>Ga0210057_1002588_pt1 | contig 25704 bp, 30 predicted proteins | sample CryGeyCG2114_010_2_FD_183968 | JGI IMG/M metagenome (GOLD analysis project Ga0210057, IMG submission 183968) | Groundwater microbial communities from aquifer - Crystal Geyser CG10_big_fil_rev_8/21/14_0.10 (SPAdes) (version 2) | ecosystem: Environmental > Aquatic > Deep subsurface > Groundwater ...
CCGGTACAACACCGTGCGGATTCACTCTGCGCTCAGGATGTCCCCACATCAATTTGCGCGTCTGCATGCCGCTGATACAATGCACACACTTGTCCACTAAGTGGACTGAAGAACGGGGGTCAGTACACCCTTTCAGAGAAAAATACCAAGAAAAACACTTTCGAACCGCCAAAAGAGCCCATGGATAAAGGAAAAACACCAGCTTTCGCTGATGCTCATCCTATCTGGCTCCGCGAGTAGGACTCGAACCTACAACCAACGCCTTAACAGGGCGCTGCTCTACCATTGAGCTATCGCGGAATATTTCTAAACTCGCTCAGATGAGCGTCTTCGCATTCTAGCGTAATCGCCTCGGGTTTGAAAGTGGTGGGGTATACTATCGACATATGGCACTATCACTCGTCACTTCGGCATTTGAGAACGGCGGGCGCATTTCGGCGAAATATACCTGTGATGGAGACAAGCGTCTCTCGCCGCCGCTCTCGATTAGAGGGGTGCCAGAGGGTGCGAAGTCGTTCGTGCTAATCATGGACGACCCCGATATACCAGAGGTGAAGAAGAAGGAATACGGTATTGACTCGTTCGATCATTGGACGCTCTTCAATATACCTCCCGAGACGCGCGAGATACCGGAGGGAGGGTTGCATGGGTGTGTGACAGGAGTGAATACGCTGGGGGAGTCACACTACACGGGCCCTTGCCCGCCGCCGGAGTATGAGCCCAAGGAGCACCGCTACTTCTTCAAGCTCTACGCACTGCGCGACACGCTCTCGCTCAGCGAGGGCGCGACGAAGCGACAGGTGCTCGACGCGCTTGATCCGCTCGTGATTGAACAGGCTGAGTATATGGGCCGCTACTCGCGCACATAACGAAATGTATCTAAAGGTGTATGTCGTGCCAGGCGCCAGGCGAGAAGAAGTAGAAGAAGTGGATGACACTCTGCGTATCAGTGTACGTGAGCCCGCACAGGCCAATCGGGCCAATGTGCGTGTGCGCGAGATCGTGGCTCTGCGCTACCGGGTGCCGCTATCCAAGGTGACGATACTGACAGGACACCATTCGCGCGGTAAGATGCTTGTAGTTAATAGCTAACGAACTGAGCTATGAACATCACGATGAAGGCAGCTAAGTATCCACTCTCGCCAGAGGCGGAGAGATCGGTCGAAGAGAAATTACTCGCACCCCTTCGACTCTTTGGAGATCGCGGGGACACGGCTCTACTTGAGGTAGAGCTTGAGGAGGCGCCGCCCGAGGGCCGCTCCTCAGAGCCGTGCCGGCTCGTGGCGCGACTCTCGATTGATGGCTACGTGTATCACGCCGAAGCCGTGAAGCCGACGCCAGAGAGCGCCGCAGACCGCGTGCGGAGTCAGCTCGAGGCGGAGATACGACGCGCTCGCGGGCGCTCGCGACGTCTCTTGCGCCGTGGTGGCGTCGCGCTCAAGCGCATGTTGCGGATCGGTAGCTAGCGGCGCGACACAACGTCGTGGTAGTCCATCTCGCGCTTGCCCTCTGGTACTACGCGGCCGATAACGAACTTTCCATTCGTAAGTGACGCGGTGACAATCTTTATTCGCTTGCCGTCCTGCAGAACATACGTTCCAATGGTGTCGGCATAGGCACGATACTTGTTCCAATTCTCGCACGCAGGAGCGTCAAGGTCGAGGAGGCCATCCTCCTTCTTAAGCTTGCCAGAATGAGTGGCACGAGTGGCGTCCTGCGCGACCGCGTTTGCGGTACCGTCCAGATAGTTTGGCAGAGTGTCGACGAGCAGTGAGGCGCCAAGGGCGATAAGGCGTGGGCGCAGATCACGCGCGGTCTCCTCCTCTCCAATCGATATTTCTCTCTGTGCGATTACGTCGCCAGCGTCGAGCGCCTTCACCATCTTCTGCACGGTCACGCCCGTCACTGCGTCGCCGGCGAGGAGCGCCGCCTCGAGCGGTGTGGCGCCGCGGTGTCGCGGCAAGAGCGAATAGTGTACGTTTAGCACGCCCAGTGTGAAGGTGTCGATCAGTGCTTCGGGAAAGATTTTGCCGTAGGCCACGCAGATCCCGTAGGTGCACTGAGTTGCGGCAATGGCGGCAATCGCGCAGTCATCGAGGCGTTCGGGCGTCACGCACGGCAGGTCATGTGCGATCGCGAGCTCCTTGACAGGCGAGGGGGTGAGGACTAGGCCGCGCCCGCGCGGCGCGTCTGGCGCTGTGACCACCAGCGAGGGGGTGTAGCCGTGCTCAAGAAGCGTAGAGAGCGTATCGCTCGCCACCTGCGGCGTACCAAAGAAGACGAATTTATTTACTGTCTTCGTCATGGGGAATGTCAAAAAGATTGTCGGCGTGGTCGATAAAGAGAATGCCGTTAAGATGGCTCACCTCGTGTTCAAAGATTTGCGCCATGAGACCGCCGGCCCCGCGCTCAAAGGTGGTGCCATCGGCGCGCTGTGCACGCAGAGTGACGCGCTCATGTGGATGCGTTGTGCCGTACACGCCCTTGACGGAGAGGCAGCCCTCATCGGCATTGGCGCGCTTGCGGGAGGTCTTAATAATCTCTGGATTGAGATAGACCTCCACTTGCGGGGGCACCTCCGCAGGCTCGAGCCCCCGCTTCTCGATCTCCTCGGCTGAGAGCGTGCGGTCGACGCGCACGATGAAGAGGCGCATCGAGACGCCGATCTGCGGCGCGGCGAGCGCGACGCCCTCAGGCTGGCCGTCAAGAGCCTCGCTCATATCGCGGATGAGTCGGTCGAGCTCGGGGGAGTTAAAGAGGTCTGTGGGCACCACACTCGCCACTCGCCTCAGCACGGGCGAGTCCTTCTGCACTATTGGCTTCGGCACGTCAGACATATGAGGACTATAGCAAATAAGTATAAAAGAAAACACGGACCGACAGTGGTCGCGCGTTATGGGTTGTGCAGAGCGGCGCGGACGGGCCGGAGTGGCTATGGTCCGTTGCGAGTCGGATGGGTAAAACCCGCCGCGCCGCTCTGCAGGCCGGCTGGAGGAGATAAACAGCCGGTCGTGGACAAAGCATAGCACGTGCTCGCTATTATGCAAGGTCTTCGTACTTGGTGGGGTCGAGTTCCCACCAGAAGCGTTTACTAAAATGCTTGGCCTGACTACACACACTTTTCAGATAGTAGAGATCCTTGGTGGGAATTTGCTCGAGCACCGTGCCGAGGTGTGCCATCGTCATCGGCGCGAGCCCGTCCTGCTTGCGCGCTACGTTAAGATGTCGTAGGAAGAAGCGCATGAGCTCGCCGCGCTCGGTGAGCCGTTTGCGCCCCTTGGGTGCCTCGGCGCGCTTCTTCTCAATATCCGGCAGTATGTCGCGGATGGGCTTCATAGCGACTAGCCTGTATAGACCTCGATGGACGCGCCGAGATGCTGGAGCCGGCTGACGATGTCCTCGTATCCGCGATTGATGCTGTACACATTACGGAGCATCGAGCGCCCCTTGGCGCCGAGCATCGCGACCAGGATGATAGTCGCCGGGCGGAGCGCTGGTGGACAAATCAGCTCTGCAGGCTTGAGCCGCGTGGGGCCCTCGATTGAGATGCGGTGTGGGTCGTGAAGGTCGGTCTTGGCGCCAAGGCGATCGAGCTCGGTGTAGTAGATGGCACGCTTCTCGTACACCCAGTCGTGGATGAGTGTCGTACCCCTGGCCTGAGTTGCAATGACCGCAAAGAACGGGAGGTTATCGATATTGAGGCCAGGGTAGGGTCGCGGCGCAATCTTCTCGGGGCTGGCTTGGAGCTCGGACTGCTCGTTGCTGAGGTCGACGAGCTTGGTAAGACCATTTTCTGATAGGTGAGGATTGGAGAGTGTGAAGACGAGGCCCATTTTCTCAAGGATGAGGAGTTCGATCTCGAGAAAGTCGATCGGCGCACTCGTGATCGTGATGGCGGAGTCGGTCACGATGGCCGCCGCGATGAAGAACATCGCGTCGGTAGGGTCCTGCGCAACGCTGTATGACACCGTGGTATTGATTTCAGCAACGCCCGTGACGGTCAAGGTAGTCGAGCCAATGCCCTCAACTGAGACACCGAGCGCGCGCAAGAAGCCGCACACCTCCTGCACCTGATAATTCGCCGAGGCGTACTTGATAACAGAGGTGCCGGGGATGCGCGCGGCCGCGAGGAGGGCATTGATCGTGGCAGTGTCGCCCGACTCGTAGAGCACCACCTCGGCTGGCACAAGCTTGGTGTGAGACACCTGGTAGGTGTCTGAGCTAGCCGTGATAGTGACACCGAACTTCTCGAGCGCCATGAGATGCGGACGTACCGTCCTCAGGCCGAGGGTGCAACCGCCGGACTGCGGGAGATCAAATTTCTTAAACAGGTGGATGAGTGGGCCGACGAACATGAGAATACTGCGTGTCTTCATTGCGGCCGTGCGGTCGATCGTGTCGAGGTTGAATTCCTGAGGGGGTGTGATCACGACATTCGAGCCTTCCCAGCTGATCTGAGCGCCGATCGACTCTAGAACCTCGATCAGGCGGTTCACCTCCTCGATGCGCGGCATGCGTTCGAGCGTCGTGGTGCCACGATTGAGTAGAGCGGCCGCTAGGAGCGCAACCGCACCGTTTTTTGACCGGCTGGTCTCGACAGTGCCCGAGAGCGGCTTGCCACCCTCGATGACGAAATTCATTTCACCTTGCATGATGAGTAGTGTAACATGTGAGCACCATGTCGTACTTCTCTCCAAAATTAGGCATCGATTTGGGCACAACAAACGTACTCGTGTTTGTCCCCGGTAAGGGGGTCGTAATCAACGAACCGTCGATCGTCGCGGTGAGCAAGGCTACGGGGAAGCGCGGCGGCAACAAGGTTCTCGCCATCGGGGCCGAGACCAAGGCGATGGTGGGGCGCACGCCCGACGACGTGATCGTCTACCGACCGATGAAGGATGGCGTTATTGCCGACTACCGCGTGACCGAGGCGATGCTCCGCTACTTTATGAAGAAGGCGCTCTGGTGGAACCCGTTTAAGCCCACGGTGCTGGTCTCGGTGCCCGCAGGTGTCACCTCGACTGAGAAGCGCGCGGTCATCGAGGCGGCACTCAAGGCCGGCGCGAAGAACGCGTTCGTGGTGAAGGAGCCTATTCTCGCCGCCATCGGTGCAGGGATCCCGATACATGAACCCATGGGGCGCATGGTCGCCGATATTGGCGGCGGGACAATCGATGTGGCGGTGATCTCGCTCGGTGGGATCGTCGCCTCGACGAGCGTCAAGTGTGCGGGCAACCGTCTCGACCGCGCGATCGCGGACCATATTAAGAAGACGCACAATCTCGCGGTGGGCGACAAGACCGCTGAGGAGGTAAAGATACGGATTGGCTCGGCGGTCACGCTCCAAGAGGAGCTCACCTTCGCTGTGCGTGGGAGTGACACTGTCTCGGGACTGCCGCGCACTGTTGATCTCACCACCAACGATGTGGCGACGGCGATGAGCAGAGAGCTACGCGAGATGACGCAGGCGATCCGCAAGGTCCTGCAGGAGACGCCGCCCGAGCTCGCGGCGGACATTATCGATAACGGCATCATCCTCACGGGCGGCACGAGCCAGCTCCGCCAGATGCCCGAGCTCGTGTATCGGCGGACCGGGGTCATCGCGAAGCTCGCAAACGACCCGTACTATTGCGTCGCACGCGGCACGGGCATCGCCCTCAAACATTTGCACACATATCAAAAAAGCATCCTCGCGAAGAAGTGATGGATACATAGGGCTGCCCTATGTATAGGTAGCAATATGAAGTAAGGATTTAAATACGTATTTAAATCCTTACATAAAAGGGCCCGGCGCTTGCGCGTCGGGCCCTTATAATCGGGGCCTCTCATCCTGCTCAGCCGGCCGAGAAGACTCGGCTGTCTATCGGCTGGCCGCCGACGACGAGGCCTTCGGCATCCAGATACCAGCCCTCGCCGGAGTTCAGTCGGTACAGGTAGATGGCGTACTTGTCCAGGTAGAAGATGTTCCTCACCTGGCAGATGCGAAGGATCTCGTCTCTCATCCTTGTCGGGTGCGCCTGGATCAGCCGCGCCATGCGCGCACAAAGATGCGAGGCGCTCTCGAAAGTGCAGTGGTCGCCCAGGGAAGCCCTGACCTGGTCGTCGAGGTTGTCTCTGACGACCGTGTAGGCCTCGCCGACCAGCGTCGGAACGCTGATCGTGCGACACTCTGCGAGAACGAGACGCCGGAACTTGTTCGACATCGTGAACGTTATGTCGGCGAGAAAGGCACGAGGATCGAAGTCCTCGATGCCCGCGTAGACGATGTGGTCGTTGACCGGCGCCACGCATGGGATCGATCGCGTCCCACGAGAGGGAACTTCTGCAGTGTACGACATCAGATTGACTCCTTTGTAATGGCTGGCATAGTGCGATCGCCAACGGTGAAAAAGGCGGTGATTCGACTCCAGAGATATTACAAATACTGCATCCATGTCAACTTTCTCATCAAGCTGAGTCTTCTCAAAAAGGCGGTAGAATAGGCCTATGCAACACCACGCGTTTGTCATTGAGGCGGAGGCAGACAAGGGCATCGAGTTCGCACTCGGGTGGGTAGAGCGCGAGCTCGGCCTCGAGCAGAAGGCGAACCCTGATGTCGTGGTGCTCCGGCACGGCCTCTTCTCGGTCGAGGACGCGCGGCAGGTGAGTGAGATCGCGATACAGGCGCCTCTGCGCGGCACCAAGCGCGCCATCATCATCGCGGCGGCGCGAGCATACCGCGAGGCGCAGAATGCGCTCCTCAAGATCTTTGAGGAGCCCGTGCCGGGCACGCACCTGTTCCTCATCTTGCCTACTCTTGGCGGCCTCCTGCCGACATTGCGCTCACGGGTGGTCGTGCTTCGCCAGGGGGCTGGCGCGGCGCGAGCGGTGTCGGAGGACGCGCGCGTCTTCCTCGCCGCGGCGAGAGAGAAGCGCACGGCGATGATCAAGCGACTCTCGACCGGGCGAGACGAGGACGAACGGCGCACCAACCGCGACCGAGCGCTCGCGATCGTGAACGGTGTCGAGGCGACTGCCTATGAGGCACTGCATGCCGGCAACCGCGCGCCGGAGATCGTGTCGCTCCTACGCGACACCACAGAACTTAGGACCTTCTTGCATGACCGGAGTGCGCCGGTACGGATGATTCTTGAGCATCTCTCGCTCGTGATCCCGCGCGATCTCTCGCGATGACACCTGGTATACTCTAGAGGTATGGCATACGACTTTACCGTTCTCAAAGAAGCTATTAAAGAGACCGAGGAGTGGCTAGGGCGTGAGCTCTCGGGCGTGCGCACGGGCCGGGCGACACCAACCTTGCTCGACAATGTGAAGCCAGAGGCCTATGGCACTCGCTCGCCGATCTCACAGCTCGCTAACGTCTCAGTCGAGGATGCGCGCACCCTGCGTGTGATCCCGTGGGACGCGGCGCTCATCAAAGATATCGAGAGAGGAGTGACCGAGGCAGATCTCGGCGTGGGTGTCTCGGTCGATGGCCAGGGGCTACGCATCACCTTCCCCGAGCTCACGTCCGAGCGACGCGTACAACTGAGCAAACTCGCGGGTGACAAGACCGAGCAGGCGAGGGTGACCCTGCGCGCACATCGTACCGACGCGCTCAAGGCTCTTGAGGAGGCCAAGAAAGAGGGCGGCATGGGCGACGATGATGTAACACGGCTCAAGGCTGAGGTGCAGAAGCTTATTGATGCAGGCAACGAAGCCCTCGCTGCGCTTCTGGAGAGAAAGGAGGCCGAGATTGCCCAGTAACGGAATCAACTGATGCAAATCATTCTTTTGATCGTCGTCATCGTCGTGCTCATAGTGGTGCACGAGTTGGGTCATTTCGTGATGGCCAAGCTCACCGGCATGCGCGTGGACGAGTTCGGCATCGGGTATCCGCCACGCGCACTGCTCCTCGGCAAGGTGGGCGAGACGGAGTACACGCTCAACTGGATCCCCTTTGGTGGATTCGTAAGAATTTACGGCGAGGATGCTGGCGCGGCAGGGCTCGGGTTGCGCGCATTCTCGTCTAAGAACAACCTGCAGAAAGCGCTCGTACTCGTCGCGGGCATCACGATGAACCTCGTGCTCGCCTACGCGCTCATAACGGCGTCGCTCGTGCTCGGGACGCCGCGAGCGCTCGACGCGAGCGACGTTGCGCGCGCTCACGACACGGCGCTCGTTGTCGTGGGTGTGTTACCGGGCTCGCCTGCCGCCACGGCAGGGCTCCTCCCGGGAGACGCCATCACGAGCGCCGTGACCGCGGCAGGTGCATGGCAGGCAGTCGACCCTAAGAGCTTCACCGATTTTGTGCGCGCTGGGGGTGGCACCCCGATCAAGCTCTCACTCAAACGTTCGGGAGGCGAGGCGTCGGTCACAGCGACCCCACTCGAGGGTGCTATTGCTGACGATGCCGCGCGCTACGCGCTCGGGATACAGGTTGCAACGGTCGGGATCGTACCGCTCTCGATCGGTGCGGCCCTCGGAGAGGGGGCGCGCATCACAGGCGAGGCAACGCGCCTCACGGCCGTTGGACTCGTGAACTTCTTGTATCGGATGCTGACATTCTCGGCCGATCTTTCTGGCGTGTCTGGGCCGGTCGGCATCGCGGGGGTCGTGGGCAGTGCGGCCACCCAGGGTCTCGGGAGCCTACTGTCGATCATGGCAATTATTTCTATCAACCTCGCACTCATCAATCTCATACCGATCCCAGCACTCGATGGCGGTCGACTCCTCTTCGTCATTATTGAAGGCGTGACGAGGCGAGCCATACCGCCGCGAGGGGCGCAGGCGTTCAACGGGATCGGCTTCGCCTTTCTTGTGTTACTTATGGTGGTGGTGACCGCGCACGACATCTTCAAGCTCGTGGGGTAGGGAAAAGGAAAAGCCCCGCGAGACAGAGTCTCGCGGGGCCGCTGAGCGGGTTCATGTAGGCTGACGGTCAGCGCCAGTAGCGCGCCGAACGCCGCGACGACCCACCACAACCGGAGAATCCAGCGGGCCGGGTCCTTTTTCTTCGCCATCATGTTACCTCCTGCGTTCATTGTGACATACCAATGGCGGTTGTCAAGCTCGCGTTGATCACTACCTTCGTTTGTTCCGCTCTCTGTGTTGTGTCGAGAGGGCCTCTGCGCGTATACTGGAGCAATGCGGCAGTCACAGCTCTTCACCAAAGCACGTCGAGAAGCCCCGGCCGACGAGGTTGCCAAGAACGCGCAGCTCCTAATCCGCGCTGGCTATATCAACAAAGAGATGGCGGGTGTCTACGATTACTTGCCGCTCGGGCTGCGCACCCTTACCAAGATTATCGCGATCATCCGCGAGGAAATGAACGCGCTCGGCGGCGCCGAGGTATTGCTCACCACGCTACAAGACCCACAGCCGTGGCAGGAGAGTGGCCGATGGAGCGACGAGGTCGTCGACGTATGGTTCAAGACGGTGCTCAAGAGCGGTACCGAGCTCGGCCTCGCCAACACACACGAGGAGGCATTGACCCGTCTCATGACCGAGCACGTCTCCTCATATAAAGATCTCCCGCGCTACGTGTATCAATTTCAAACTAAGTTCCGTAATGAGATCCGCGCCAAGTCTGGGATCATGCGCACCCGCGAGTTTATTATGAAGGACCTCTACTCCTTCTCCCGTGATGCAGAGGAGCACCAGGCATTTTATGACAAGGCGGCGACCGCCTACGAGCGGATTTTTGACCGTATGGGCATCGGGGAGCAGACCTACCGCACGTTCGCCTCGGGTGGCTCGTTTAGCAAGTACTCGCACGAGTTCCAGACGGTCTGTGATGCGGGAGAAGACACTATCTATCTCGACAAAGAGGCGAAGCTCGCGGTCAACAAGGAGGTCTACGACGATCCCGAGGTGTACACAAGCACCGGGCTTGATAAAGCAAGCCTCACAGAGGCCAAGGCTATTGAGGTAGGCAACATCTTCACCCTCGGGACCAAGTACGCCGAGGCACTCGGGCTCGCCTATACCGACGCGGAGGGTAAGCCACAGCCGGTGTTCATGGGCAGTTACGGCATCGGCCCGGGGAGGGTGATGGGCACGATCGTTGAGCTGTTGTCAGACGACAAGGGCCTCGTCTGGCCCGAGAGTGTGTCGCCGTATGCCCATCACCTCGTGTCAGTCGGCAAGGACGAGGACATCACCAAGACCGCGGACGAATTGTATGAGGATATGCAAACGCACGGCGTCGAGGTCCTCTACGACGATCGAGGGCTCTCTGCCGGACAGAAGTTTGCCGAGAGCGACCTGCTCGGGATAACCAAGCGCATCGTCGTAGGTCGAGACGCGGTGGCGACAGACATCTTTGAGGTGGTGGATCGTGCCTCGGGCGCCGTCGCTAAGGTGCCGCGTGCAGAGCTCCTCCGCTAAGCCTATGCCACGGTTCTCAAAAAACTCACTATTCAGCAGTGATATCGCGATTGATCTCGGGACATCGCATACGCTCGTCTATGTGCGCGGGCGGGGGATCGTGATCAACGAGCCGTCAGTGATTGCACTTAACGAGAAGACGGATCAAGTGGTCGCGGTTGGGCACGCGGCCAAGACGATGCTCGGCAAGACGCCGCCGCACATTCGCGTCGTGCGCCCACTCTCTCACGGGGTGATCTCAGACTTCGAAGTTACCGAGGAGTTGCTCACCTACTTTATCAACAAGGCGCAGGGCGGGCGCGCACGCTTGTTCGGCCCACGTGTGGTGATTGGCGTACCAACCGGCGTCACCAACGTGCAGAGCCGCGCGGTGCGCGATGCGGCGAAGAACGCTGGAGCGCGCGAGGCGTTTATCGTCGAGGAGCCCGTGGCGGGCGCGGTTGGGGCGAAGCTCCCAGTCGCCGAGGCCGTCGGCACTATGGTGCTTGATATTGGCGGCGGCACCACCGACATTGCCGTCATCGCGCTCAACGGGACCGTGGCGTCGAAGAGTTCGCACGTTGCGGGTGACCGTTTTAACGAAAACATTATTGATTATGTGCGAAATGAGTTTAAGTTGGGTATTGGCGAGCGTACCGCAGAGGACATCAAGATTTCTATCGGTGCGGTAACACCTCAGGACGAGACGCTTTCAAAGGCAGTACGCGGGCGAGATTTTGCGACAGGTTTGCCGCGCGAGGTGACCCTGACCGACAATCATGTGCGCGAGGCGCTCGTGCCCTCGCTCGATGCGCTCATGGACGCCATGAAGGATGTTATTGAGGCGACACCACCGGAGCTACTCTCTGATGTGCTCGAGCGCGGCGTTACGGTCTTTGGCGGCGGTGCGCTCCTGCGTGGCCTGCCAGAGGTGCTCGCCAAGATGCTCGGCGTGCCCATCAAGGTGGCGCCAGAGCCGCTCACCACCGTGGTGCGAGGCGCGGGAATCATCACCGAGAATCCAACACCGCACGCAGACTTTTTTATCGATGAAGAAGACATACTTACCGAGGCGTAACGCCCTCCTCACGGTGCGCGAACTTTCGTGGGGTGCTCGCGCGGTGCTCCTCGTATGCGCGGTTGCGCTTGTGCGGTTTGCGCTCCCGAACGTGTTCATGCAGATTGCCGCACCATTTCTCGGCGTCTCGGCGAGTGTTGCGCGCGCGAGCCACGCCGTTATTAACTCGTTTTCAAGCACCGCAGAGCAGGCCGCAGAGAACGAGCGTTTGCGCGAGGAGAATGTGGCGCTCGTGGCCGAAAACGCACGCCTCACAAAGCAATCTTCGCAGAGCGTCGTGGAGACGAACGTGTCGACGACAGGCGCCTCTCGTGGCGTTGTCGCCCAGGTGGTAGCACGCCCACCCGTGGGTCCCTACGATACCCTGGTACTCGACCAGGGGCAGTCTGCTGGAGTCTCCGATGGCATGGAGGTGTTTAGCAGTGGTGGCGTGCCGCTCGGCGTGGTTACGGGCACGACCAGCGATTTCTCGCGGGCAGTGCTCTTTTCCTCGCCTGACGTGCAGACGGCGGGTTGGGCGGGAGAGAGGAGCGTCCCCGTTACAATCACCGGTCGTGGCGGAGGCGTGCTTGTGGCTGTACTGCCACGCTCTGCGAATATCATGGTAGGCGACTTTATATATGTGCCGGGGCCAGGCATGTTGCCGATCGGCGTGGTGGCGCGAGTTGATGGAGATGCTACCTCTCCCGCCGTGACCCTGCGGATCAGGCCGCTGAGCAACCTATTCTCGCTCGGGTCGGTCGAGCTTCGGACGACGGGCGTCGGTCAGTCGGTGGAGTTCGCGTCGAGCACCGCGCCATGACACGTCTCATGGCGTGTGTGTTGCCACTCGTTTCAGCGTTGGTGTTCCCGTGGCAGGCAACGGTAGTCCTCGCACTCGGTGCCGCTTTCTTTGAACCACTCATGCCGCTCGCGACAGGGCTCCTGCTTGACGTGCTCTATTACGTGCCGCAGACCACGCTGTGGCCGCGATTCACGCTTTTCGGCGCTCTGGTCTCGGTGGTGGCACTCGTTGTGCGTAGTCGCCTGCGCACGCGGCGTACATCCTAGAACATGAGGTGGCGACGAGCACGACAGCAAAACACCGAGATCAATCCCGAAGACATCTTCATTGATTCGGCGAATGACGCGACCTTTGATCGGGCACGATTCGAGGGGCGTATTGAGCGACCCTTGTCACACACAACCTTTCTCGCGCTTGCCGGCGTCTTCGTCGTAGTGTTTGGTCTGTTGCTCGTGCGCGCGGGCTATGTGCAGGTCGTGCAGGGCGATGCCTTTGCGCGACAGAGTGCCCAAAATAGTCTCGAATCCACGGCACTGTTCGCACCCCGCGGCATCATTACCGATCGTCATGGTGCAGTGTTGGTAGAAAATATTGATGCAAACAAGGGTACGGGCACAGGGCGACGATATCTCATGCCCCAAATGGGGCAGATTATCGGCTACGTCTCCTATCCAAAGAAAGACAGCAGTGGGCACTACTATGATACGGAGATTACGGGCGTTGCGGGACTTGAGGCCGAATACAACGAGGTATTAACGGGGACAAACGGGCGCGTGCTCGTCGAGAAGGATGCGGTGGGGGACGTGCGTTCCTCAGGAATGATTGTGCCTCCGCGAGACGGGAGCCCACTGACGCTCACGGTCGACGCATCGCTCGAACGACATTTTGCAGAGGCGATCGCGCGAACAGCGGATACTGCCGGATTTATTGCTGGCGCCGGAGTGATCATGGATGTGCATACCGGAGACGTCCATGCCATCGTCTCATACCCGAGCTACGACCCAAACGTCATGTCAAACGGTTCTCCCGTCGCGACCATTGCGAGCTACAACACCAGCCAGGGGCACCCTTTTCTTGATCACGCCGTGCAGGGCGTGTATGTGCCTGGCTCGATCGTTAAGCCGATTGTCGCTGCGGGCGCGCTGACTGACGGCGTCATCACCCCACAGACACAAATCAACGATCCCGGGCGACTTGCCGTACCAGACCCGTATCATCCCGGCAAGACCTATTATTACAATGGGTGGAGGGCGCTTGGCATTGTCGACGTGAGTAAGGCTATCGCGTGGTCGTCGGATGTCTTCTTCTACACAGTCGGCGGCGGTTTTGGCGATCAAAGAGGACTCGGGATCGACCGTCTTGATCACTGGTATAGCGCCTTCGGGCTCGGTCATACAACGGGCATCGATCTACCTGGCGAAGCAAGTGGCGTGATTCCTTCTCCCGCGTGGAAGGCGGCTACATTTAAGGAGCCATGGTATCTCGGCGACACCTACTTTACCTCTATCGGGCAATATGGGACCCTCGTTACGCCGATACAGATGGTCCGCGCCGCGGCAGCGATCGCTAACGGCGGCACGCTCGTTCAGCCACGGATGCTGGTGGCCGGCACGCCCACGAGAACAGCGATCGATGTCAGCAGTGCAGCACTCACGGTTGTCCGACAGGGGATGCGGCAGAGCGTGACCGGCGCGCTGGCGCGCGCGCTTGACGTCCCCTACATCGAAGTAGCGGCCAAGACAGGGACCGCTCAAACGGGCGTGCATAATGAGTACGACAACTCGTGGGTCATTGGGTTCTTCCCGTATCAGCAACCGAAATACGCCTTCGCAGTCGTTCTTGAGCGCGGGCCATCTGGAGCTGGCGAGCAGTCGGTCAATGTCATGCGCGCGCTCCTTGACTCACTCAAAAGGGATGATTCGACGTATGTCGGCGGGAGCGGTGCCCCGACGACGACCGCAGGAGCGAGCGCTCGTTGACACACGAGGCCGCGGGTAGCATTATGGGGGCATGAATATAGAAGAACTTTCAAAATCACAGCTCATTTTGCTCACCGTCCTGGTCAACTTCGTCACCTCAGTAGCGACCGGGATCCTCACGGTCTCACTCCTCGACCAAGCGCCCGCCGTCGTCACGCAGACGATTAACCGAGTCGTTGACCACACCGTGGAGACGGTGACCAAGGTGGTGCCGACGAGTGTCGGATCGCCCGCGCCGTCGAATCAAGACCTCGTAACCGGGGCGATTGCGGCGGGCGCCGCACACACGGTGGCGCTCTACAACGTGAAGACGGGCACGACAACACCGGCACTCGCGGTCGGTGCATATCTCCCGTCTGCGCGCGCGATTGTCACGGCATCGCGCGACACCCTGCCTAAGGAGGTCTTGATCGAGTTTGCGAACAAGGCGTATGTGCCCGCGTCGCTGTCTCATTCGGGGGGTGGTCTTGCTATCTATGGATTCTCCGATACGGCAACGCTACCCAAGGCCACGTCGCCTCAGCTCATTCCCACAAAGGATCTCAAGCTCGGCCAGACAGTTCTCGCGATTGGTGAAGACGGCTCGGCCGCGACCGGCATCGTCTCTCGCGTTGGCAATACGGAGGTGCGTACCACATTGCCAAGTCTTGGTGCCGGGAGTGCGGCAGTCGATCTATCGGGCAATCTGATCGGTATATTTGCCAACGGCACAACTCACGGACTCCTTATAAGTGCAGAAGCGATCTCGACGCTTCTCACACCGCCAGCCACTAATTCCTAATCACACAATGCCGCCATTCAACAATTTCACCAGCAAAGCCAAAGAAGCAGTGCGCCGAGCGCACGAGCTCGCGATCGAACGTGGGCAGAACCACGTGTCCTCGCTTCATCTCCTTGCCGCGCTGGTGTTGCAGGAGGAGTCGCTCGTCTTCTCGATCCTTGATCGCATGGAGGTTGACACGATCATGCTCGCAGACGCCACCCTCGAGCACCTTGAGGCACCCGAGGCCGCGTCGGTTCTCTCTCCGTCGTATCAGATCTATCTCACGCCGGATCTCGCGCAGGCGCTCGAGGCGTCCGGCAAGATCGCGGCGCGCATGAACGAGACGTTTGTTGGTACCGAGCATCTCTTCCTCGCTATCATCGAGCATCCTGGCTCTGCGGCCGACATTCTCTCGCGCTTCGGCATCGCACAGGGGGCCGCCGTTGCGATACTCAAAGAATTGAAGAGTGCGAAGGACGGGCAGGTGGAGAGTCCGAAACGATTCCGCGCACTCGCGAAGTACGCGCGGAACCTCACCAAAATGGCCTCGGAAAATAAGCTCGACCCGGTGATCGGACGCGACACAGAGATTAATCGGGTGATCCAGATACTGGCGCGGCGTACGAAAAATAACCCAGTGTTGATTGGTGAGGCGGGGGTCGGTAAGACGGCCATCGCTGAAGGGCTGGCCGCTCGCATGGCGAGTGGCGACGTGCCCGAGTCGCTCAAGACCAAGGAGCTGCTCTCGCTCGACCTCGGGCTTATGATCGCGGGTACCAAGTACCGCGGCGAATTTGAAGAGCGCATGAAGAACGTTATGAAGGAGGTGGAGCGGGCAGAAGGGAAAGTCATTCTGTTTATCGACGAGCTCCACACGCTGGTGGGCGCCGGTGGCGCCGAGGGTTCTCTCGATGCATCGAACATGCTGAAGCCCGCACTCGCACGTGGCGAAGTGCGGGTGATTGGGGCTACCACGCTGAAGGAGTATCAAAAATACATTGAGAAGGACGCGGCACTGACGCGGCGTTTCCAATCGGTCTTTGTCTCGGAGCCGACCATCGAGGACGGCGTCGCGATACTGCGCGGACTACGAGACAAGTATGAACTCTTTCACGGCGTGCGCATTACTGACGGGGCCATTGTCGCCGCGGTAGAGCTCTCTGCGCGCTACATCAGTGATCGATACTTGCCTGACAAGGCGATAGATCTTATCGATGAGGCCGCGAGTGGACTCCGCATCGCACTCGAGAATAAGCCGCCGCTACTCGAAGAAACTGACCGACGCATACGTCGTCTCGAGATTGAACGGCAAGCTCTGCAGAAGGATCTTGATGGGGAGCACGCCAAGGAGATTAAGGAGCGCATCAAGGTGATCGACAGCGAGGTGGCGGACCTCAAGGAGAAGACCAGTGAGCTCGAGCTCAAGTGGAAGAATGAGAAGGAGGTGCTCGAGGGTATCCGCGCGGCGAAGACAGAACTCGAGTCGCTCAAGGTGCAGGCGGACAACGCCGAAATGAATGCGGATCTGGGCACAGTTGCCGAGATACGGTACGGCAAGATCCCCCAGATTCAAAAAGACCTTGAGACCAAGCTTAAGCGTCTCAAAACACTGCAGAAATCACGTCGCGTTTTGAACGAGGAGGTGACCGAGCAGGACATCGCGGCGGTCGTGAGCCGATGGACTGGGATCCCGGTCGCACGCATGATTGAGGAGGAGTCAGCGAAGCTCGCTCGTATGGAAGAGGCGCTTTCTGCGGCGGTTGTCGGGCAGGATGAGGCCGTCAAGAAGGTGACGGATGCGGTGAAGCGCTCGCGCGTAGGCATCAGCGATCCTAATCGCCCGATAGGCTCATTCCTCTTCCTTGGGCCAACTGGCGTGGGCAAGACGGAGCTCTCGCGCAAACTCGCCGAATTTATGTTCAACGACGCGGACGCGCTCGTGCGTGTGGATATGAGCGAGTTTATGGAGAAGCACTCGGTCGCCAAGCTGATTGGCGCGCCACCGGGCTATGTGGGCTACGAGGAGTCGGGTACGCTCACCGAACGCATCCGGCACCGGCCGTATGCGGTGGTACTCTTTGACGAGATCGAGAAGGCACACCCAGAAGTGTTCAATATTCTGTTGCAGGTGCTCGACTCGGGACACCTCACTGATGGTAAAGGCCGCAAGGTCAATTTCAAAAACACCATCATCGTCCTCACCTCGAATATCGGCGGCGAGTTTATCGATCGCCTCGCGCACATCGGTTTTGGCAAGGCAGACGCAACCGACGCAACACGCTATGAGGAAACCAAGGCCAAGGCCATGGAGGCGCTCAAGGAGCACTTCCGTCCTGAGTTCTTGAACCGGCTCGACGATATCATCATCTTCGATGTGCTCGCGAAGGAAGCACTGGCGCGCATCGTTGATAACCAGGTCGAGGAGGTGAAGAAACGCCTCGCAGAAAAGCGTATCGCTCTCACTCTTGCGCCAGGCGTGCATACATGGCTCGCTGACAAGGGGTACAATCCACAGTATGGCGCGCGACCGCTCCGACGAACCATCCAGGACAAGATCCTGACTCCGCTCGCCTCGCTCATGGTGACGCAGGGGCTCATGGAGGGCGGCGAGGTGACGGTCTCTATCAAGAATGACGAACCGCACTTCGATGTTACGAAGAAGCGCGCGACCAAGGCACGCCGTGCCGCCGCAGTTGCCTAGCGCCGCGCCGTCTGCTACAGTGCCTCCATGTCACAAGACCGTCTTATAAAACTCAAGTCGACCAAGTCCAACCACGTGATCTGGACCCGCAAGAACAAGAAGGCGGTACAGCGCAAGATCGAACTCACGAAGTTTGACCCCACGCTTCGAAAAAATGTTCCCTTTAAGGAGGCGAAGAAATAATAAGTAACCAAAACCGCCTGCAGGCGGTTTTGACTTAGATAGCGCATGCACACGATTGTTACTCTAGGCGGCGGGAGCGGGCATTCGCAAGTGCTAAAGGCATTGAAGCGGATTCCCGATGTGCAGATCACGGGTGTCTGCCCGAGCACCGATTCTGGTGGTTCGACGGGCGTCCTACAACGCGAGTATGATGGCACCGGATACACGGGAGATCTCACCAAATGTGTCGCGGCGCTCTGCGACGATGAGACCCTTGCAAACGCGCTCTCATATCGATACGAAAGCGGCCCACTACATACGCACTCGGTAAAGAATCTCCTCTTTCATGCACTTACGAAGGTGAGGACGCCGCAGGAGGCGTTGCGCGCACTGTGGCGCACCTGCCTCGGCCCCCATAGAGTATTGCCCGTGAGTGACGAGAAGACGGAGCTCTGTGCCTCGTTGAAGATCGGCAACACAGTCTCTGGCGAGGCGAATATCGACACGCTCGCGAAGAACCCGCTCTGGAATCCTGAGGTGCACTCAATAACCAAAATATATCTGAAGCCGGAGGTTAGCGCCTCGGCTGCCGTACTCGACGCGATTCGGCAGACCGAGCATATCATCGTGTCTCCTGGAGATTTGTACTCGAGCGTAATTCCTACGCTCCTTCCTCGCGGCATGCGCGAAGCGATTCACACATCCTCTGCCAAGATTATCGTGATACTGAACGTCATGACGAAGAAGGGCGAGACAGACCACTACACCGCGCTGGACTTTGTCGAGAAGATCGAGCACTATCTCGGTCGTCCCGCAGACGTGCTCATCGCGAATACTGCAGAGATACCGGCGTGGATACTGCTCAAGTACTCTCTTGAGGAGAAGGTCGGGGTAGATCAACAGCTGTTGTCGTCTGACACGCGCATTGTCGCGGCGCCGCTCGCGGGCGTCTCAGACCAGGGGCATGTGCTGACCGATCCAGACGCACTGCGTGAAGTGCTCACGACGCTCCTGTAGTGCCACTTGCACTCGAGGCGTGCCATAGTACAATCTCTTCAGGGTTGAGTGCCGACTGTAAGGTCGGATTCGCGCAAGCGAATAGGAAGTCAGGTGAGATCCCTGCACTGTGCCGCAACGGTAATGCCTTATGGGTTAGTCCGATTATCACCAACCTCATAATCCCGAGCAGGATCTTGCGTTGCCTTGGTTGGTATATGTCTAGAAACTCTGCTTGGGGCAGAGTGTTTTAATTTTATGCGCCCTTACCACTACTCCCTATTGATACCTATCGTGCTCGTACTCGCCGTTGGCTGCGTGCTACTGGGGAGCCGCCCGGCGACGGCTCCGGAACAGAGGGGCGTAGAGATGGCGACCACCACTCGGCCGGCAGTGTCACCGATGGTCGAAAAGCCGGTAGAGGAGCCTCACTCAGTCACGCCCGCGACTGCACCTCGCACGAACGCGACGTTCTCTGTTGGCTCCACGACACACCCGATCTTCGTGCACGCCGGTGAGACGGTCCTTGAGGCGATGAACGACTTGTCCGCAAGCGGACGCATCACATATTCGGGTCGCGACTATCCGGGGCTGGGCCTCTTTGTCGATACCATCAATGGCACAAAGAATGGGGGTGGGCGCTATTGGGTGTATTACGTGAACGACATTTCTGCATCGGCCGGCATCTCGACAACCGTACTTCAGCCGGGCGATGCGGTCGTGTGGAAGTACGCGCCGTCCTACTCGTTACCATGATCGCACACACCCTCACTGCTCGCCGTACCGTCGTACTCCTGTTTCTTATATGTACTCTGATACCGGCAGGGGTACATGCAGAAGCCTCTACTACGCCAGCGACCGTTGCCACCTCAACGCCATCCACTCCTACGGCCACCTCGACTCCGTCAACCACCACGGCAACCTCCACGCCCTCCGAGGCGGCCGAGACAGCAACGCTTCGCCTCTGGGACGGATCTCTGATCGACTCCTTCACGATTGACCTGCCCTCGACTAGCACCGAGGCATCTCTCGCACCGACAGGCTCGAGTGATGCGCATGCGGTGCCAGCTCGGAGCGTGCTTGCGCTCTTGACGACGCTCGATGAGACGCACACGGCGTTTGATATCACCGATCTGCAATACTTTGATTCGTTCCATTCATTCTTGTTGAATTGCATTGCGGTGCCGACCGTATCAGCCTCGCCCGCGTGCTATAACTGGACCTATGCGGTGGACGGGCAGTTCCCGTCTGTTGGGATGGACGCCTACGAACTGCAGGATGGTGACGTCGCTGACGTCTTCTTTGGCTCAGAATGGCGAATATCGCTCGATGCGCCAGCCGCGGTGGTCGGTGAACCGGTCACCGTGACGGCTGAGCACTACGACGCGACTAACGGTACTTATGATCCTGCTGTGGCAGAGATGGTTGGCTCGGTTCAATTTGACTCCTCGTACACGCCGATCGTATACGCAACCTCCACCACCGATGGCGACGGGCACGCAACGCTGACACTCGAAGGCCCTGGCACCTATACTGTTGGGCTCGCTACGAGCGGATACTACCCAAACGCGACGCTGACAGTGTCGTCGAGCACAACGGCGACCACGACCGACTCATCAGTTTCTGGCGACACCGGCGGGGCCGGCGCTACCTCGGGTGGCTCTGTTATCGCTTTTAGCGTCTCGCGCGCGGTGGCATACCTTTCCTCTGTGCAGTTGGGCGACGGCTCGTTTGGCGCCGGGTACTTGAGCGACTGGGCCGCTATTGCATATGCCTCAAGTGCGACATCGAACGCAGGGTTGCGGGCGTATCTCCTTAGAACCGCGTCGCTTGATAACGTAACTGACCATGAACGGCACGCGATGGCGCTCGAGTCGCAGGGCATCAATCCGTATACCGGGACCGCTGTTGATTATATTGAGCCGATTGTCACGACGTTTGACGGCAATCAGGTGGGCGATGCGAACCTTGATAACGATGATATCTTTGCGCTGTTTCCACTCCTGCACGCAGGATACACGGCAAGCGATGCGATCATTGCGCGGACGACGGCCACAATCGTGTCTGCGCAGTTATCAAATGGATCCTGGGACAACAGTGTGGACGTAACGGCTGCAGGTATCCAGGCACTCACAGCGGTGAGTGCTTTGCCCGGAGTCTCGGGAGCGATCGCGTGCGCAGAGGCCTATCTGCGAGGACAACAGAAAAGTGACGGTGGCTTCGGTAACAGCTTTAGTACGAGTTGGGTCTTGCAGGCGATCGCGGCACTTGGCGAAAGTCCGAGCGGGTGGAAGGTGGGAGGACAGAGTCCGCTCGACTACCTTGCCGCGACACAGCAGGCGGACGGCGGGGTCGAGCCAGCATCAGAGCCCAAGGAGACGAGAATCTGGGCCACGGCCTATGCTGTCTCGGCCGCACTCGGTAAACCATGGGATGCGTTGCTGTCATCGTTTGATCGCCCTACTACGGCGACGTCTGGCGCTGTGGCGGCCCCGAGTGGTCAAGTGCTCGGAGTAGCGACCTCTACTGTGGAAACCCTGGTAGAGGCCACATCAACGCCGCCAGTCGCCACCTCGACGCCAGCACTGGTCGAGCCGACGCCGCGCCCAGCGCCACGGCGCATCGAGCAGCGCGCCAGGGGCGTAACTGGGGTGACTGCGTCTGTGGCTTTCGCCGCGGCCCTGCCGCTCGCGGAGCCTAAATCTGGGCCACGTGACGTGACGTCGGCGTCGCGGAGCCTCTGGGCGCGTCTCTGGCACTCCTTCGTAGAGTGGATTACTAACCTTCTGTAGTATACTGAGCACTATGCAAATTGAATTTAAAACAGGGTGGTTGAAGTTTGTTATCGGATGGGCAACGGTCTTTCTCTTTCGTCTCATACCTTTTCGCCCGCCAAATGTTGAGCCAATGCTCGCTACGATCATGCCGTTCTCCAAGCGCTATGGGTCGGTCGCGAGCTTTCTCTTCGGGTTTCTCGGCATTGCGCTCTTTGATGCAGTGACGAGTGGTTGGGGAGTGTGGACACTGGTGACGGCTCTCACCTATGGCGCACTCGGCCCAGTGGCGCATCTCTATTTCAAAAATCGAGAAGCAACCGCCAAGAATTTCGTGATCTTTGGCGTTGTGGGCACGGTGATCTATGACGCGATTACGGGCGTCGCCATGGGCCCGCTTCTCTTCCATCAATCTCTTGCGATAGCGCTCGCGGGGCAGATCCCCTTCACGCTCATGCACCTCACCGGCGCAGTGCTTTTCTCGGCACTCCTAAGCCCAGAGATCTATCGGTGGGTGGTGCAGAACGATGCGATCGCCATTCGTGTGCCTCACAGTAAGGTCGTCGCCTAGTGTGACTTGAAGGCGGGTCCAGCAAGAGTTTCTCCCTCGACTCGACCTATTGTCTTCACAACAGGTCGGTCTGGGCACCGCCTCGCCGTTCTTGTCTGCTGACTCGAACATGCTCCGGCGTTCGAATCCTGCGCGCACGTGAAGTAGTTCACGTGCTTGGACCCGCAGTATTTCACTGCGTTTAATACTGCGGGTCCAGCAGGATTCGAACCTGCAAAACCGGTTTTGGAGACCGGCGGTTTACCATTGAGCCTATAGACCCCGAGCGAGGCTGCGCATACGCATGCTTGCGTATGCGCACGCCGAGCGAGGGGTCAACATCAGTGCAAGCAACTGATATCAGACCCGGTTCGTGCGGCGTCTCGCTCTCTCACGATAGCAGACCACGGGCAGTGGGGAAAGCACTCCGAGAATGGCGTGCGACAGGGTATGATGAACCCAATGACGATTCGCAGGGCCGTACTCCTCGCTGTGCCGGTTATTGCTATTGGTCTCCCGTTATTTGCCGCGGCGCACTCGATACCATACTTCGGCCCCATCCTCGAGGACGGGTGGAATAACTGCCCGCTCGGGTGGGCGGCGGTGATAATGACGATTAACAACATTATTACCATCGCGCTCACTCTCGCGATCAGCATCGTCGCACCGGTGATGCTCGCATACTCGGGCTTCCTCCTCGTCACGAACGCCTTCAACCCAAGCGCCAAGGAGGAGGCGAAGAAGATGCTCACCAATACCATCATCGGTATCGTTATCGCGCTCGCCGCGTGGCTCATCATCGATGCTCTCATGGCGGTCCTCTATCACCCCACCGATCCTGGGCTCGCGGGGCAGACGTGGTCGTCGCTGATTTCATCTGGCAACGTCGGCGAGCTTTGCATCCCAGTCGAATCAATCCTTCATCAGGCACCAAACGGCGGTCTTGTCACAGGCGCATCGGCGACGAGCACCGTGTCTGTGGTGCCACCAAGCACGACGCCGGCAAATGAAGCTGCTGTTCGCCAGCAGTTTGAGCTCGCGGGGGTGAGCGTGAACAAAGCGGCCTGCGACCCCTATGACAAAAACGGGGTTACCTCTCCAGGCTGTACGAACGTCGGCGGCATGCTCCCCTCAACCGTCCAGCAGGTGATTAACATAAAAAATTCGTGCGGCGGTTGCTCAGTGGTTGTCTCGGGAGGGTCCGAAGCGGGGCACGCTCCCGGTCCGCATTCACATGGGACAGGATACAAGGTTGATATAAGAGCAAACTCTAGCCTCAACGCGTTTCTTAAAGGGCTCACCTACGTGGGCGTACGAACGGGCGATCATTCCGGACCGGCATATACTGATAGCTGTAAGCAAAATCAGTATGTCCAGGAGTCTGATCACTGGGACATCACTGTACTGGGAGCTTGTTCACTCTAGCCATACGTCGGGCCCTCTCTCCACAACCAACCTCAATTCATCATGCAGTTTTCGTAACCACGCCTTCTGACGTCGGGCATACTGCCAGAGCTTGGCCGAGAGGGTGGGGAGGAGCGATTCTTTGGTGCGCTCACCGCGCAGATACTCGCCAACAATTTTATACTCCAGTCCCAGCTCATTAAGCCGTTCATCGCCCACCTGCTCACGAATCCTCTCGACCTCTTCTACGAGACCTCTGGCAACTGCGTGTGTCAGACGGGCATCGATGCGTGCGTGCAACTCCTCTCGTGGCAAATCGACGACCATCCACTCGACGGCATAATTTACAAGGTTGACCCTTGTACCAGGAGAGGGCGTAGGTACGCGGCGCTGTGGTACCGATCCAAGAGATGCGATAATCTCGAGTGCGCGGATGAGCCGACGGCGGTTTTGTGGGTCGAGCGCGGCGGCGCGGCGCGGGTCACGCTCTACAACTCGCGCATACAGTTCGTCTGCAGAGAGCTTTTCAAGCTCTTCGCGCAACGCGGGGTTCGCGTCGATGCGGGCGGGCAAGCCGTGCAATAGTGCATCGAAGTAGAAATGTGTGCCGCCCACGAGGATGGGGAGTCTCCCGCGCGCGACGACGACCTGAATGAGACGCGTTGCGTCGGTGACGAAGTCGCCAGCTGAGTAGGCCTCCCGTGCGTCGCGTATGTCGATCAAATGGTGGGGCACACCAAGCATCTCCTCCGGGGTGATTTTCTCTGTCCCGATATCGAGTCCGCGGTAGACCTGGCGCGAATCTACTGAGAGGACCTCGCCACCGCGCGCGAGCGCCTCCTCGACACCGCGCGCAGACTTACCCGAGGCGGTGGGCCCTATAATGCAGAGGATCTTCTGTTTGGCACTCATTAGGCGCGATGGTACCATGTACCCACATAATTACAGAAATATATGAAAGAAACCAAGAGCAACTATTGTGAGCACTGCGGTGAATTTCATGATGCGGTACGTGACTATACCGCGCAGGTGAAGGTTGGGGAGGTTGTGCCTGACTTTGAGTTCGAGACATTTCATAACGGGGAGGTTAAGACCATGAGCCTTTCTAAGCTACGCGGCAAGTGGGTGGTGCTCGTCTTCTACCCCGCAGACTTCACCTTTGTGTGCCCGACCGAGCTCGAGGAGCTCGCGAAGCTCTACTCGAAGTTTCAAAGCGCGAATGCAGAGGTCATCTCGGTCTCATGCGATACCGTCTTCACTCACAAGGCCTGGCACGATACCTCCGAGGGTATCCGCGCGATTAGCTACCCAATGGCTGCCGACCCTGCAGGCAAGCTCGCGTACGCCTTTGGCACACTTATCGAGGGCGGCGAGGCAGAGCTCACGCCAGACGAGGGCCTCTCGCTCCGCGGAAGCTTCATCATCGATCCGGCAGGCGTGTTGCGCTCGATGGAGATTAACGACAACTCGATTGGGCGAAAAGGGTCTGAGACCCTGCGCAAACTCCTTGCCGCGCAATATGTCGAGAGTCATAAGGGGCAGGTCTGCCCGGCCTCGTGGGAGCCAGGAGAAGATACGCTCGAGCCGGGGCTCGACCTGGTGGGTAAGCTATAAAAAGAAAAAGCCGCCAGACGAAGCGAGGCCGGACGGCTTTCGCTTCGCGGGCGGTTCGGGTGGGCCGGGCTACGCGAAGGTGCTTGCGAGCATTGCCCGCAGTCCCTCGACAGCCATGCCCTGCATGAGGTTTTCGTTGCGTACGCTCGTGATGAACGCGCGTACGCTCAATGCCGGCCCGTGGTGTCCGGCGTCCTCGAGCGTATACTGGACCAACAACAAATAGCCGATAAGTTCGGCACGACGATCGCATCGTGCACTCTCGTCAGCTGTATGAAGACGTTGCAGTCCGCGCTCGAACAGGTACTTGACGAATTCCTTTGCATCCTGGACGCTTCGCAACGACTCCATTTGCGGCCCAAGAGCTGTATAAATGGGCATGATGTCCCTCCATGGCACGGTTTTGCTGCATGCGAGGGCAGCTGCGTGCATTCCGTACTGAATTAGGACACTCGTTAAGATACGAGTATGAACCACAAAGGAGACTTAACGCGTGAGGAGCGCCTGGAGATCGGCATTCTCTTGCGCAAAGGGTACTCAGGACGCGCGATT
>Ga0210057_1002590_pt1 | contig 25702 bp, 28 predicted proteins | sample CryGeyCG2114_010_2_FD_183968 | JGI IMG/M metagenome (GOLD analysis project Ga0210057, IMG submission 183968) | Groundwater microbial communities from aquifer - Crystal Geyser CG10_big_fil_rev_8/21/14_0.10 (SPAdes) (version 2) | ecosystem: Environmental > Aquatic > Deep subsurface > Groundwater ...
GTCTTTCCTATTAATTGCTTTGAATATTTTTTGTCTTCTTCAGCCATATGATGCACCCTCGTCTAATTAAATGTGAATTATTTATACTTACATAAAGTAGTAATTACTATTTAAAGCTTTTGTTTTATTTTGAATAAGCCTCGTCTAATAGCTTCTGGTTTTTAAGCAAAACCTCCCTCAAAGGAGTAATAAACTTTACAACTTCATCCGCCAAACCCGATTTTAAATCAATTGAAGAAAGCTCTTTCTTAGCAAAAGCAGACTCCACTTGAGCATACGTCTTAAATTCAATCTTGCCACCATACTTCTCAGGCCTATTAATCACAAACGGCCTATTTTCTCTTTGAAGTTGTCTAAAAATAATAAATTTTAACACTGCAAGCAAACCATTTCCTTCCACCACACCATCTGCAGAGAACGCTTTGTTAATCTTGCTTCTAATCTTTTTTTCATCATCATCGAAATCAATCTTACTGTTAGGCTCTGAAGAACTCATCTTTCCACTTTCTCCCAGACCTGGAATTAAAGGATTCATCAAATGAATTCTCTTCTCATAACCAATTTTTGGTAAAAACTCTCTGGCAAACATGAAAATTTTTCTTTGATCAACGCCCCCAAACTGAGCGTCAACTTTCAAATATTCTTCATCCAAAGATTGCAAAATAGGATACAACAACCCACTCATCTTCGGTGTTTCTATTTGTTTGATAACCTCTGCACCAGCTCTTTGCGTATCTCTTGTTGAAGCAAGTGCTGAAAGTTTATACATATCCAAAGTGTATTTTTCAGAAAGCTGAAAATCAGTTCCTTTCACAAACTTAAGCTTATCTAAAGAAACGCCAGCCCTCTTTAGCATTTCTTTTATAATAAATTCATAAAACTTAGTTCTTTTGTCTAATAAATTCCAATCGGTTTTCATATTATCTAAGTAAGCATGCATATTTGCAAAGAGAATTGTAACATGACACCCTGCTTCAAGAAAATCAGCAATCTTCAACATAGGAACAAAGTAACCCAGATGAGGCTTACCTGTAGGCGCAGTACCCCAATAAATATTCAAATCTCTTTCTTTCAAGATTTCGAGAATCTTATCTTGATCAACTACTTCTTGCAATTGCCCAACAATCAGATCATATTTTTGTTTTGGAGTCATAAATAACTGATATTAAACACAATATAAAAAGCTTTTGAGGAAAACAGAACTACAGACTTACAAGTTCTTATTTCTCGTAAAGAACAAAGCCAAACTAAAAGCAAATATTCCCCCCGCAAGTTTTCCAACTAGTACAGGTGTAATAAAGGAAGCATTTACAGCAGCAGTGAATCCAAGATGATCTCCAAGAACAAATGCCGCACAAACAGCAAATGCAACATTAATTATTTTTTCTCTTGGTTTCATATCTTTAAACATAGCAAACATAGGAATTACGTTCGCTAGAGACGCTATTATTCCTGCAACACCAAAGGAACTCATTGAAACCTTTTTTCCAAGATAACTTAAAGGTTTTTTCAAGTATTTCGTAATTATATAAAGCATAGGAAACGCTCCTATCAAAATTATCGCAATTGCGCCAATAATATTAAAGCCTTCACTTAAAGAAGTCATTCCTTGAATAAGTATAACTCCTGTGAGCGTTTGAAATACCTCAATAAACGTGGCAGCAGTAATTAAAATTATTATACCCTTTCCGAAATAATCAAACGCAGTTATCATCTTCTCTGGAATAAACAACAACCCAGAGGCAATCAACGCAGAAATAACTATTATTGGAACCAAATTAGAAAGAATCATCAGCAAAGAAAATCCTGCAACAAGGCCTCCAATAAATGTACCGACAGGAATGCTAATCAATCCAATTAAAATGCCTTTAGCAAGAAACTTTCTGTCCTCTTTTTTTATTATTCCTAGAGCAACAGGAATTGTAAACACAATTGTTGCACCCAGCATAGAAGCAATAATTAAACCGGAAAATAAAGCAGCATCTGCACTTAGTGCAATTTGATTTGCAAGAAAATATCCCCCCATATCATTCGCAAGAATTGTTCCGGCAAATACGGATGGATCCGCACCTAAAAAAGAATATATTGGAACAATAATCGGAGATAACACTTTTGCAAGAACTGGAGCAATTGAAATTATTCCAATCATCGCGATTGCAAGAGGGCCCAAAGCCATAAATCCCTCATCAAATTTCTTGCCCAAACCAAATTTGTTACCTATAATTTTATCAACAGCACCTAGAAAGGCGAAGAAAAGTAAAATGTAAATAATAATTGAATTCAGATCCATTAATTAACTACAATTTTTTTAATATAAAAAGCTTTTGAGGAAAACAGATTAAGAATTATTAAAATCTCTTTGTGGCTTTCTCAACCATGATTTTAGGTTCAACGTTAAAATATTCTTTAAATGCCGCAGTTAAAGCAGCAGGTTCTGATGCCACATTGTATTTTATTAAAGCTTTAGCAACTCCCTTAATTGTATCTACAGTAAGAGCAATATGCGCAGAAGTAGGACCGTCAGAAAAGAAATATCTACAAATTCTTCTACTAAGAACCTTTGCAAATTCTCCCTCATAAAACTCATTTTCTGGATTAATATTTCTTGAAGCACCAAAGTCATCACAAATTTTTTCCAAAGCAGAAAATTCTTTTACTACTAATTCTTCATTTCCCTCGGTACAAACAGGAATTTTTTTATCATATTTCAATATGTTATAAGTTAGTTCTGGCATGCCGGTGAGGAACTCTTATAAATATAAAAACTTTTACAAAGGCAACTAACTTCCCTAAGTTTTATATATCCATTTAAATAACCAAGTAAAAATGAGAGCAAACACACAAAAATCTGAAGAAGCAGGAAGCACGAGCAACACGGCCAGCAATTCGGCCAATATAGACTCTGTAAACGCATACGAGCAAGAAAACAGGCTTCTTAGAGAAACAATATTCCAACTAAAAATGGAATTAGATAGATTTAGGGCTCCAGCTTTAATGCTTGCAGAAGTTGTTGATGTATTTGAGAACACCGCAATAATAAGAGTCCCAAATGGAAATAAATTCTTAGTAAACATATCAGGATCAGTAAAAGAATTACAAACTGGAGATACAATAACTGTGGAGCAAAAAAACCTCACAATAGTTGAAAAAATAAAGAAAGAAAAGAAAATAGAAGTAGATCAATTCGTAATCATAGATAAACCAAAAATAAAATGGAGTGAAATAGGCGGTCTTGAACAACAAGAACGAGAGCTACGAGAAGTTATAGAATTACCATTAAAAAAACCAGAATTATTCAAAAAAATAGGAATCAAACCTCCAAAAGGAATACTTCTTTATGGCCCCCCCGGAACAGGAAAAACAATGCTTGCAAAAGCAGCAGCAGCTTCAACAGACAGCACATTCATAGAAATAGTTGGTTCGGAATTAGTTCAAAAATTCATAGGTGAAGGTGCAAAGCTAGTAAAAGATATATTTAATTTAGCAAGAGAGCAAGCACCAAGTATAATTTTCATAGATGAAATTGATGCAATAGCTGCAAAAAGAATAGAGATAGGCACCTCGGGAGAAAGAGAAGTACAAAGAACATTCATGCAATTTCTAGCAGAAATAGATGGATTCAAACCATTAGACAACGTAAAAATAATTGGATGCACAAATAGAAAAGACATGTTAGATTCAGCAATACTTCGTCCTGGAAGATTAGACAGATTAATTGAAGTTCCAGTACCAAATAAAGAAGGCTTAAAAGAAATTTTAAAGATTCATACAAAAGGAATGAGCCTTGAGAAAAAAATAGATTGGGAGAAGGTTCTAAAACAAATGGATGAATTCTCGGGAGCAGAAGTAAAAGCAGTCTGCACAGAATCAGGATATTTTGCAATAAGAGAAAACAGAACGAAAATAACCCAAGATGACTTCTTAAAAGCCATAATAAAAGTTAAAAAATCTGAAGAAGCAGAAGGAAAAGATTACATGGGCATGTTCGGATAAATGGTTACGCTCATTTGACGCATAGATGTTTCCCTACGGTCAAGCATCTAAAATTTATTTTTCTATAAACAGACTTCAGAAAACTGCAAGCAGTAGCAAAAGTGCGCTCGGCAGTTACTTCCGATCGTCATCCCCATTGGGTCAGCGGGTGTTCACCTCGTCATTGCGCAATAACGAGAAAGGGAACATCAATTAAAAACTTTGTCCAAAAGAATATAAATCTACAATCATTTCCTAATCTAATGGATCTATCAACTCAAAATCCTTTCTTAATTTATCTAGGAGCAACACTGTTTAAACCACGCATGAAGAAAAATGCGAAAGCAAATGTTATAATTCATCCTGAAACAAAAGAAATTCTAGAACGAGAACACGCACCAATATAATTTGCAGGAATACACAGAAGCTTCTGGGAAACAACAGCACTAGTTGTACAATTAAACCAAGCTTCAACAAAAACACCTTACATATTGATGGGAGATAATCTTCCATTTAAAAAAACCGCAAAAAAGACAGGAATAATTCTATATGAAAGAACAGAAAATAAATCAATAAGAGAAAAATTAGTAATAAAGAAACAAACACAGGAAACGTTGAAGCGACACTGGTTAAGAAATGATGACATAATTATATTTGCAGGAGGAGGAAGAGCATATGATGGGATAGCAAAACCTTTTGGAAAACTGGGATTCGAAGCGGCAAAAGAAGTTTCTAAAGAACAAGAAATATACATAGTCCCTTTTGTTGTAGATTATCATTCATTCAGAGATAACGAATTAGAAACATTCATACAATATGCTTTAGGAAAAGACGGTGGCGCTCAGAGGTTAACATTTTCTGATTGGATAAATTTCACACAAAAAATGGATACAACATATACAAGACTGGGCGCACCAATACCTGTAACTACAGAAATAAATATTGTAGAATTAACACAAAAATCCTACAACGAAGCTCTCAACTTAACAAAAATACTTCCAGAAAACGTTTTAGCACTAGCAAGACAAAGAGCATACAGTTCTATTTTATTCAAATCTGAAAAAATAAATTTAGAAGAAGTGCTAAAAATGTTAGAGCCTCATAAAAACTTGTGTGAATTAAATAATGAAAAATTTTGGAGCGCTGAACAAATATTAGAGGAAAGTAAAGCGCCATTCAAATATCCTTCAAAAGAAGATTATGCTTGGAGCACACACTTTGTGAATTTAGTAAAACATCAATACGAAAAAATAAATTTAATTTAGAATATAAACAACATTTTTAATCATTCTTAAATTAAAGGACTTCTTTAAATTGAAAGTTATTCAAAGAATCTTAAAATCTAAACATATTCTAAAAATGTGAGGTGCGTGTTGTCCTGCTTTATTCAAAGAAATCTTTTTCCACTTCATCTTCATTTTTTTGCAAACCACATCAACTTTCTTATCTGCATCTGCAAAATTATCTTCGTGTAAAAAATCATAGAAATGTATGATTGTGTTCTTCTTTGCAACAGTTAATGCTTCTTCAATAAATGAGTTTGCATTGTGTGGCGCAGGCATAACAATTCTATCAAACTGAATGCTGTGATCCGCTAGCAGAGGCACTGCGTTCTTCACATCATCATTAATCAAAATAACATTCTTTATTTTATTTAATTCTAGATTTTTTACAGCATAATCATGACCAACAGGATTAATCTCAATACCGACAATCTCTTTCGCCCCAGTATTCTTAGATAAAACACAAGGATAAGGACCACAACCGGAAAACATGACTAGAACAGTCTCATTTTTTTTAACTTGCTCAAAAATTCTTTTTCTTTCAGTCGCCAATCTAGGAGAAAAATAAACGTTCTCAACATCCAACAATAGATTTACTCCATTCTCTTTATGTATTGTTTCTTTTGTTTTTACACCTGCAAGCCACTTCATCTTTTGTGTTCTAAATTCTCCCTCATGACCCGCATCTTTTCTAAGCACAGTTTTTATGTTTGAATTAATTCTCAAAAGAGCCTCAGCGATTACTTTTTCCTTTTTTCTAAGAACATCGTCAATTTCCAAAATTGCAATACTTCCAACAGTATCGAAAGAAGTTTTCAAAAAAAATAATTCTTTTTCGGATAAAAAATCTTTTAGCAATTCTCTTAAATTTTTTACTCTTGAAATTCTTTTTTCTTCAATATCCATTTCGACAATTTCAAAAGACCCTACCTTTTTCTTTTTTACTAAGGGAAAATAAATAAAAGAAGCATCTCGTTTTATTTTATAATTAGAATTAAGAAGATTGTCTGCAACTAATAATTTTTTAGCTTTCTCAGCATCATTCAATTTAACTTTTAAAACGAACATAATATGAGAATGAAAAACAAGTTTATAATTATTTTGAATTAGCAAACCCAAACTATAATACTATAATAAGAACTCCTGCAATAATAATTAAGCACGCAACGCTTTTTCTAAATAAATTCTGCTCTTTAAACAATTCTCCTCCTATAAACGTTGAGAAAAGCGCAGAAGACCTCTTAATAGCACTAACAAGTGCAACATACGCCATACTTACTGCCTCCATTTGAAAAAATCTATAACCAAAAGTAAGACCAGCAACAAGTAAAATCCACCACCCTGATTCTTTAAGACTTAAACGCATTCCTTGAAAACCGTCATAAAAAACGAACATCATAATTAAAAAATTAACAGCCAAGAAAAAATGAATAATGACAAAATAAGTTATTACAGGAATTCCTCTTATATGAACTATGAATCTATCTCCGACAGACGTTAAACCATATAAAATAAGTGCAAAGATTATAAAATGAATATATCTAGAAGAAATAAACTCCTTTAATGGATCTAGCAAAGAATGATCTTTCTTTGTCTCCAAAGCATAAGCCCCCACTATTAAAAGAAATATACCTCCCAACTGATAAAATTTTATAGATTCCCCGAGAAAAATATAAGCAAAAAGCAAAGTAAAAGCAGGCCCCGCAGTCATAAGAGGTGCAGAAACACTAATATCTAAATGTCTCAAAGATTTAGCAGCCAACAAAAAAGCAATACTTGCAAGAGCAGAAATAAAAAACATAATCAACACAGACACAAAATCAACATTAGAAAAATCTGCAACTACAAGCAAAGGTATTGACAAAATAAAAATGAGCAAAGATAGTGTTGCGGAGAAAACCGTGGCGTGTTGCTTAAATAAAGTTTTCTTCTCAACAATGGTTGAAGTGGCTGTAAGTATAGCCGCCATTATTGCAAAAAATACCCATGACATAAATATAATTTTAACAGAATAGTATTTATTACTTTCGCATAGAATACTGTGCCTGCAGAGTCAGCGCTCTAAACTTAAAGATCTTGTCACTAAAGATAAAAGCTTGGCCGTGTTTTCTATATCTTTCAAAGAGCATTCAGATATAGCTGTGTGCTGAAACTTTACAGGAACATTTATTTGAATCTTAGAAAAATCTCCCTCAACGTAAGTAAGATTTGTGGCACCCATATCTGAATCAACTATTTCAAATTGTGTTGGAATTTCTGCTTTTTCCGCAACATCACAAACTAAAGAGATCTTGTCTGAAACAAAATTCTTTCCTTTAAATTGAATGGCAGGACCTTTTGATATCTCTGGAATATCACAATTTCTTTTTCTAAACGGTTTAGCATATGCCGAATCTAAACAAATTAAAAAATCCGGAGCAATACTTTCCAATATAGCCTTTATTCCTTTTCCAGTTGTTTCTTCTTGAACTGTGAAGCAAAGATAAATATCTGCATCAAGTTTAGATAATTGCTCGGCAGCCAAGATTGCCACAGCACAACCTGCTTTATTATCTAGAGCGGGACTTCTAATTAAGTCTCCTGAACAAATAAATTTTCGCTTAAAATAAGCTATCTTAAGTTTACGATCTATTTTTGTTAAGCGAGCAAGTTCTTTTTTGTCCACATCACCTATTGCAAAGAACTTATTATTTTTAATTCCAAAACCTACTTCATCCAGGTGTGCATCAATCACTATTTTTGTTTTGCCTGAACTTAGTTTTATTATAACGTTACCACAAGCATCGATCTTTCTTTCAAAAAAAGAAAAAAAAGAAAAAATAAGTTTAGACATACCTAATTCTTTCTCAAAACCTGAGACTGCAGGAATACTTACAAGTTTTCTAATAATACTTTCCGAATTCATATTAAAATCCTACAGTCATTTTGAAATCTTTTCTCAAGTTTATTAAGTCAGTAAGCCGTTCTGTACCAAATGCGAAACCTGTTGCGGGAACTTCTTTTTGTATTCCTAAATATGCAAGATACATTCCTATTAAAGAATCGTATCTTCCTCCGCCACCTATTTCCGCTCTCCAAACACCATTTTTCCGTACATCGATCTGAAACACCGGGCCAGTATAATAACTAAATCCTCTGACAACTGAGCGATCTATCAATACCGGAACATCCTTAATGAGCTCAGAGATAGAATACAAATTAAGTAAACGCTCATCTGCCAGGGTTGCTTTTTCTGGACTCATATACTGAGAAAAAAATCCGGACCATTCTTTTTGCAAAGCACTAGTTAAACCTTTCGGAAACGGCAAATTAATGTTAACAATGTTTCCTTCTGCTGTTTTCTTTGAATAATCATCTATCAAAGTTTGAAAATTAATTTTCAATTCTTCAGACAGATTAGTTGTTTCACAAGCTTGCTTAAACAGAGTTATATCATTAACTCTTAGACGTATATCTTCTTTGTTTATTCCAAGTCTTCGCAAAACTGAATAAGCATAGTTCATCACTTCTGCATCGGCAAAAAGTTTGTCTTTGTCGCCTAACTTTTCAGCACCCAACTGATTAAATTCTCTTCTTTTGCCTTCACCCAATGTATCAATTGGTTCATTTCTGTAACAGACGATGCTATACTGCAAGCTCATTGGTAAGACATTATTTTTCTTCTCAGACAATTCTCTAGCAACATATCTGCAAACCGGAATAGTACCTTCAGGCCTTAAAAGAACGTCACTTTGTTTTACTGAATTTCCAGAAGAATCAAAATCAGTCAAATTAAATTTAAAAAAGACATTCGAATCTGAAAAAGTCAGATCGTACACTTTGTCTGCAGATTCTAAAATCGGCGTTTCTATTTCTTGATATCCATTAGAGTATCCTGTTTCTCTAAATATCAATTCTGTCAATCGCTGTTTTCTTAACTGCTCTCCACTTTTGTCATAGAATCCTTTTGGAAGTTCATAACCTGTTCCCGCGATGACGACCGTAAGCTTCAGTTTTTACTTTCGTTTCCAATATTTCCTTTCTTTCATTTTTGTTTTTTTCCATTTTTGTTTACCTCCGTTGTTCTCGATGGATTACTGCTCTGAATCAAACCTCTTTTAAAAAATGAACAGAGTCCTGCATAAAAAAATGCAAAAAATCCATTAGAAATAAAATTTGAAATAATCTTTTCAGAATATCGATAAGAACACGAATATGAATTTATAAAATTTGATAGAACAGAATTAAATCTACTTGTGGTGAATACAATCAGCGCTCAGTGCGCCGCTAGCCTCAACGTAAATTTTAATCATAGCATTTGGAAATGACTTCAACTTTAAATATTTTATCCAGATTTTATAAGAAATTAGAAGAAATCAGATAAACCTTTCTGCTCATTTAATTTAGAAGCAACTTCAAGTTTATCTAAAGTAGAATTTACTCGATCTTCTGAAAATTCATATACCTCTACAAGAAGTTTTTTTATACTAGCAGAATCGGGCTTATTAAAATCTAATTTATAATCTTTAGTTACGGGCATTTCTTTTATTGTATTGAAAATTTCTTTCCAAGCAACACTAAAACTTTCTGACCATTTAGCTTCTGAAAATATTTCCTCAAAATTATCTTTGTGTTTCTCAATTAACTTTAGCGCCTTCTTTGGACCAATTCCTTTAACACCACCATAGTTATAATCAGTTCCAACAAGAATCGAAAGAACAATTAATTGATCTTGAGTCAACCCTAATAAAGAGAGATTTTCTTGTAAAACAAACAATTCTGGATTAATTGTTTTATAATTATATGATCCAGGCATTTTCCTTTTGCCTGTAATTGAAATATTTCTAATACATCTTGGTGAACCAGAAAGAAGAGCATCAGCATCCTGACTCATAACTGCATAAGCATCTCCTTGTTTCACCATAAATGCAGCTTGAGATTCTCCTTCGCTCGGAGCGTCAACAATTGGAATACCCATGGCTTTTACAAGAGCTTTTGCTTCCAAAACCATATCTTTAGTTAAGAAAACAGTTCTAGCAGCGTACTTTTTCATATTCTGAATATCTTCTTTTTGTTTGGCATCTTCATAAAGTTTTGAAGCTTCCATCTTAAGCGACTTTCTTCTTTCACGTTCTTCTCTCTTCAAATCTGGAGGAACGCCATCAAAAACAAAAACAAACTTTATCCCTTTTTCTAATAAATTAGAGAATCTTGAAAATAAACCAACAAGATGACTTGTAATTCTTCCTTTACTATCCATTAAAGGACTGCCATCAGGACCTCTAATGGTTGTTAGAAACATATACAAAGTGTTGAATGCGTCAACTGCAAGAATCTTTCCAGATAAATCTTCCAACTTAATCTCTTTAGATTCGAGAATGCTAGTAATTGCTACACCCATACAAAACATGAATTCATTCTGTTTAATATGTTTTATGGTAAAAGTTATAAAAACAAACACAAATACAAAAGAAGATGGACTTAATAACAATACTTCTAATAATAGCAGCAATTATAATTCTTATAATAGGATACTTTATCGGAAGACAAATAGGATACCTTGAAGCACAAAAAGATCTTCCATCAATACTAAAAAAAGAAAGAGAAGATGCAATAAAAAGAAGCAGATCGGTACTTTCAGGACAATTCTCGGAGCAAATGGCGCCATATTTTCCTGACTTTCCTTACTCTCCAACAGAAGTTAGATTCATAGGAAAACCAGTCGATTTCATAGTATTCAAAGGAATGGATGAAAAGAATATTGAAGAAGTAATTTTTATAGAAATGAAAACTGGAAAATCAACACTTAACTCACAGGAGCGAAATCTGAAAGAAGCAATTCAAAAGAAAAAAGTCAAGTGGGAAGAATACCACTCAAAATAAAAATTAAATACAAAGATTAAATCTAGAACTTGTCAGTCAAATTCTTCAAATCTTCAACTTCTTGTTTTATTATGTCAAAACCTTGTTGCCAAAATTCTTCTGATTCTGGATCAACACCCATATCTTTTAAAATATCTGACGTTGATTTACTCGAACCTGCTGACAAAAATTTAATGTATTTTTCAACAAACTCACTTCCTTCCTTCTGGTACATTGAATAAAATGCGAGCACTAAAAGATTTCCCCACGCATAAGCATAACAATAAAATGGACTTGCATGAATGTGAGGAATATAATTCCACTCATGGTTAAAAATTTCAGGAATCTCCATATCTCCAAACTGTTCTTTTAATAAAGAAGAATAAAATGCATCAATTTCATCTTTTGTTTTTCCGTTACGAATGTTTTCATGAGCCCATTCTTCAAACATAACAAAATATGCTTGTCTAACTATTGTGGCCCATTGATTATCTAATAATTGAATCAGCAGAGCTGCTTTTTTCTTCGGATCGGTCGCTTCATTCAAGAAACGAGAGGCCAATAACATTTCCCCAAAAACAGAAGCAGTTTCGGCCAAAGGTAATTTGGCATGTGCAACAAGATCTACTTGGCTTGATGAAAAAACATCATGTATTCCATGACCGAATTCGTGCATCATCGTAAATATATCCCTAACAGAATCAGAATGATTCAATAAAATGTATGGAATATCTTTATTGGTAATATCGTAACAGAAGGCGCCACTTCGTTTATTTTTTTCTGGATGCGAATGAACATGATTTGCATCAAAAATTTTCTTGGCCGCATCGTAAAATCTTACATCAAACTTTTTGTAAGTATCTAAAACGAAAGCTTTGCTCGTGACAAAATCAAAATTCTCATCAGCTCCATATTCAAAAGGGGCATAAATGTGATACCTTGAAAATTCAGAAGGTTGACCATTCTTTTTTAACAATTCATTCTTCAATTTAAAGAACTCTCTAAAAACACTTACATTCTTTCTTATCACTTTAAACAAAGTAGCAACAGAAGAATCTGTAACTTTATTAGATAGATTTCTTGCACTAATTGGAACTAGATAATTTCTTATTTTAACAAGTTCGTTGTAAGAATCCAAAACAATATTCTTGTAAATTTCTCCCAACACAGTACTATTTTCAGAAAATTTACCATAAACAACATCGTACGCATTCTTACGCTCTTCAGGATTTTTAGATTTATACTTGGACGATACTTGCTCTTGAGGAAGTTCTTTTCCATCAAACAAGAAAGTAAATCCTCCTGTAAAAACTTCATAAATATTGTCAAATGCGCCTCCGCCAGTAATATTCTTTAAAGTTAAAAGTTTCTCAACATCCTCAGATAAAGTGTGCTTCTTAAAAGATTTTATTGCCTCTAGATGCCCTTTATAAGATTGTAACAATTCATCATTTATCAATTCATCAGATTTTTTATCATTCAGATGCATGAACCAAAATGAAAAAAACAATAATTCATTTTCAAGTTCTGATCCAAGTTGATTCAACTGACTTAACTTAGCTAGTGCTTCTTGATCAGAAGTATTTTCATTAAATCTTAAAGAATAAAATGCACTTAGTCTAGCAAATTTAGAATAAATTAATTCTTTTTCTTTAATTAAAGATAAAAGAGTTTGTGATGAAATGTCATCCTTCAATAAAGATTTTTTCTCGACAAAAGTCTTAACGAGCACATTTACTTCAGTTATTATAACTTCAAAAGATTTCCCATCTAATAACTCATCCAGATTCCAAACAACTTTTTCTTCTACCATAAACCTGGTCACGGACAATATTTTATATACTTTATGAAAGACCTTCAAATAATAAAACGACCTAATTGGCCTCTAATTTATCTTGCGAACTATTAAAAACGATAAAATGAGAAATAAAGGCCAACAGACAACTGCAATGAACAACGTTTTTACCCCAAAATATATTAACAACACATATTTGTATATTTTAAAACATTAAACGAGGTGTCATAATGGCAAAAAAACATATACATCACGAACATCATGAGCATCATGATGCAAAAGATGAATCGATCACGATGTCGAAAACAACAGTTTGGCAAATACTGACCGCAGTATTTGTACTATTATTTGTTGCATCCTTACTAACAGGAGGATTTAGAGGTTCGACAGTACCTAGCAACGGAAATGCAAATAATCCTGCACCAGATACAGGTGCAGCACCAACAGACATAAAAGTAAATTTGGATGGAGCTCATTCGATTGGTCCTGAAAACGCAGAGGTTACAATTATAGAATGGTCTGACTTCCAATGTCCTTTCTGTTCAAGATTCGCATTAGAAACAGAACCACAAATAAATACAAACTATGTAGACACAGGAAAAGCAAAATTTGTATACAAAAATTTCCCGCTTGACTCAATACATCCTATGGCAACACCTGCAGCACTAGCGGCAGAATGTGCAGCAGAACAAGGAAAATTCTGGGAATACCACGACACGATATATGATAATCAAGCAGCACTAAGCACAGCCAATTTAAAAAAATGGGCAGCAGACTTAAGCTTAGATACTACAACTTTTAACTCATGTCTAGACAGCCAGAAATACTCAGACAAAGTAAAAGCAGATCTACAAGAAGGTCTAACTGCAGGAATAAGAGGAACACCAGGCTTCTTAATTGGTAAAGATGGAACCTACGGTTTGGTTTCTGGAGCTTGTCCGTTCGCATCATTCCAAACAGCAATAGATGCATCTGCCGCAGGAAAAACTTGGACTGCAGTAAACTGTCAAATAACAGTAAACTAAGATGAGCTTAAGAGGAAGACTTGAACGGATTTACTTTTCGAGTTTTCACTCTAAAACTCTTTTTTCTTTTTTTATTTTATTTTTTCTATATCTCTTCATAACCACCTGGTTAAATAATTTTTACATCATGATTCCAGGATTACTAAATAATAATTTATGGATCACAATACCATTCATAACACTCAATCTTTTAATAGCGGTGTTCTTTGCAATAACAATAAACCTGGTAATATACAGATATAAAGAATCTAAAAAAGTAAGAAAACACGCAGGGCTTGCTCCTGTAGGAGCACTATTAGGTATTCTTGGAGGAATGTGTCCTGGATGTTTTGCAGGATTATTTCCGACAATTTTTGCATTACTCGGAATAACAACAACACTAACCGTACTTCCTTTATTTGGAGCAGAATTATTATTGTTTGCACTAATACTAATGGGGTTGTCAATATGGTTTTTATCAAATGACCAAATAATGTGTACAATACAACCAAAAAAGAAAAAATGATAAAAGAGTCACAATAATTCTTTAACTAACATTCCTTTGAAATCAGAAGTTAATTTATCTCTAGATTTATTCGTTACTTCTCCGTTAGTCAAAAACAAAACAGGAATTCTCTGCAATTGTCCTTGTAAATATGCTTGACTTAAGTCTCCTTCATTACAACGCTTCTTTCCTTTTGCTTTACAAAAATATTCAGCTTTACCAACTGGAGTATCCATCAAAACAACAAATTCATAATCAGAACCTTTTCTTATTAATTTAGAAGATTTAACAATAAACTTATTATTATCAAAAAAAGATTTTACTCCATCAAGAAATTCTTCTGAATTTTCTTCAAAGAAATCCAATTTATCATCTTCTTTATCATCTTCTTCTGGAAGAGATGTTTGACGCTCAATAACTGGCTTAATCTTTTTTTGCACTCTTTCTTTTTTAGTAACCTTTACTTCTTTCTGCACGCCAGTCTCCCGTTCTTCTTTAAGCACGCTATATTGAATGGGGCTGGTTGTTTGAACTAATTGCTCCTCAAATATTTTTGATTCAGATTTAGATTCTTTAGGCTTTTCTTTCGGAACATCAAAATTTAGATTAATCTTTTTGTTAACTAAAAGAGACGCCTGTTCTTCAGAAACAAGAAACCATCTCCAAAAAATTTCTTCTTCATCACCAATAGTTCTGGAAATCTTTTTAGCAAAATCAGGCATATTTCTCAAAGAAACTCTTGTCAAAGGTTCTTCTTCTTTATCACGTATGATTTCTTTTTCCTTAAGATAATGAAACGTACGTCTATCTTTTTCATTCAAAAATTCTCCTAACTTTTCTAAATTAGCCTCTTGACCAGGAATATAATAAAATGGACTTCCTCCTCTTTTAACATTAGTTATTTTAACTTGACCTCGCGCCACCGTAGAAGAAAGTGCAGCACCAATAGTAATAGTATCTCCTTTACCAAGAACGTTTCTTATTTCTACAGGAATTACAGGTCCTCTGTTTCTAACAACCTGAAGAAGCTCTTCATCTTCAATTAACTCGAATGCAACCATTTTATAAGAGAGAAAAAGTATAAGGAAGTTTATAATTGTTATGGTAACGCAAAACAGAGATCAGAAAAACAAGCGCAAAACAAACAATTTGCAGCGAGCAAATCACTGAACACAAAAAACTAATAATACTATTTATTGTCTAACCCACTTAACATCCGCACAACCTTTTAGAAAGCTTGACCAAAAAACTCAAGGTCTAACCCACTTAACTTCCCAGTACGTTACATCAGATTCATCGTCGACAACAGCAAGCATCAAACGCTTCTTTGTGCTGTGAGCAACTCTATTCTTAGCTGCGAATTCATACCATGTAAGTGTAGAACCTTCGTGAACAGGATAAACAACCCAACGAGCGTGATCCTCTCCAGGCTTCACTCCACGATCATAGACTCTAAAATCTGCGCCAAATTTTAACGCAGTTTTAACAATATATCCTCTATTTCTCATATCTTTAAAAACAGCATATCTAATCCAAAAATTAGGCTCAACTCTCTTAGCTTTCTTCAAATAATCTGTAAAATCAAGCAATTTTTTTCTCTGATCAAAAATTTCAATCCTTCCTTTTTCTAGTAAAAAAAGAGCCTCATGAAGACTTAGTTGAACTTGACCATCCTCAAGAACAATACCATATCTTCCTTGTTGAAATAAATCCCGTGCTTCATTACTGTTTTCTGTTAATACTCTTTCCTTAGCAAAAATGGTCTTGATTTTAATTTTTTTAGACTTCTCTTTTTTGTCATCCTCTTTAGAATCCTCATTACTTTGAACAGGATTTAACTTCTCAGTCATTTCTTCCATTCCTTCCGAGTCATCCATCTCAGGAAGTTCTACTTCTTTTTTTGCTTTAGGCATAAGTCTGAGAACGGCTAGCAGTTATTTAAATATGTTGGTTCAAAATAAAACAAGAGCTAAAAAATAACCAAAAAATGCACCAACTGATAAAAAAGGCATAGCTGGATAAAAACGATCTTTCTTACCAAAATAAAATAACAAAAACAAAGACAATGCAGCACAAAAAGAAACAACTAATGAAAAAGAAAATGCTTCATTAAAGGACATTCCTTTTTTTAACAAACTAATTAAAATAACTCCTGAAAATAATAACGGAAAAACAACATCTCCTCCTCCGAGAATGCCAACACGAGAATTAGACCCCTCTCTGTTATCTGTGCGCTGTGAGCTGTTGGCTGCAAGCTGCGAACTTTTTGCTGTGAACTGAACGCTGCGCTTTTCTTTCTTATTTCGTTCTTCTGAATCATCAACACTATACTTTACTGCGAAACCTGGAAAAAGATTTGCATCTCGAGTAAATGTAGCAAGAGTAACCATATGCTTACTTTTCCAAACCGCATAAGCATCATAAATTGAGATTAAAATCAAAACTATAAACATGGACAAAACAGAAAACATAGGAACAAAAATTAAAGTTATTCCTGTATAAATTAAAACTTCTGTAAAATTATGAATGACGACGTTTGGCTTGTAAACTTTCCAGAGTGCTAAGAATGCAGCCAACAAAGATAGAAAAATTGTAGATGAATTAAATAAAGCTTGAATAGAAACAGTCATTGCTAGCCACGACGCAATCAAAAACCAAATTCTCCACCAACTTGTCTTTTTCTTTTTTGCAAAAAACAATAAAACTAATGTTCCAATAGTAACTCCAACTGCCAAATAAATAATTGACTCTAAATCAGACATTACTGGACGTTCACCGACAAAAGTGTCTTTGAAAGAAATAACGTTCACTCCAGTCTCATCCGTAGAAAAAGAAACAGAGTTACCAATCAAATATAATCCTAAAACATGTGAAACTAAAAAGAAAAGAACAAATATCAAAGTTACTTGCCAAGAATGTTTCATGTTTATACTTCACCAACGCTTTTATTTAATAAATATATATTTCAACTGATCAACTGAAACATTTATTTCTATTTGAATAAAGTGTGAAAATCCTAAAAGTATCATAATTGCGCTTGCAATAGAAATCAAAATTATAAAAACGATGCTTAATTTCTTTTCAAATTGAGGTGAAAATAAAATAACTATGAATCCCACAAACCCCAATAAAAAATACCAATCATCAGAATAAATGATTGATAAGTTTGAAAGCACTCTTAAAATTAAGATAAATACTATGTTCACAACATAAAAAATTAATAACTCTTCGTGTGCATTTTTTTTAGTCAATTTGGTTTTTATTTCGGCAGCATACCTCACTATAATGCGTATTCCGAAATATAAAAAGAGCACAATAAATCCCAGTATCTTAAATACGGCCAGCGCAATAGTCAGCTGATTTAATAAAATTAAAATAAGTTCTAAAATTAAAAAAATTGCTGCAGAAATAATCAAGTTTCGATTCATCACATTTTAATACGAACAAGATATAAAAACCTTTTGAAAACAAGCTAGATAAAGAAAACTTAATAAACTTTAATTTGCGAACATAGGATTATGAAGGATGTTGAAAAAAGGTTTAATGCGCTTGAGCAAAGAAATAAAAGAGTTGAACTAGATAAGGAATGGGAAACCAGTTGGATTAGAAAACTAATTATTTTAGTTCTAACCTACATCGTTGTTCTCTTATTTTTTTTAGTTGCGCAATTACCAAAACCTTTCTTAAATTCTTTAGTTCCTACGGCAGGATTCTTTTTGTCTACCTTGACTCTGCCGTTTTTCAAAAAAATATGGATTAAAGCTAGAAAATGAAATACGCAAACATAATTCACTTCAGGGTTTTTTGTGAACCGACTGAAAACTATGAACAAGTAAAGAAAGGATTGCTCGAATTAGTAGGCTTCAGCGAATCTGAATTAAAGGAAGAAAAAATAGTTCTAAAAGAGACTAAAGCGAAAGGATTTGAAGATAAAATAATAAGAATAATAGAATTAGATTTAAAAAAAGACAAACACTGTAACAAATTCTTAAAAAGATTATCAGAAAAGATAAGCAAAGAAGATAGACAACAATTAATAGACCAAAAGAACAGATTAGATGATAATTTAAATTTCTTCATCAGATTTGATAAACAAAAACTGCTAGAATACAAATATGACCTAACAGAAAGTGGAAACTGTTACCACACCACCATAAATGTTAGCGCATTTCCAAAAAAGAAAGAAAACGCATACAAAATAATAGAAGAATTATTCAAGACACAATAAATTTATATAATAATACAACTGCATTCTGAATATGACTAAAATAATAGATCCTTGGGGATCGGAACTTCCTGAAGATTATGTGAAGATAATAAAAGACTTCGGATTAGAAACATTCGATAAAGAACTGTTTCCAGATCCAAATAGATTAATGAGAAGAGGCGTAGTTTTTGCAGGAAGAGATTTAAAAATAATTTCAAAAGCAATCAAAGAAAAAAAACCATTCTATGCATTAAGTGGATTAATGCCAACAAATGATCAAATACACTTGGGAAACAAGAGCGTAGTTGAAAATTTAAAGTATTTTCAAGAAAAAGGTGCAAAAACATACATATTAGTTGCAGATTTGGAAGCAGCTGCCGCAAGAGGAATAACCGTAGAAGAAGGAAGAAGAAGAGCATTAAATTTTCATATTCCCGCATATATTGCTTTAGGATTGGATCCGAAGAAAACAGTATTTTATTTTCAATCACAAAACATGGATGTAGTAAGATTAGGATATGAGTTCGCACAAAAGATAACATTAAATGAATTCAAAGGAATTTACGGAAGTGCAGATCCAGGAAGAATAATGTCTGCAGTAACACAAGTAGGAGACATACTATTTCCACAACTAGCACAAAGAATGCCTGGAATAATTCCTGTAGGAATAGATCAAGATCCACACATGAGATTAACTAGAGATGTAGTTGCAAGGACAAAACAACAAAAATTCTTTGCACCGAGTTCTTTATACCATAAATATATGCCTTCGCTGGACGGTGGATTGAAAATGAGCAAATCAAAAGCAGACCACGCAATATCTCTTCCAGAAGATATTGCATCAGTAAAGAAGAAAATAAACAGAGCCCTAACCGGAGGAAGAGATACAGTAGAAGAACACAGAAGATTGGGTGCAGAAGTAGAAAAAGATATGGTTTTTGAATTGTTAAAACAACACCTAATAGAAGATGATGTAGAATTACAAAAAATATACGATGACTACAAATCAGGAAAAATGTTATCTGGAGAATTAAAACAATTAGCATGTAAAAAGATGGAAACATTTATGAATGACTTTAACAATAAATTAGAAAAAGCGAGAAAAGATATTGATAAAATAAATATCTTGAAATTCGTTTGAGGTGAGAATAAAATGTCCTGGTCTAGAAGAATACATTATGCGCCATTAAGTTCAACATTCATGCTTGCAAGCATATTAGGCTTTCTACTTTCAATTTGGTTAGTAATGGATTGGTCAGAAAAATGGGGATTTACTTTGGCTTTAATATTTGTAATAATGTTTATTGCGTCAATAATAAGCATGTCAAAAGCAGAGCCAATAGATGAGCACATGGATCATTTATCAATACATGAACCGCACAAAGCATACAAGAGGCACAACAGATGATAGTAACAACAACTGAAACAGTGCCCGGACAAACAACAAAGGAAATTCTTGGAATAGTTAAAGGAAGCACGGTTCAAACAAGACATATTGGAAAAGATATTTGGGCAGGGCTAAAAACAATAGTCGGCGGAGAGCTAAAAGGCTATACTGGAATGATTATGCAAGCAAGAGAAGAAGCAACAACTAGAATGATTGCTGAAGCAAAAAAAATGAAAGCAGATGCAGTTGTAAATGTAAGATACACAACATCGGAAGTAATGCAAGGCGCAGCAGAAATACTAGCTTACGGAACAGCAGTCAAATTAAAATAAATTATTTATTTTTGTCTAAATATTCTTGAAAGAGTTTAGGTATTGTTATAATTTTATATTCTTGCATTTCAACAAGCGGTCGAATATCTTTAATGTTTCTCTTGATTAATTCATCGTAAACTGCGGGTCCTGAAAACACATTAAGATATAATAAAGAATTTTCTGGAAAAATTTCAATAACTCCCTCACGTCTTTCTAAGTCTGAAATATATTCTCCTAAAAGTAATCCTTTAACAGGCTCTACTCGATCAATAAGCAACTCAATATTATTAAAAACCCTTTTCCAAATCGTTAAAGAGCCATTTGATTTCTTTCCAAAAAGTGCAGGAATCCTTATGTTTGCAAAGTTAGAAGGATTACCATTGGTTCTCTCAAGAAATATGTCTGCTATTAGAAATCCCAAATACGTCACGGAATTTTCAGAATCATAATCATAAACAGAAGGATTTTTTTTCTTAAAAGAATCGAGCGACAAAAGAAATAAATCATTCCTCGAGTTATGAAGTGGTGTGTGCAAATAATTATACAAATCCGCAAGAGAATTTTTTACCATTTATTCGGACAACACACGTCAATATTAAAAGTTTTCTATTAGAAAGTAGTTACTTTTTGTTTTCTTTATCAAATTTTTCTTTGGCCCTATTTTCCTTATGAAAAATCTCGTGGCTAGCACGTTTCTCGAACAAAGAACGAGCAACATCAATAATTAAATTCTGATTTTCAAGAAGTCTTTTCTCGTGAACTATCCCTTTGGCATCATCAATGCACTCCTGCATTATACGAATGTTACGCTCGCGACATTCAATCTCAGCATTGCGTTCTTCCTCTTCTGAGAGATAAATCTCCTCCCACTTAGGATAAACAGACTTATCCGAAGATTTTGGAAACGTTTTACTAAATGCCACAAATAAGTAGAAGTTGAATGTTTTTTATATATTTATTCGAAAATAAAGCGAAATAAAGCAAAAATATAAAAATATATGAAAAAAGGATTTTAGCATGATAAAAGATTGACACTTGTTTTCGTTCTTTGCATTAACCGCGGTTTTATTTGCATTAGCAGCAATTAGCACGCAAAGTCCTGGAGGAATTACCGGAATGGTAACAAAAGGAGCGCTTGTAGAAGAAGTATCACAAGAAGATTATGCTCTAGAAGAAACGCAAGAGATACAACCCGACTTAGAAACGTCAGAACAAGAATATGGTTCTAGCGATGATTTAAATTTAAATAACACAAACACCACTATAAATAATACTCAAATAAATGTAACCATAAATTACACCAACACGTCAATAAATAATACTCTGATAAATACGACAATAAACACAACAATCAACAACACAATTAATACAACAATAAATACAACGACCAACACTACAATTAATACGACAACAAATAATACTCAAACAAACAGCACAATCAATACAACAATACACAGCGCCCAAATATTAGATGAAACTGGAAATTACTCCAACACCACAATCAATACAACAATAAACAACACCACAAATACGACAATCAACATAACCAATACAACCAATTTACAAGAAGAACAAAAAACAAATGTGGTTGAGTCATTCTTTAGATGGTTCGGAAACTTATTTTCTAACTAAGAAACACAATAATTTTTTTGAATAAATTATTCTTTATCTTCATGAATGGCGCTCGGAGCAGAACCGCCGTGCCAGGTAAATCTAGGACGAATTCTAATAGGATACATCTTCTCATTAGTATCATCAAAAATAATAGCCGCACCTTTTTCACGAGGAAGATCATCTAATTCTGAAACAAGACCCTGACGCATGTAACTCTGCATCAAAGTTCCAAGAGCATCAGTATCTAATTTGGCAGTGATACGATGAGCAATAACCGTATCTGCTTGAGTTAAAACATCTGTGTGAATCTTTCCAGGTTGTTGAGATGCCAAAATTAGAGAAATTCCTGGTTGACGTCCTTCTCGAAGAATTGTAATCAGCGGATCTGTTGCGAGAGTTTTTCCAGTCACGGGCAAAAATTCGTGAGCCTCATCAATAACTAACCAAACTAAAGGAAACTGTTGTTTTTTAACATCATCATCACCGTAAGGATTCATAGCTTTGTGTAAATCAAGAAATTCTTCGTCTTTTCTTGAAACCATTCTTTGAACAAACAACTTTTCAGAAATTAAACCAACAACTAGATTCTTAATATTCCAAGAACCCGGCATAGTCGCATAACAAGAAAGATCAAGAACAGAAACTTGACCAGGAACTGCAAGATCAGAAATTTTAGTTCCATTCTCACTAAATAAACCCCAGGCATCAGCATTCAAGAAATGATTTTTTGCAGCTTCAATAGATGTTTTGTCAACATCTTTGAAAGAATCTAATTCAGAAACAATTACTTTAATTGAAAAAGATTTTCCGCGTTCCTTAAGATTGTAAATTGCACGCTCAATTAAAACACCTACAGAACTATTTTCATCAATGCCAAAAGTCATGTTCCAATCTGAACCATCGAGTTCCGAAGGTTTAATTGAAAAAGGATGATCAGAAGGAATGCCTTTTTCTTTAAAAGACTCGTGATAACCTGACGGCGTAAAAATATCTATGTCTAATCCTTTTGATTCTAATTCCCACTCATCCAATAAATCTTTATCTTGCTTATTAGGATATTTCATAGTCCAATAAACACCCATAGTATCTAAAAGAATAATAGAAATGTTTTGTCTGATTTCTTCAGGAAGATCTGAAATTCCCTCTGCAATAACACCCATCGTGTAAGATTTTCCACCTCCACGCTTACCACAAATGAACAAAACGTGACTTTTAGTAACATCCAAAAAAACTTTATTTGAAAGAGAAGTGGTTCTACCCATTTTTACGTAATGTTTTCCAACAAGAATGACCCCTTTCTCGCCATATTTAGCACGATCAGAAGCATCTCTACCAATAATAATATCATTCATAAGAAAAATAGTACAAAACCCATTTATATAGTTTTGTTGAAAAAAACAAAAATTCAGCGATACTTTTAAAAATCATCTAAGATTCATCATATAACCTAATTAAAACTAAATAGAAGGTGATGGGTTTGACTGAAAATACAATTAGAGAAGATGATGATATGATTGAAAACAAAGAAGAAATAAAAAAAGAAACACAGACAGAAGAAAAAAAAGAACATAAAAAAGAAACAACCAAACACAAAAAAGTTGAAAACAAAGAGAAAAGAACTACAAATAAAAGTTCTAAGACAAAAAAACAAGAAAAAAATGCAGCACCTGACTGGCTAGTAATCACATTAAGTTCAGTATTGGTTGTTGCCGTAGTAATTGTATTATACTTCTTGTTTCTAAAAGTAACTCCTGAACAAACACAAGATTCTGTTGCAACATTAGTTAATGGTGTTCCAATATATGAATCACAAGTATTATCGAGAATGAAACTCATTCAGGCATTAAATGATCCAACAATAGATAGAAACACAACTTTAGCAATAATGACTGATGAAATGTTACTATATCAAGAAGCTCAAAAAGAAGGATACAAAACAACTCCTCAAGAAGTAGATCAGTACGTAGCTGATTTAATTAAACAAAATGATTTAGATGAGGCTAGTTTCGAAAAGGAATTAAATTCAGCAGGAGTAAACTCGAATGAATTAAAAGCACTTTACGAAAGAACATTGACTATAAACAAATTAATAAATAAAAGTGTAACAAGCGTAGTGCTGGTATCTGAAAAAGAAATACAAGATTTCTATGATTCGAACAAAGAAGATTTAACACTTCCTGCTAGAGTTCAAGTCAAACACATTTTAATAGCAAATACAACGACAAACATAACTGCTGGAGAAGTAAAAGCTATGATTAAAGATGACAAAAGTAATTTCTGCGATTTAGTTACCGAATACAGTGATGATGTGGAAAGTGTAAGCTATTGCGGAGAGTATAACTTTAGCAGACAAGATCCGATAGTAGAGGAATTCATAAATGCATCTTTCGAGATGGTTCCAGGAGATGTAAGAATCATAACTACAGTATTCGGCCAACACATATTATACAAGCTAGCTGATATGCCTGAAGGAACTCCTGCATTCGATGAATTAAAACAACAAATTGAGGAATATTTGACTAGTCAGAAAATGGCATCAATGTACAAAGAGTTCTTGGATTCTTTGAGAGAACAAGCAATAATAGAGGAGTACACCAATGAAACGGCCCCTGTATTAAATGAAAGTTTAACAGGAAATGTAATTAATACGCCCTCTAAACAGGTTGTGAAAACTGAAGAATCTTCTAAACTAACTTTGGCCCAATGTTTGACTAAAGCTGGAGCAAAATTATACACTGTATATTGGTGTCCACATTGTAAAACACAAATTGCTGAATTCGGAGAATATGCATCACAATTAGATGTTGTTGAATGTGATCCTGATGGAGAAAATCCTCGAGTAGAAGAGTGTCAAGCTGTAAACATTTCTGTACTTCCAACATGGATAATTAAGAGCGTAAAATATGAAGGAAGTCAAAGTTTAACTAAACTTGCAGAATATTCAGGTTGTTCATACTGAATCTTCTTCTTTTCTTTTTTTTTCGAAGAATTAACTTCAATATAGAAAATAAATTATGGGAATATTTATATAATTAGAACCATTCTCAAACCGTAAGCCCGACACGAGAGTACTCAATGGAGCACAAGGCGAAATCCCATCGTGGGACACCGGAAACGGTGACCGAGCAATGAGCTTGGGAGTTAGTGTCTCGGGCAACACTCATAGTCATAATAAATCAATAGAACGAGACTCGGAAGGAGTCACTCAAATTTACTATAATCATAATGTTTCTCCGATTTGGAGACGAGGCAGTAGATACCTAAAGAGCGTGAGACCTCAATAGTACTTGTTCTAGCGATAATTGACTACAAAAACAGACAGAAATAGGAGGCAATAAAATGGCAAAAATAGCGCAAGTCGCAGCAAAATATATCGTTCACGCCAAAATCTTCATTGATGGAGTAGTAGATAGACCTGATGTCATAGGTGCAATATTTGGGCAAACAGAAGGATTACTAGGTGCAGACCTGGAATTAAGAGAACTACAAAAATCAGGAAGAATAGGCAGAATAGAAGTAAACGTAGACACAAAATCAGGAAAAACACAAGGAGAAATAATTATTCCTAGTAGCTTAGACAAAGCAGAAACAAGCATAGTCGGAGCAGCAATAGAAATAATCCAACGAATTGGACCTTGTAACGCAAAAATCCAAGTAGGAAAAATAGAAGATATAAGAATAAGCAAAAGACAAGCAGTAATAGACAGAGCAAAAGAACTTCTAAGAAACCTTATGGATACCTCAATGCCGGATTCTCAAGAACTATCCGACGAAGTAGCT
>Ga0210057_1002591_pt1 | contig 25694 bp, 24 predicted proteins | sample CryGeyCG2114_010_2_FD_183968 | JGI IMG/M metagenome (GOLD analysis project Ga0210057, IMG submission 183968) | Groundwater microbial communities from aquifer - Crystal Geyser CG10_big_fil_rev_8/21/14_0.10 (SPAdes) (version 2) | ecosystem: Environmental > Aquatic > Deep subsurface > Groundwater ...
GCAGTGCTATCGCAGATAGCACGCGTTACTCACGCTCTAAAGCAGTGCTACTGAAAGTAGCACGCTCCCTTCCGAGGAGCAGCTCGGAGCGGACGCAACCGAGAAGCGAAGCATGCTCGACCGAAGGCCGTGCACTGTTACACCCGCACGAAACAGCTCGGCTGAGCAAAGCGAATGCCGTGCACCGTTACCCTCGAGCGGAATCGAGGGGACAGATAACAGCCGAGTTTGTAATTACTTTAGTTATTTTGTTTTCATTGTTTTCTGTTATTGTTTTTATTTCAGTCCAGCAAAAAGAAAACACTGATTTTAATTCAAATAAAATTAAAGCAATAACTTTAATGGAAAAAACTGCAAGAGCAGTTAATGGAGTGTATTTAAGCGGGGAAGGAAGCGAAACAGAAATAACAAAAGAATTTGATTTTGAAATAGGTTTTGAAGAAAATGTTTTAATGATAAAGTTTAGCCAAGGGCAGTTTGTTTCAACTTCTTTGATTACAAAAAAAATTGTTTTTACTCCGGCTGCAAATTCAAGCAAAATTAAAATCATTAATTTAAATGGAGTGATTGAAGTTGAAGAACTGTAAAGGACAGATTTTTACTACTGACTTGATTGTGGCTTTAACTGTATTATTGTTTATTCTGGTTATTTCTGCCACTTCATTTGGTTTAATTCAAAATTCTTTGAATGAAGAAGAATTTTATGCTGAAATGCAGGAAAAAGCAGTTAATGCATCACAGGTTTTGGTTGCAACAAAAGGAAACCCTGATTCATGGGTTAAGTTAAATGACTTAACTGGAATAAATTCAATTGGATTGGCAAAAGAAAATAATGTTTTGGATGAAAACAAAGTTGATACTTTAGTTGACTGGAATGCATTAAAATATGCGGAAATAAAAGAAGTTTTGGGTTTGCAGAAATACGATTTTTATTTTAAAATAACTGAAATGGATGAGCATACTGTTAGAGAGTTTGGGATTTTGCCTGGAGCGGAAGAAAAAACAATTTTAGTTGAAAGATATATTTTGTTTCAGGGAACTGAAAGAAAATTTATTTTAGGTGTGTTTAAATGAAAGGACTTGAAGAAAAGAAAAAAATTGGTTTAGGAGAGTTAAAATGAAGGGATTTGTTATTTCTGTTGACGCAGTATTTGGATTAATTATTGCATTTGCTTTGCTGATGACTTCAATTGCTTATTTTGCTGAAAGCAGTTTTAGTTCATTAGATGATGTAAAATTAGGGTTGGTTTCAGAAGATGTTTTAATCGTATTAGAAAAAAGCGGGAAATTAGAGCAGGCAGTAAAAGAAAACCAAAACAAAGAAATAGGAAAGTATTTGAATAAAACTTCAAAAAATCTGTGTTTTGAATTAAATGTATTTGACTTTGATGGCAGTTCAATTGCTTTAAGCACTGCGACAAAAAAATCTTGCAAAAAAGAAGGCAATTATGTGATTTCAACTAAAAGAAGTTTTTTTGAAAACGAAAAAATTTATTGGGCTGAACTAAAAAGCTGGTATGCGGTGAATTAATGAAAGGATATATTGTCAGTTTTAGTGCAATTTTATTGCTTTCTTCAATGCTGTTGTTTGCTGCTTTTTATTCAGGGAATGTTAAAGACAGAAATATTTCTGTTAATGAAATGAAAAAATATTTTAAATTAGAATTTATAAAAGATGATTTGGCTTTTGATTTAAATAAAATGCTTGGAACAGAAATAGAAATTGAAAGAACAAATAATCTGACAATAGTTTTCAGGGAAAAAATTCCTGCAGGGTTTAACAAGATAGCAAGGCTTGAAAAATTAAAAGATTTTATTGAAAGTGATTATTCTTCAGTTAATAATTCAGATATTAAATTTGATATTCGCAGATTGTATGTTACCAGAACAACCACAGATATTCCGGTTAAATTCAGCAACGGGTTAATTTATGAATTTCATTCAAACAATTATGTTTTGTTTCATGCAAAAAACAAAGACACAAACATTAATTCAATTGAATTAAATTTAAATGCAGAAGGAAGTTCAATTAAGGTTTTTCTTCCGGCTGAATCTTTGGCAGGAGACATTAATTTAAAGTTTAATTATGCTGACCAAAACACATTAAATGAAACACATTCAAGCCTGCAATTGAATTCTTCATTGGACAATGTTATTTTAATTTCTTTTTCTGAATCAGCAGGAGACGAAATTGAAATTCATATCGGAAGCTTTGAAGGAAAAATCAATGCAGTAAAAATCTGGAATAAAACTTTAAACCAAAACCAAATTAATTTAGTTTTTAAAGCAGTAATGGATGGAATAAATATAAATTCAAATTTTAATGCGTTTATTGATGCAGACCTGAATTACTTTCAAAGCGATTTGAATTCAAATGGCTTGGCTGAGTTAAATGGTTTTAGTTAGGTTTATTAATAAAAAAAGGGTATTATTGGTGGAACAAGAATGATTTTAAAAACAAAAGTTTTTGAGTTAATGCAACTGCTGAAAAAAAAGAAAAAAGCAGAAATTGAAGAGATATCAAAAGAGTTAAACTGGGAAAAAGAAAAAGTTGAATTAAGTGCAAAAGTGCTGGAAAAAACCGGCTTAATTAATGTGATTTATCCGGCAAATGTTTTATCAAAACCGTTTATTAGATTAGAAAAAGAACCAGAAGAAAAAATTGATGTTCCGGAAAAACTAGGGAAAAATTTATCTGAATATGAATTAACTGCAGACACAAATAAAGGAAAAGTAAAAATAATTCAAAGAGAAAAAGCAGGCAGACCTTTTTATTTTTTAGAGTATGATAAAGTTGATTCAGCAACAAAAGCTTTTATGGAAGAAATCAAAGAAGAAATAGCACAAAAAATTTCAATTGAAGGAAACGGAATACAGGAAAAAGAGTTAAGGGAACAGTTTATCAAAAACGTTAATTCAACTTTATTAAATTATTTCCCCAAAGACCAGGAAAAAATAACTGAAAAACTTGCAGGAATTTTATTGCATGAAATGTATGGAATGGGCAAATTAGAATTATTAATGAAAGACAATTTATTAGAAGAAATTGCAATTAATTCTTCTTTAAACCCGATAGCGGTTTATCACAGAGAGTATGGCTGGTTAAAAACAAATATTTTGGTTGAACAAGAAAATTTAATTGAAAATTATGCTTCACAGATTGCAAGAAAAGTTGGAAGAGAAATAACTAACTTAAATCCGATTCTTGATGCGCATTTAATGACCGGAGACAGAGTTAATGCAACTCTTTCACCAATTTCTTCTTCAGGAAACACAATTACTATAAGAAAGTTTTCAAGAAAACCATGGACTATAACAGATTTTATTACTCCGGAAAAACACACAATGAATTCAGAAATGGCAGCATTTTTGTGGATGGCAATACATTATGAAATGAATTTAATGGTTGCCGGTTCAACTGCTTCAGGAAAAACCTCTGCATTAAATACCTTGTGTGCAATGATTCCAAGTTATCACAGAATAATTACAATAGAAGATGTAAGAGAATTAACTTTGCCTGATTATTTGAAATGGAACTGGATTCCATTAACTACCAGAAACCCAAACCCAGAAGGGTTAGGGCAAATAAGCATGTTTGATTTAATGATGAGTTCATTAAGAATGCGCCCTGACAGAATTATTTTAGGAGAAATGAGAAGAAGAGAAGAAGCAGAAGTATTATTTGAAGCAATGCATACAGGCCATTCAGTTTACTCCACAATTCATGCTGACTCAGGACACCAGTTAATCAGAAGATTAACTGAAGCGCCAATGGAAATTCCTTCACTTGAAATAGAAGCACTTCATTTGGTTTTAGTCCAGTACAGGGACAGAAAAACAAACAGGAGAAGAACAATGGAAATAAGCGAAATTGACACAGGAATGCATGAAGGAAGCGTAGGAACAAACACTATTTTTCGCTGGAGCCCAAGAACTGATTCATGGGACAAAGTGAATGAACCAAATAAATTTTATGGAGAATTAAATCTGCATACAGGATTAACTGAACAAGAAATAGAAAAAGATTTAGATGAAAGAAAAAATATTTTAGAGTGGATGACAGAAAAAAAGTATAACACAGTTAACCAAGTAGGAGAAGTAATGAAAAACTATTATTCTGATTCAGGAACTGTTGCAAGAGCAGCAGAAAAAAAATTAAATTTAGACAAAATTTAGGGGAAAAAAAATGAGAGTAAAATTCATGCTGTTTTCAGTTGAACAGACACAAAAATTTAATCAAAGGATTTTAGTTATCGGGGATTTCCTGCAAAAAATCTTTGTCGGAACAAAATATGATTTAAAGAAAGCAGAAATAAAAGTTGAACCGGAAAATTACCTGACTGCAACATTTTTTTCTGCAATAAGTTATGGAATAATCTTTTTTATTTTATTAACCGGATTAATTTTTGCAAGAGACGGAAATTTATCAGAAGCATTTCCATTGAATTTAATTATAGGAATAATTTTCTTTGTTTTATTTTTCTTTCTGCATTTAATTTACCCCGGAATAATAGCCAAACAAATTGCTTTTGGAATTGACCAGAACCTGATTTTTGCTTTAAAGAGCATGCTGATTCAAGTTAAATCAGGAATCCCTTTGTTTAATGCAATAGAAAATGTGGCTAAAACAAATTATGGAGTAGTATCAGATGAATTCAAAATAGTGGTAAAAGAAATTATGGCTGGAACGCCTGAAGCAAACGCAATAGAAAAAATGGCTTTAAGAACTAAATCAGAGTACTTAAGAAAAGCCGGCTGGCAGATAGTTAATTCAATTAAAAGCGGGGCAAGTGTTGTCGGAGCATTAGAAACAACAATTGAAACTTTAACCACAAACCAATTAAGAGCAATAAAAAATTATTCAGCTGAACTAAATTTATGGATTTTATTGTATTTATTGCTTGCAGCCGCAATCCCTACTTTAGGAATAACTTTTATGATTATTTTGTCTTCAATGGGAGGCTCAGACATAAGCGAACTGCATATAATGCTTACAATTATTTTTGCTTTTGTAATTCAGGTTGTTTTAATTGGGTTTGTTAAAAACAGAAAGCCAAAGGTGATAATGTGAAACTATTAAGGCTTAAATTCATTTACAAAAGGCTTTCAGAAAGAGTTCCAGAAAACAAGAGAAAACAAATTCTGGTTAAAATGGATTACGGAGGAATAAAAGAAGACATAGATGAATACACCGGAAAAAGATTTTTTTTGGCTTTGCTTTTTGGATTAATTGGTTTGTTGATTCCGTTAAGCCTGGGAAAATTAATCGGATTAGAAGAAATTTTATTGACTTTTGTTTTTGGATTGGTTCTTGGAATAATCTTTTTTTGTTTAACCCTGTTATTGTATTACCTGCATTTAGAATATCAGATTGAAGACAGGGCAAAAAGAGTTGAATCAGTTCTCCCTGATTTTTTATTGCTGGTTGCATCAAATTTAAAATCCGGAATGACGCCATTTAATGCAACAAAAAACAGCTGCAGAGAAGAGTTCGGACCATTAGCAGAAGAAATGAAAGTAATTACAACAAGAAGTTTAGGCGTAGAGTCTTTCAGAGAAACACTAAAAATGCTGTCAGAAAAAATTGATTCAAGAATCCTAAAAGAAACAGTTTCATTTTTATCTGAAAGCATCAGGTCAGGAGGAAAACTGGCAAAATTAATTGAAGCAAGCGCAGAAGACATTTCCCAGACACAAGAACTAAAAAAAGAATTAATTTCCGGAACAAAAATGTATGTAATGTTTGTGTTGTTTGTAATAGTTGTTGCAACTCCATTGCTAATGTCAATTTCAGTCCAGTTTTTGGAAATGATTACTTCAATTCAAACAGGACAGCCGGCAATAGACGGAACAACAAAGTTAGGTTTTCTTAGTTCACAGCTGTCAATTACGCCTGATTTCATGCAAAACATTTCTTTTATACTGCTTTTAGGAAATGCATTACTTTCAAGCCTGTTTATAGGAGTTTTAACTGAAAGAAAAGCAAAGCTGGGAATAAAATATGCGCCAATAATTTTCATTGCTTCAGCAGTATTATTTATTGGATTTAAAACAATGGTTTCAGGAATCATTTCAGTTGCTTAAGCAGAAAGGATTATAAATGAAAAAACACTAAATAGATAGCAAAATTAGTTTTGATTAAACTTTTTGTAAAAGTTTATGCAAAGCATTTTTGATTAAAATTTTTGTAAAAGTTTAGGAGGAAGAAAAATGATTGGAAGAAAAGCACAAGGAACAACAGAATACTTAATTATTTTAGCTGTAATTATTGTGATTGCATTAGTTGTAGTCGGAGTAATGGGCTGGGTTCCGGGGCTAAGCGGAGGAATCACAGAACAACAGTCAAGAGCATACTGGCAATCAACTGCGCCTTTTTCAATAGTTGAATACAAGTTTGATGCAGGAGCAACAACAGCACAACTGGAAATACAAAATATTTCGGCAAACAAACTGATTTTAACTGATGTGAAAATTGACGGAGTAACTGATAACATTACTGACGTAGCATTTAACGCAGGAGAAAGAAAATTAGTAAGCCTAACAGCAACACAAACTTGTGGAACAGCCGGAGCAGGATTTGACTATAATGTTTCATTCACTTACAACTCAAAGAATGTTACTGGATTAGTGCAAATGGGCGACAAAGGATTAATTGGGAAATGCGTTTAAACGCATTTTCTTTTTCTATTTCTTTTTATTTAATTAATTTTTTGTTTTTTCATGTTATTTTTTTATTAATTATTTAGCAGTATTGGCTATTTGCGCAAAAGTTTTTGGGTTTAGTGAAGCACCGCCGACTAAAACTCCATCAACGTTTTTGATGGAAAAAATTTCTTTACAGTTTTCGGGTTTAACGCTTCCCCCATAAAGAATTTTAGTTGAATTGGCTTTTTCTCCAAACAATTCAGTTAACTGGCTTCTGATAAAAGAATGAGCTTCAAAAACATCATTTTGTTTTGCTGTTTTTCCTGTACCAATCACCCAAACAGGTTCATAAGCAACAAAAAGTTTTGAATTAAAAAAAATGCCTTTAAGAGAATCAGATAATTGTTCACTTAAAACAAGATTTGTTTTTTCTTCTTCTTTTTCCTCTAAAGTTTCTCCAACACATAAAATTACATTAAAATTGAACTTTAATGCAGTTTTGATTTTCTTGTTTATTGATTGATTTGATTCAGAAAATTTATGTCTTTGGTCTGAATGGCCTAACAAAACAAAATCACAGAAATCTTTTAACTGAAGAAAAGAAACTTTTCCGGTAAACTCTCCTTTTTCTTCAAAAAACGCGTCTTGAGCGCCAATAAAAACTTTTTTTGAAGCAAACTGTTTTGCAGCCGGAATGCATGGAAAAGAAGGACAGATTAAAATTTCGTTTTTTGTTTTAGAAACAAGTTTATTGAATTCATTAAAGAAATCTTTTGTTTCTTTAACTGTTTTATTCATTTTCCAGTTTCCTGCAACAAACATTAAACCACAGTATAATAAAACACAAAGAAATAAATAAAATTACTGAAAAAAAGGAAAAAAAGACAATTAAAAGCTTTTTATAGGAAGAATAATATGAATGGAATATGAAAATGCATCCAGAAAAAAATTGATGGCTTTAGTGAAAAAAGCCCCTGAAATTGAATTAATCAAAAAAGCATTAGATAAATCAGAAAACAATTTAAGCGGAAAACAATATTCTAATGCACTAAATACTGCTTTTATTTTAAGCCCATTGCTGATGAGAGGAAATATTATTTCTGCCGCATTACTTTATGAAACAAAAATCAGTGAAGAAACAATAAAAAAAGAATTCAATGAAGACACAATGAAATTAATTGTTTCAATGAGAAAAATAAAAAAAATTGAATCACAGCAAAAAAATTTCAGTTCAGAAACTTTAAGCAAAATAATTCTTGCAACAACAAAAGATGTAAGAACAATAATTCTTGCTTTAGCCACAAAACTATCTGAGTTAAGAAACACAAAAGAAGATGAAAAAAAACTTGCAAGAATAGTGAAAGAAGTTTATCTGCCAATAAGCCAGAAATTAGGATTAAATGAAATAAAATGGGAATTAGAAGACTTGTCCTTTAAAATACTTCAAAGAGAAGAATACACTAAAATAAAAAATGAAATGAAAAAAAAGAAAAAAAAAAGAGATAAAGACTTAAAAAAAATTGAAAAAGAAATAAAAAAAGCATTAAAAAAAGAAAAAATTAACGCAAAAGTTGTGGGAAGAGCAAAAAACTTTTATGGAATATACAATAAAATGAAGAAAAAAAAATGCAAAGTAAATGAATTGCATGACCTGCTTGCGGTAAGAGTAATCTGCAACACAATAAAAGAATGCTATATTATTCTTGGATTAATTCATTCAATGTATGAACCATTGCTTAACGCATTTGATGATTATATTGCAAACCCAAAAGAAAACAATTACAGGTCAATTCACACAGACCTAAAAACAGAAACAGGAAAAATATTTGAAGCACAAATCAGGACATGGGAAATGAATACTGAAGCAGAAGAAGGGCTTCCTGCACACTGGTCATACAAGCAAATAAAAAAAGACAGAGAATTTGACGGAAAACTTTCCTGGGCAAAACAATTAATTGAATGGAATAAAAAACACAAACCAAAAGATGTTTTTAACATAATTCAATTAGGGTTTGAAGACAAAAAAATTTTCACTTTAACTCCGAAAGCAGATATAATTGAACTGCCCCCAAAAGCAACTCCAATAGATTTTGCTTATGCAATTCATTCAAATATAGGGAACCAATGTAATAAAGCAAAAGTAAACGAAAAAATAGTTCCATTAAACCATGAACTGGAAAACGGAGACATTGTAGAAATAATTACTTCAAAAAAACAGTTTCCTAAAAGGCAGTGGCTGACAATAGCAAGAACTGCCAGAGCAAAAGCAAGAATAAGACAGGCACTAGAAATAACAGGAAAAGAAAGGAAAACAAAAAATCCGGAAAAACAAATAGCAAAAAAACAAATTCATTCAATAAGAATTTCAAAATGCTGTAATCCTCTTCCAGGAGACAAAATTACAGGAATGAAAACAACTAAAAGAAAAATAACCATCCACAAGGAATCATGCAGGAATGTTTTAAGGGAAAACCCAAAAAAATTAATTCCAATTAACTGGGAAATGATTGGAAAAAAAGAATTAACTGCAGAAATAAAAATTGAGACAACAGAAAAAATTAATTTGCTAAACACAATCCTTGATGCAATTGTATCCTTAAAAGGAAAAGTGATTTCAACTGAAGCCAAAATGGAAAACAAAAAAGTTTCATCAAAATTTGTTATTCAGGTAAAAAACCCGCAAACAATAACCAAAATAATTGAAAAAATAGAGAAAATAGACGGAGTAAAGCAAGTTATAAGGGTTTAAACCAAAAAAAACAAAAAACAAAAGCTTTTATTTAATAAAAAGTTATATTTATTCATTGAATAAAAAAAGGGGATTAAATGAAAAGAGTTAAAACTGGAATAACTGGATTAGATGAATTAATTGAAGGGGGCTTTCCTGAAAAAAGATCAATGCTTGTATCAGGGGCATGCGGAACAGGAAAAACAATTTTTTCAATGCAATACATTTACAATGGAGCAATGAAATACAATGAACCAGGAATTTATGTTACTTTAGATGAAAGACCAGAATTAATCAGAGAAGACGTAACAAGGTTTGGCTGGGATTTAAGAAAACTAGAAGAAAAAAAATTAATCAGCATAATAGATGGAAGTGTTGCAAGAATTGGAATGCCTTCAGAAGAAGAATTTGCATTACCAATGACAGGATTTGACTTAGATAAATTATTATTAGAAATAATGAGAGTAACAAAAAGAATCGGCGCAAAAAGAGTTGTAATAGACTCAATTCCTGCATTAGGATTTAACTTTGATAATGAACAAGAAACAAGAAAAGCCGTACTGAAATTAAGTTACATGCTGATGAGAATAGGCGTTACTTCAATAATGACTTCAGAAATACAGGAAGGTGCAGCCAAATTCGGAAAATACGATGTAGAAGAATATGTTGTTGATGGAGTAATAATACTTCATTATTCCGGAATAGGCGGCGGAGGAACAAACAGAACAGTTCACATCAGAAAAATGAGAGCAACAAAACACTCAGAAGACCTGCACCCAATTACAATCGGCAAAACAGGAATGAAAGTACACGGAATAGAAGAAGTGTATGACGAATCATAAAAAAACTAGACTTAAATAGGTTTTCTAACTATTTTTTTATTAAAGGTGTATTAATGGCTAAATGGGTTTTTTGGGCAGACGAAATAGCAGACAAAATAATTAACAGAAAAAAATTTGATTTCACAGAAAAAACAATTCCAAAAGAAAAACAATGGACAGTAAAAAGCTCTAGTTCTTTATCAGGGGTATTACATATCGGAAGATTATCAGACATAATCAGAGGAGAAGCAGAAGCAAGGGCTTTAAAAGAAAAAGGGTTTCCTGCTGAATTCATTTATGTAACAGAAGACATGGATCCACTAAGAAAAATACCTAAAGGAGTACCAAAAGAATTCGAACAATATATTGGTTTTCCTGTATCAGATGTTCCTGATCCGCATGGATGTCATTCAAGTTATGCAGAACATTTTACAGAAGAATTTTTGAAAGTATTCAAAGACTTTTTGTTTTTAGAACCAGAAGTTTATTCAATGAGAAAAGAATACAAAAAAGGAAATTTTACAAAAGAAATAATTGAATTAGTAAAAAAAACAGATGAAGTAAAAAAAATCATTGAAAAAGTTCAGGGAAGTGAAGTAGGAAAAAACTGGAGTGTCTGGAAACCAATCTGCGAAAAATGCGGAAACTTGCAGACAACAGTTATTACAAAAATTGAAGGAGAAAAAATCCATTACAAATGCCAGGATTATGCATTTGAAAAATTTACTGCAAAAGGGTGCGGGCATGAAGGAATATCAGATTTAAATAAAGCAAACGGAAAATTAGTTTGGAAAAGCGAGTGGGCAGCCCAATGGAAAAGATGGAAAGTCTGCTCTGAAGGAGCAGGAAAAGAATATGAAAGCAGAAACTCTGCTTTCTGGGTTAATGCAGAAATATCTGAAAAAGTCCTGAATTTTCCTCACCCTGAACCAATTTTTTATGAACATATAATAATCGGCGGAGCAAAAATGAGTGCATCAGTTGGAAACATAGTTTATCCTTTCCAATGGCTTGAAGTAGCAAAACCAGAAACACTAAAATACCTGTATATGAAGAGATTAATGAAAACAAGAAGTTTTGACTGGATTGATGTACCTTTGTTGGAATTAGAATTAGACAGAGTATTAACTGCAGAAAAAAACAATGAAGGAGATGAAATAGAACAATTAAAGAACTCAAAATACAAAAACTCTGTTAAAGTTAAAGGCAGAGAAATAATTCCATTAAAAGCAGACTATTCTTTGATTGCTTTCTTAAACCAGTTCTGCTCAGAAAAACAGGTAATAGAAAAATTAAAGGAAATGGATAAAATAGAAAAAGGAGACAAAAAAGAATTAGAAAGTTTAAAGGAAAGAATTAATTTGTCCAAAGCATGGCTGGAAAAATATGCGCCGGAAGAAAACAAAATCGTTTTTTCAGAGGAACTGAAAAAAAAGCCTGAAGGAAAAATAAAAGAAGTTTTCAGCGAAAGCATTAAAGTAATAGAAAAAGAAAGCAACCCAGAAGAAATACAGCAAAAAATTTATTCAATCGGAAAAGAAAAAGGAGTACAACCAAAAGAATTATTCAAAGAATTTTATTTGTTTTTAATTGAAAAAGAAAAAGGGCCAAGGCTAGGGCAATTAATTATTGCAATAGGAAAAGACAAAGTCTTGAAAAAACTAGAACAAGTAAAATAAAAAAAAGTTATAATAAACTAATTACTCGAATTCAATTGTTGCCGGAGGCTTCTGAGAAATATCATATAAAACTCTTGCAACCCCGTTAACTTCATTTAAGATTCTAGAAGAAACTTTTTCTAAAAAAGAATCAGGGAATTTAGTCCAGTCAGCAGTCATTCCATCAACAGAGTTTACAGCCCTTAAAGCAACAATAAAAGAATAGTCTCTTGCATCCCCTTTAACTCCAACAGCTTTAACAGGAAAAATTGCAGCCAAAGCCTGCCAGGTTTTATCATAAAAATTGTTTTTCTTTAATTCATCAATAAAAATAAAATCAACTTCTCTTAAAATATCAAGTTTTTCTTTTGTTACTTCCCCTAAAACTCTTACGCCTAAACCAGGGCCAGGAAAAGGGTGCCTGTCTAAAGCAGTTTTTGGAATTTTCAACAGAGTTCCTATTTCTCTTACTTCATCTTTATAAAATTCTCGTAAAGGTTCAATCAAAGACAAATTCATTTTATCAGGAAGAGAAAGATTATGATGAGACTTGATTTTTGAAGCAGTCTTTGATGGCTCGGCTGATTCAATTCTATCAGGATAAATTGTTCCCTGCCCTAAAAAAGAAATTTTACCGTGTTTTTGTTCTAACTCAACTGCTTTGTCTTCAAAAACTTTAATAAAAGTAAAACCAATTGCTTTTCTTTTTTCTTCTGGGCCAGTTAAACCAGTTAAAACAGACAAAAATTCCTTTGAAGCATCGACAGAAAAAAAATGCTTGAAATTCATTTTTTTATATAAAGATTCAATATATTGTTTTTCGTTTTTTCTCATTAAACCGTTATCAATGAAAACACAAAACAACTGATTTGGAAGAATTTTATTAATTAAAACTGAGGCAACCAAAGAGTCTACCCCTCCTGAAACCCCCATAAGGATTTTTTCTTCTCCAGCTTTTTCCTTAATTTCTTTTTGAATTTGCATTAAAACAGAACTGATTTTCCAGTCTTTTTTTGCAGTACAGATTTTCAAAAAATTTGAAAGAATTATTTTTCCTTTTGGAGTGTGATGAACTTCAGGATGAAACTGTAAACCAAAAATCTTTTTGTTTTTGGAATACATTGAAGAAACTAAACAAGTTTTGGTTGAAGAAGAAACAATAAAATCTTTTGGAACAGATTTAACTGTATCAAAATGAGAAAGCCAGACTTGTTCTTTCTTTAATCCTTTAAGCAAAGGATCATTTCCTTTAACTGAAATAATGTTTTTGCCATATTCTCTTGAAGGGCCTGGTTTTATTACTCCATTAAAGGTTTTTGCAATTAACTGCAAACCATAACAAATTCCTAAAACAGGAATTCCTAAATCAAAAATTTTACTGTCAAGCAAAGGAGCATTTATTTCATTAACGCTTGCAGGGCCCCCTGATAAAATTATTCCGTCAGGATTTAATTTCTTTAATTCTTCTGCTGAAACAGTAAAAGGAAAAATTTCTGCTTTAGTTCCTAACTCTCTTATTTTTCTTGCAATTAAATGACAATACTGGCCTCCAAAGTTAATTACTGTAATCATTTAACTGCCTCCGGAAAAATGAATAAAAAAAGAATAAAAATAGAATAAAATAAAATTAATTTTTTGTTCAACATAAATAATAATGGAAAAAAGGTATTATAATTATTTTCATGAATTAAGGAAAAAAAAGAAAGTTAAGTATTACTTTGATTTAAGAATTCGAATAGCCAAGTAAGCCGCATTCTCTGCATTATCTATTCCGACACAGGCAACAGGAACACCTTTAGGCATCTGGGAGATAGCTAATAATGCATCTAGACCCCCTAGTTTAGCAGAAACAGGCACTCCAATAACAGGTTTCTTATTATGAGAAGCAATTACCCCTGGCAAAGCAGCGTTAAGGCCTGCTATTGCAATAAAAACATCAAAATCTTTTTCTGCTATCTCTTTGACTTTTTCAGGGTCTCGATGAGCAGAAGCAACAAAAGTAGTAAAAGAAATTTTATTTTCCTTTAAAACTTTTTCAGCTTTTTCTGCAATCTTTTTATCTGACTTTGAACCCATTACAATTGCAACTTTCATAAATATATCAACTAAATTAATGTTTTTAATTTTATTTAATTCTTTTCTTTTACCAATTGTGTTGCTTTTTCAATTCTTTATATTCTTCAACAACTTTTTTTAATGGTCTGGCAGAAGCAAAATTTTCTTGAATCCATTCTTGTGCAGCAGAAAGATAAAACTCTGAAATTAATTCAAGTAATTTTACAGGCAGTTCAGACGGAGCAGGCCAGTCTTCTTTTGTTTTTCCTGCACTCATTGCATCAGTTAATTCCTTTTTCCACGGAGTAGTATTATAATAATCTCTTGCAACCTGCTTGCTTACATGGATTCCGTTAAACAAAAACCTGTTTTCATCTAATGTCCCAAAAACATCAACCAACAAAAGCTTTCTTTCAGGAGAAAAAGCTGTTTCAATTTTACCATCAGCATGAACCAAATTCAAAGAAGAAGCTTTTTCATTTAAAAAAGAATTAACTTTTAAAGCAAAAGATTTTACTTGAATTAATTCACTTTGGGTTAATGCGCTTAATTCTTTTGCTTCTTTTTCAGCCAATAATCTGTCAGTTGGCTCAAGTTTAGTGAAAAACTCTATTATAGGTTTATCAAAAAAAGTGTTTGGTTTTGGGATTTCTGTAAAACCATATTGTTCAGGGGTTGCTTCACCTTTTCTAAAACGAGATAATAATGAAGAACCTTCAGGAAGCATGTTACGAAAAACAACTTCTAAAGGAATTAAATAATTTAAATCGTTTTCAGTCAACTTTCTTTTTTGAGGGTAGATTACCTGAACTAATTTTACTTTCATTTTATTTGGTTTAATAAATTCAATGAAATGAGAAGAAACATTTAGCTCAGAAATTTTTTCAAAATTATGTGAAGCCATTCTGCATAAAGCTTCTCCTTTGCCTGAAATTTTTTCAGGCATTTTGCCGTAATCAAAAACACTGAAATCATCAGTAAAAGAAAAAATGCCTGTTCCGAAAGAATTTTCTGAAGCTTTTTTTATTACTTCCAAATCTTTAACTGAACCCATAAAAAAAACCTAATGCTGTTTTCTTTCACTAATCCTTGTTTCCTCAAATTCTTTTTCTGTTTCTTTTGGAATTTTAACAGGATAATTTCCGGTTAAACAAGCCATACACAAATCAGTTTTACCCAAAGCTTTTTTTAAAGAACCAAGTGAATTATAAATCAATAAATCTGCTCCAATATACTCCTGAATTTCTTTAATTGATTTTTTTGAAGCAATCAATTCTTTTTTAGAAGGCATATCAACTCCATAAAAACAAGGAGAAATAATTGGAGGGCAAGTAGAAGCAAAATAAACTTTTTTTGCTCCGTTATCTTTCACCAGTTTAATTATTTTCTTTGAAGTAGTTCCTCTGACAATGCTGTCATCAACCAATAAAATATTTTTTCCTTTTAATTCACTTTCAACTGGATTTAATTTCAGTCTAACTCCATTTTCTCTTTTAGCCTGGGAAGCCATAATAAAAGTTCTTCCAATATAACGATTTTTAATTAAGCCTTCCCTGTAAGGCACATTAATTGATTCAGCTAAACTTGATGCAGCAGTTCTGCTTGTATCAGGCACAGGAATAACCACATCAACTTTTAATCCTGTTTTCTTCCATTCTTCTGCTAACTGTTTTCCTAATCTTATTCTTGCAGTATAAACTTCTAAATCGTCTATAATCGATTCTGCTCCTGCAAAATAAACCCATTCAAACATGCAATGGGCTGGCTTTTCATGAGCTAAACTTTTTGAAGTAATGTTTAAATCTGAATCAACAAAAACTGCTTCGCCTGCTTTAATTGAACAAACTAATTTATGGCCAGTTGTGGTAAGAGAAAGGCTTTCAGAAGCAAAACCAATTGATTTAATTCCATCAATGTTTTTTTCAGCCATAATTAATGGACGGATTCCATTTGGGTCACGGAAAACAAGCAATCCTTTTCCTTCAATTACTGCAATAACAGAATAAGCTCCTTTGACTTTTTCAAAAACTTTTTTTACTGCATTAAATAATGCTTCAACTGAAAAATCTTCTGGAAGAGCCTGAGCAAAAACATGTAAAATTGCTTCAACATCACAGGCAGAAAGAAGACATTTTTTATTTAAATTTAATTCTTTTTTTAAATCCAAATAATTTGCAACATTCCCATTATGCACCATTCCAAGTTCATAAGGTTTTGAAACCATAAAAGGCTGGGCGTCAGTTAAAAAATCAGAACCAATAGTTGGATAGCGGGTATGCCCAATAGCAACATCGGCTGAAAGTTTTTCTAATTCTTTTTCTCCAAAAATGACCCCAACCAATCCTTCATTTTTGATTAACTTCATTTTGTCTTTAAAAGAAAGAATTCCAGCTGAGTCCTGGCCTCTGTGCTGCAAACAAAGCATTCCGACAAATAAGTCGGATAAAACGTCTTTTTTAGAGATGATTCCAATAATTCCACACATTACAAAAACCGAGGCCAATCAGTAATATAATTAAAGGAGTTAAAGAATTTAAAGTAGACTGGGAGAAATACAAAAAATAAAGAAAAAGATTATATTTAACAAAAAAGACATTTATCTATGGTAAAAATTGTTTTAGTCTGGAACAAGCATCCCTCTGAAAGCCCAGTAACTTTGCATCTGGCAAAATTACTAAAATTAAATTTAGAAAAAAGAGGCCATAAAATAAAAATAGATCAAATGTCATCTAACAAAAACGAGGGGGAGAGCACATATCATTTAAGCCATATGTCTTATTTTTTAGAAAAATATCCTGATTCTTTTATAGTTGACTTGCATTCCGGGGCATATCTTTCCAGCAGGGCATATCTTTCCAGCAGAAAAGTAAAGCCGGGAAAAGAATTCAGAATTTCTTATTCTTATAGCAACCCAGTTGAAATTGAAAAAAGTTGGCCCATAATCTTCAGAGAAAATGAAAGATTTTATCAACTAGAATTTCCTTCAATTGAAGATTTTTCTAAAAATTGGGTTCTTGAAACTAATTTAAAAAAAACAAAAGCTGCAAACTACTTTTCCGAAATTGTAGTTAGAAGAGTCGCACACGCAATTAATAAGATAGTTGAATCCCCAAAAAAATTTAACGAATTTGTTAACGCACAAAAAGAAATGAAAAAACAAAAAAAAGGGAACAGAGAAAAAAATAAAAAGAAGAAGAAAACTCTAGTCGCTCGCTGGAAGAGATTAAAAAGGCATTTCAAGGGCTAAAAACAAAAGCAATAAAAACAATTCAAATCATAGATATATATGTTGAAAGCTGTTTCTCCAACAGATGGAAGATATGAAGATTTGACTAAAGAATTACAGGAAATCTTCTCTGAATATGGAATGCAAAAATACCGAACAGAAGTAGAAATAAAATATTTGCTGTTTTTATCAAAAAAAAGAATAATAAGAAAATTCAATTCAAAAGAAAAAGAGTTTTTAGAAAAAATTTATTTAAAGTTTAATGAAAAAGATTCACATGAAATCAGCAGAATAGAAAAAACAACTAACCACGATGTAAAAGCAATAGAATATTTTATCAGAAAAAAAATTGAAAAAAATTCATTGAAAGATGTTGAAAGCTTTGTTCATTTTGGATTGACCTCAGAAGACATAAATAATTTAACTAATTCAATTCAAATCAAAAAAGGGTTAGGTTTATACATAACTCAGATTTTGTTGCTGATTAAAAAATTGAGTTCAATTGCAGAAAAAGAAAAAAACACTGCAATGTTAGGGCATACACATGGACAGCCTGCTTCCCCAACAACTTTTGGAAAAGAAGTAGCCATATTTGCTTCAAGGATTTCTGAAAGTTCGGAGATTTTGAAAGGATTAAAGCTTCCGGGAAAATTAAATTCTGCTACAGGAAACTTTAATTCTTTTTATGCTGCTTTCCCGGAAAAAAACTGGTTAAAGTTAAGCAAAGAGTTTGTTGAAAGCTTTGGGTTTGAACACAAAAAGTTAACTACCCAAATTATTCCTCATGAAAATATTTCCAGAATTTTAAATGAAATAAATTTACTGAATAATATTGTTGTTGATTTGGATTTAGATTTATGGGCATATATAAGTAAAGAATATGTTTCCCAGAAAAAAATCGGGAAAGAAACCGGAAGTTCAGTTATGCCGCATAAAATTAACCCAATCCAGTTTGAAAACAGCGAAGGAAATTTATTATTAGCAAATAATTTACTTGTTTTTTTAAGTTCAAGACTGCAGAAAAGCAGGCTGCAAAGAGATTTATCAGATTCAACAATTAAAAGAAATTATGGGAATGCGTTTGGTTATTCTTTAATTGGAATAAAAATGTGTGTAAAAGGATTAGAAAGAATCCAACCAAACAGACAAAAAATGCTTGAAGAATTAAAAAACCATCCGGAAGTTTTAAGCGAAGCAGTTCAGACTATGATGAGAAAAGAAGGAAACAAAAAAGCTTACGAAGAAATGAAAAAATTCAGTAGAGGAAAAAAACTGAGTTTAGAAGAGTTAAAAAATTTTATTGAAAAAAGTTCTTTAAGCGAAAAAAGCAAAAAAATGCTTCTTAAATTAAAACCTGAAACTTATTTGGGAAAAGCAGTTGAATTAACAGATTTTTGAGTCTTTTGAACAGGTATCATCTCTTTCTGCCCCAAAAGACACTGTTTTAATCGGAACATTTAATTCTTTTTCAATAAACTCTAAATATTTTTTTGCATGTTCATCTAAAGCAGAATAACCTTTTTCTTTTAGCTCTTTTTGCTGTTCTTTATTTATTGAAAAACCTTTAAATTCTGAGTAATGAGGAACTGCTTTTGCAACTAAATGATTTGCATAAGGAAAATCAAAAAACTTTTTTCCTTCAATTAAATAATAATCTGCAATAAGAAGTTTTTTTATCCCGCTTAAAACATCTAATTTAGTTATTGCAATTTCAGTAAAACCATTTAACCTATTTGACATGCGGAGCATTGGTAAATCCAGCCAGCCAACTCTTCTTGCTCTTCCGGTTGTAGTCCCAAACTCATTTCCTGCGTTTCTTAAAAAATCTGCTTCTTCCCCTGAAATTTCTGTCGGAAAAGGGCCTGAACCAACTCTAGTAGTATAAGCTTTAACTATTCCAATAATTCTTTCAGAAATTTTTTGAGGGGAAATCCCTATTCCTGTTGTTGCCGCACCAGAAGTCGGATGAGAAGAAGTAACAAAAGGATAGGTTCCAAAATCATTGTCTAACAAAGTTCCTTGAGCACCTTCAAACAAAACTTTTTTTCCTTTATCCAAACATTCATTGACTTCAAGTGAAACATCAGTTAACATTTCCTTGAATTCTTTTCCTAAAGCAGAATATTGTTTGAAAACTTCTTCTTGGGTGAAATCAAAATGTTTGTTTAAAATTTTTTCACACACATTTTTATAATAAGGATAATTAAAATCAAGTTTTTCTTTTAACCTTTTTTCATCAACTAAATCATCAAACCTAATTCCAATTCTTGATGCCCTGTCAGCATAGCATGGACCGACTCCTCTTCTGGTTGTTCCAATATTTTTTTCTTTTAAAGCTTCTTCTTTCCCAATATCAATCACATTATGCCAGGGCATAATTATCTGGCATCTTGGGTCAATGCCCAAATTTACTTTAATTCCTTTTTCTTTTAATCCATCTATTTCCTGTTTTAAAACTCTTGGATCCAATGAAACCCCTGTTCCAATCAAAGAACGTTTTTTTCTTACAACCCCTGAAGGAAGCAAATGCAGTTTGAATACTTTATCTTTTACTACCACAGTATGCCCTGCGTTATTTCCCCCTTGGTATCTTACAACATAATCAGATTGTTCAGCTAAACAATCAACTAATTTGCCTTTTCCTTCATCCCCAAACTGGGAGCCAATAACCATAGTTGAACTCATAACCTTCAAAATAAGGTGAGAAGAATTTAAAAAAAGAATGAGGCTGGCGGGGTTTGAACCCGCGACACCACGGTCTTCAGCCGTGTGCTCTCCAAAGCCTATCATGAGCTAATAAAAAAAATATTCCTCTGTGATATCAGACTGAGCTACAGCCTCAAGATATTAATAAATAGGGTGTGCAAGTGTTTTAAATTTATTTGTTGTCATCAACGAAACCATTTTATTAAGACGCCATTGTTTCACTGGGTGAATAAACAATATTTCATTATTAAGTTTTTCAATATCTTTGTGTCTTTCTATTTGAATATAGCTAGACTGTTTACCCAAATCAAAATAAGGCCCATTTACACTAATATTAAAAACCTCCTGCAAAATTTCTTTCATTGATTTTATAAAATTGTGTGATTTCATTCTAAGCTTTATTCTTGGTTGAGAGTTTAATCCTCTTTCAACGGCCCTCGTATCTCCATCTGCATCAAAAACTCCTCGTATAAACCATTTCTTAATTTCCGGAAAAGAATTTTCAATCAAAATAGGAACTTTTAAAGTCTCATATTTTTTGCCTGAAGGAACCCCAAAAACTTCGGTTAAAAAACGGTAAATTACTTTGTTTGTTGGGTTTAGATAATAAAGCTGTTCTCCTTTTTGTATTCTTTCAGTTCTAATTGGAAACACTGCACCAAATAACTCATAAAACAATTTTTTTATTTTTTTAATTTGTTCTAAAAATTCATCTCCAACAATAATTTTGTGTTCAAACCTTCTGGTTTTTAAGTAAGTTTTTTTAATGTCTTTTAAACCACCATCCCCTAAAAAATAACCAACAAAATAAGCTAATTTTGGGTTAAGTTTTTTTGGCAAATTTATTGGTTTAGCCCCTTTTGCTTTCACAAATTTAAAATTGGAATAAATTTTTTTAGTGTTTTTAAGTAAGAAATCAGAGTCTATGACAAAAAATTGACCTTCTGAAAAACATTTCAGATAAGAAGCTTTTTCATCAATTTCTTCAATATATAAATCAGGCAAATAATTTGGAAGATTGGTTGCGGGTGCGTTTTTGATTTTAATTTCTTTAAGCTGTTCTTTTAGAATTTTTCCATATTTGGTTTTTAAAAATAAATTAGTCGACATCACAAATTTTTGTTTTTTCTATTTAAAAACAAAAACTAGACACAGCTCTGCCGATGAAAAAAATGTAGCAAGGCAGTACTATCGAGCAAAGCGAAGATAGTACACTCCACAGCCGCGAGTTGCGGCTAACGAGCCCAAGGGGATTCGAACCCCTGACATCCAGCTTAAGAGGCTGGCGCTCTACCGACTGAGCTATGGGCCCAACAACTTTAAAAAAAGTTGTACAAAAAAACAAGGCTTACTTTAAAATTAAACTGCAAAAGTTTTAAGAACAAAATGAGGTTTAAGACAGCATCATCGAACCAAAGCGAAGATGATGCATCGTGCTTAAACGGCGAAACGTTTACGAGTCCGAAGGGATTCGAACCCTCGACACCCGGCTTAAAAGGCCGGTGCTCTACCGACTGAGCTACGGACCCAAAACTTTTAAAAAAAGTTGTGGTAAAAAACATTTTGTATTAAAAAAATATTACTTCAATAAAAATATAAATGTGCTTTAGAAGCAGTAAAAGAATTAAGTAAAAAAAGTTATATTAAACTTTCTTTTTTGGTTTTAGTTCCTTTAAACCAAGCATATAAGGCCAAAGTGCTTTAGGGATTTTTACTGTGCCTTGTTTTGTCTGAAAATTTTCTAAAATTAAACGCAACATTCTTGCAGTAGCAACCATAGTATTATTTAATGTGTGAACCAATTTCTTTTCTTTTCCATCAAAATACTTTATATTTAATCTTCTTGCCTGAAAATCAGTGCAATTAGAACAAGACATTACTTCAATATATTTTTTTTCTCTTGGAGAGTAGGCTTCAATATCATATTTTTTTGAAGCAACAACCCCAATATCTCCTGTACAAACATTGACTACTCTAAAAGGAATTCCTAAAAGTTTAAGAAAGTCTTCTGAGTTTCTTAATAATTCTTCGTGAAATTTTTCTGAATCTTCTTCTTTGCAGAAAATAACTTGTTCTATTTTGTTAAATTGATGAACTCTAAACAAACCTCTTTCATCCAAACCGTGTTTTCCAACTTCTTTTCTAAAACAAGCAGAACATCCGACAAACTTCAAAGGAAGATTTTTTTCATCCAGGGTTTCATCCATATGCATAGCCACAATAGGGTGCTCTGAAGTAGCAATCAGATAAAGATCTTGATTTTCAAGTTTATACATTACATTTTCAAAATCATTTAAATCAGTGACTCCAGAATAAGGTCTTCTTTTCATAAGAAAAGGGGGGTGAACCAGCAAATATCCTTTTTTAAACAAAATATCTATGGCTAAATTTCTTAAAGCATGTTCAAGCAAAGCAAGTTCGCCTTTTAAAAAATAAAATCCTGTTCCTGAAATTTTAACTGCTCTTTCAAAGTCTGCTCCATTTAATTCAACTGCGAGTTTTCCATGGTGCTTTAATTCAAAATCAAAAACAGGAATTTTTCCCTCTTTTTTTATTTCTTTGTTTTCAGAGTCATCTTTACCAAAAGGAACGCTGTCATGCAACAAATTAGGCAGTTTGTATAAGAGTTCTTCAAACTCTTTTTTCAATAAAAAAAGTTTTTGTTCTTTTTCTTTTAACTGGATAGGGAGCAGTTTTGCTTCCTTCAGAGCATCAAAAACGTTTTTTTTAGATGAAATTCCTTTTTGTATTTCCGCAGTAATTTTGTTTCTTTTAAATCTTAACTCCTCGGTTTCCTTTAACAGTTCACGCGTTTCCTTATCAACAACAATTAATTTATCAAACACGCCCAAATATTCTTTTGACTGTCTTTTCTCCAAATTCGTTTTTACCAAAAAAGGATTTTCCCTAATTAATTTAATATCAAGCATAATACCAACAAATTCAATAAAAGATATTATAAAAATAGTAAGCAACCAATAAAATAATATGGTTAAAGATGTTTGTGTTTTAAGGTTAGGGCACAGGATTTACAGAGATATAAGAACTACAACGCATTGTGCTTTAACTGCAAGAGCGTTTGGAGCAAAAAAAATAATAGTGGTAGGAGAAGAAGATAATTCAATAAAAAAAACAATTCAAAATGTTGTGGAAAACTGGGGGGGAAAATTCGAAATAGACTTTTCATCTGATTTAAAAAAAGAAATAAAAAAAAGAAAAAAAGAAAAATATACGTTGGTTCATTTGACAATGTATGGAGAAAGAATAGGGGAAAAGATAAAAGAAATAAGAAAAATAAAAAAAGTTTGTATAATAATTGGTGCAGAAAAAGTTCCCCCAATAGTCTATAAAGAAAGCGATTATAATATTTCGGTGGGAAACCAGCCACATTCAGAAGTTGCTGCTCTGGCAGTAACCTTAAATGAATTGTTTGAAGGGAAAGCATTAAACAAAAAATTTAACAAAGCCCAAATTAAAATTATTCCCCAAAAGAAAGGCAAAAAGACAAAAAAAACCAGATTAGTTTAAATTGATTTTCACAAAACAAAATTATATGGCGAAAAAAGACATTTTATCTAACGAGATGACAAAATCTTTTATTATACGCGTTGGCGGGAATGATGCATTGTCTTTGATAAAAGTCTGTGAAAGTAAAAATAGAAAAGTCACAGATGAAGAAGTAGCAAAAAAAACAAAATTAAAAATAACAGAAGTCAGGGCAATATTAAACAGACTACATTATAGAGGTATAGCCTGTTATGATAAAAAAAAAAATAATCAAACCGGGTGGTATTCATACACCTGGGAAATCAAAACAAGAAGAATTGCTGAGCTGATTATTGAAGAACAAAGCGAAGAAATCAAAAAACTCGAAAAAAAACTTGAATTTGAAAAAGATTATGTGTTTTTTTCCTGCAAAACAAATTGTGGAAATGTCCCATTTGAAGTAGCAGCGGAATATCAGTTTAGATGCCCCAAATGTGGGAAACCAATGGATGTAGTAAATAACAAAAAAAGGATTAAAGATATTAAAAAACAATTAATAGTGGTTGAACTGGCGTTAAAGAAGCTATCAAACTGATTAAAAAACACAAAAACTTGGACAAATAAGAAAACAACAAATCAAAAAAGAAAAAGGCATTAAAGAAGATTAAAATAAATTTAAAGAAAAAAAAGCGGTTAAAAAGATTAAAAAACCACAAAAACAAAACCAAAGAACAAAAAAGCCTTAAAAATTGGTTTAAATTCAAAAAAAAGCTAGCGGGGTGGGGCAGCCAGGAGTGCCCGTCGGGCTCATAACCCGAAGGTCGCAGGTTCAAATCCTGCCCCCGCTACTCTCATTTTTTTGTCAAAAACTCAAAAACTAACCTCACTAGCCCCTAATTATTTGATTAACTAAATATCTATTAAAAAAAGCCAACTCTTTTTCAATCCGGCTAAGATGCCCTCAAAAACAATTGACTCACCAAACCAACAAAATCTAAAAAACAAAGCTCACTAACAACAAGACAATTTAAAAAATGCCAAAACCCTCTAAACTTCAAAAACCATTTGAAACCAATTTAATCTCACTATTCAAAAAAACACGACTATTTAGCCGTAAAAAAGCAGTTTAGTTAGTAATTACTTAAGGAAAATCAGGAAATTAAAGGTAATTACTGGTAAAAAAAGTAAAAAGAGTTAAGTTTTTAAGTAGTTAAGGTAATTATAATAATGAAACATATGATTAAAGAGATTTTTAGCAGAGTTTTTTCAATTTTTAAAACTAAAAAAACTGAAAAGCAATCTGGGAAAACAATTTATGAAGATGAAGAAAGAGGAATCATCCCAGAGATTTATAGTTTGTGGGATTATATAAATCCTTTAGAAAACACCCAAGCACACCATATTTTATCAGTAATTGGTTTTGATGAATGGGTGCCGATGGATGAAATCAAAAGAAGGATTAGAGAGCTTTTTTCAATTGAATATAAAAATGACCGAAGCCTTTACCCTTATATCAAAACAATGGTTGATGTCGGGTTGTTAGAATCAATTAATGCCGGCGGAAAAAGAAAATGGAGAAAAAGAGATTTAATTATAAAAGTAAAAGAAAAAATAAGGGAAAAAGAAGAAGAAAGATTATTGGCTTTTGAGAAAAGTATACAATGAATAAAAATATTTTAGTTTATCTGATTTGTTGTAAACTTCTTTAAACCAAGAGGTATTTACTATTTTATCTGATGCAGTTAGAGCTGTTTGAGAAAAAACTACATCAGAAGTTTTCTTTTCCATTTGGCGTTTTTTTATTGTTTCCATTTCAGACAAAAGTAATCCGTGTTCTTTTAAAGGGTTTATAATATGAGTTCTGTCAAGCAGGTGTTCTAATGAACTAATTACTGCGGTTTCGTCAACTTCTTTTTCGTTTAAATAATATACTGCTTTCCAATCCCCTTTTATTGTCCAAGAATGGCTTGGGTTTTTTCCTGTTTTAAAAAAGCTTATTAATTCTGAGAATTTTTCCTGAGGAATCACTACACAGTTTTTCCCGTGTTTTATAAAAGGAGTTTTAGAGAGAATTCCTGGTCTGTGGTAAACATAAGTTTTACCACTTGATTTAGAGACTTGCTGGGAATACCCATAAATGGCCCTAAATAGTTTTTGATAAGTATAAGATGAGTGTTTTACGGTTTTAGGCAAAATAAATTTATATTGAACAAAATACCCTTTCACAGAGACCCCTCAATTCCAGTAATACTTATATATATACGATATAAGCATCTTTTATGTATATATATATGTTATAATTAAATATAAATGTTTGTGAAGAAATAACCTTTATTTATAAATAAACAAAAAATAGCTACTTAAAAATA
>Ga0210057_1002592_pt1 | contig 25693 bp, 33 predicted proteins | sample CryGeyCG2114_010_2_FD_183968 | JGI IMG/M metagenome (GOLD analysis project Ga0210057, IMG submission 183968) | Groundwater microbial communities from aquifer - Crystal Geyser CG10_big_fil_rev_8/21/14_0.10 (SPAdes) (version 2) | ecosystem: Environmental > Aquatic > Deep subsurface > Groundwater ...
CTTCATTTGATGCAAGTAAGGGAGCATTAGATTTGGATTATGATGTCAAGGGATTAAGAGACCGGTTAGAAATAGAATTCTATACATCAGACAGGTATCAAGCTGACATGCGGCAAGAATTATCATTCAATCCCGAGAGCATTGGAATGTTTAAGGGCAGATTTAATTATCTCAACAATCTTTTTCCAGGAAATACAGTGGTCGAAGAAACGGTAAGATATTTAGAATAATGTAGAGATCGTTTTTAAATACCTAATATTCCTATATTATAACATTAAGTCCCCAGTATGACTTCATTCGTGGAGGAATGCTGGATCATGTTTATCAATCACTATTTCTACTTTATTATCTGGTCCTGTGAAAAATAAAGAAAAATTACAAAAGAAAAAAGAAACAATCGTCTTTATAGATGGGAATAATTTTTATCACAACATAAAATCCATGAGAATAAAACCAAGCACTGTAAATTTTATTAAACTGAGCAAATATGTGTGTTCCCATTTCAACTGTAAACACAAGAAAACCATTTATTATAATTCTGTTCCCAGTCTTGAGGATGGAGAAAAATTATACTATTCTCACATGAAATTTTTAAGCGAAATAAGAAAATTAGGAATTGAAGTAAAAACAAGAAAACTTCAAAGGCACTCCACTAAAGAGATACTACAAATGGAAAAAGAAAATATCGAGTCATTGGATTTATGTAAAACATGTAAGCCTCTTGTATTAGCCAATTCATCTGATCGTATAGGAGATATAAAGAAGAGGGAAGGGTATAGATATAATGATAGCTATAGATATGCTTATAATAATCGTGATAATTCTAGGTGTTCTCCTCAGAGAATTAATAAAACCTAAATGTGAGGCTTACCTCACCATGTCGCCCAGCTTGTCGAGCATGTCAAGGATGAACTTGTCCTTGTCAGGATCGTCGAAGATTATTGTTCCCTTGATGTTCAGGGACATGATCTCTCGTATGAGGTGTTCCAGGTTGAGGTCAGAACGGCTGAACGGGACGTTCCTTATCTTTCCTGATGGTCCGTAAGATACACCTGAGAATATGAAGTATGCGTTGTTTAACCACTGCTGTCCTATGGACATACGTGTTTGATCCAAAGCTCTCTTGTAATCCAGCTGTGATCGAAGAGCCCCTGAACCCCTTGCATGGATGTTGCCCCAGTTAAGTATCGTTTCAGTTGACTGTGTCCTCTTGACTATGTCTATCACGTCCTCAAGGCTTCCCACGTCATTGATCTTTCCTGTGGTCTCTATGCCGATGGTTGTTTTTGCGCGTGCGCCAACAATAATCTCATTGATCTTGTAGACCACAAGTTTTACTGCCTGGTCCTGTGGCATCATTGGATATAATGTTGGTTGCAGGATGAATGCCCTGGAATCCATGATAGATGAGATGCTTGTAAGTATCTTCAGTCTTTTATCAAGCTCTTCGGGGTTGTCCGGAAAGGAGTCCATATGTATTGATATTTCAATGTTGAACTTGCTTGCAAGATCCTTGATGCTTAGAAGCTTCCCGTAATGCACGTTGTACAGCTCGTTCGTGTCTGTCACGTTGTTGAACATGCTAGAAGGGAGCATGAAGGCTTTGACTCCAATACGGTAAAGGTCTCTAAGAACATCCAGCGCATCATTCACATTCTTTACAGCAGGTATCTTTCTTGTGCCATAAGCTATGCCTATTCGCATACCTAATCTTTCCTGTATCTTTAGTGCCTTCTTCCTGATCATCATGTCTTGCATAGCGATCTTTATGTTATTATTGTATTTGATGCAGAAAAGCTTTAGCTGAGCGCGTAAAATGCAATGCTGCACAATATAACACTGTTATTATTAGGTCGAGGCCCTATATAAAGAATTTCCCAACAATATTTGAAGTATTTAACCAACCTTTTTATTATCCGATTACCTTTATCAAGTATGATTTTTGACACCTTGCATGCCTATTTCATAGAGCCGATACAGCAGAACGGATGGTTCAATCCAGTAAACACCGTGGTATATGCCATCATCCTCATAGCTGCCGTGTTCATTGTTTTCAAGCTGCTCAGACGCATGAGCGTCAAGATAGATAAATACTTCTTTTATGCCATAGTCCCCTTCATATTCTGGGCCACAAGCACACGTGTTTTGCATGACGCTGCAGTCGCTGGCATACTTTCCCCAGAACTCAATGCCTTCTTTGGCATGCTGATATTCCCGACACCAGGAAGCTACATAATCACATTCCTGCTTGCCCTTACATCCCTTTTAATAGGCCTGATATTTCAGAGATATGCCAAGTTTGCATACTGGAAGGTCATGTTTGTCATAGGTGTTGTCCTGTCAGTGATAAACTTCGCCTTGATACCGTTTCCCAACCCACTTGCAGCAGCCGGTATACTAGGACTCACCTTACTGATTACCTTTATATATACTACAGCAGGACGCTTCCTGACACGCATAGATCATCCCTTAATCAAAGAAATAAAAACCATCTTCTCAAAGGAGAACATAGGCATCTTGTCAGTGCACCTCCTGGACGCCTCAGCAACCTTCGTTTCCATCGCGTATTTCGGCTACCTAGAGCAACACTTCCTTCCTAGAAGCCTTTTCCCTCTGTTTGGGCCAGGTATCATGTTTGTTCTCAAGCTCATGGTAGTTATCCCTGCCCTTTGGCTTATAGATAGGTATGCGGATGATCCTGAGTTCAGGACACTTCTCAAGATAGTGGTCTTGATCCTTGGACTTGCCCCGGGCCTTAGGGATACTATCAGACTTGCGGCAATGGTTTAGATAAACTTTTATAAGTACTAAAAAGTACTTATTAGTATGAAACAGATAAGTCTGACCCTTAATGAAAACCTTTTACATAAGGCAGAGAAATACGCCAAAACCTATGGCTTCAGAAACGTGCAGGAACTGGCAGCTGAGGCTTTGAGGGAAAAGATGTTCAACAGCGAATTTGATGAGGATTTTACAGAAAAGGAAATAGAGCTGATAGACAAGTTGATAGAGGTTTCAATATCCAAGAAAGTGGTTGCGGAGGATGAACTGAGAAAGGCGTTGGTATGAGTCTAGAAATCTTAGCGTCTGAGATTCTTCTTGATCAGATAAAAAAGCTAGACGGTAAATCTAAACGAATTCTGTCATCCAAGATAGATCTGATAAAGCTAAATCCGTTCAGATTCAAGAGGATCCATTCAAAGAGGTTTTCACAAGTATTCAGGGTTAAGTTAAACGTGAATAACGCAGAAAGCAGGCTTATATACACTATTTTAGGAAATAAAATATTTCTTATATGCCTGCTTGACAGAAAGCACGACTACAAAGATCTTGAAAATTATTTGGGAAAATAAATTACACCTAACTCGGGAATTCTCCCTTATAGAAATCATAATAATGCATTATTATTGGAACATATTGCTGCGTTTCTGTAGGAACACTATGCGTTTTTATATCATCCCAGGAATCCCCGTATGTGCTAATCCTGTCATCCACCCTTCCATAACCCCAGTTGTAGGCGGCAAGCGCAAGTCTCGTAGGATCTGATGTATCTTTGTATCTTTCCAGCAGGAATTTCAGGTAGCAAGTCCCGGCCCGTACATTATCTTCGGGATCGAATATATTCTCTATCGTGACACTATCACAGAAACCTTGCAGATAAGGCTTGTTCTGGTTTATGTCGCCTGCAGTGCCGTCTATAATCTGCATCAGTCCGTTTGCCCCTGCACCTGACACTGCATTCGGATTCCAATTACTCTCCCTGTTTATCACTGCCCTTATAAGGTTCGCATCAACCCCAAAGTCCGCTGAGGCCTGCCTTACGATGCCGTCATACTCCTTTATTGCATCCGCAGGCTTTGGTACTGGGATCTTATCGAAATCAACCTCCACTTCTGGATATTCCGGTTCACATATCACGCCGCCGAATTCAAGTTTCGTGCTCTGTATCTGTGAAGTCATAAACGTGTACGAAGCATTTGCCGTTATCAGGAATGTTTGTGTTGTGTTTACATTGTTTATAGGATCAAACATGCAGAAGACAAGATGAGATTCTGGCAGATTATTCCATCTGTATAGATTAGTATTCTCGTTTGGTATGTGCGTACCAGACAAACCATTTTCAGGTGTTGTGCTGCATGAAGTTGGATTGCCCATTGCATCCGGAACACGCAATTCTATCACAGCATTTTTTATCTTCGCGTTCTTTTGCGATTGTGCGGGTAGAAGAGCAAATTGCAGGTGGTATCTTGTGCCTTCCCTTATCGGCTGCTCTAACGTGTCAATATTCAGCAGCGCAGGTGAGTTTGACAGCTTTGCCGCTTTCTTTGCAAACGTCACGAGGCTTCCTTCTCCAACCCTTCTATCCCATTCCTCCCTGCTCATGAACTCCATCTCAAAGTTGGAATGAATCTTGTAATCATACTCAAGAGTAGCATTTAACGGTATGAACTTCTCTATTAATTCTGCCCTATTCACAAGATTGCATGTTATACCCGTAGATTCAAAGAAGAACTGCCTTGAGTCAAGCTTCGTGAGATCCCCACCCTCTACACACTGGCGAGTAGTTAATATTCCAAGCATGGTAGGATCTATGTAGTTGTCTCCCAACCCAGGTGTTTCAAAAGCCGTGTCCTGCAGATATTTATTTTTATATCTAATGTTAGTAGACAAATCCACACATACATTTTCAGCGTCAAAAGCACCCTTGTTCTTGATCTTTACAGTAGCGTAGAACGGCTGTTCGATATAGATAGGCGTGCTCGTTATACCTTCCATCTCCACACCAAATGCTCCTGTGAGTCCTGTAGTCGGGTCTTGGACATAGCTTCCGTTAAGCATGCCCTGCGCATAACCGACTGGATTGGTTATCATGTATAGTCCTGTGCCTATAGTGGATCCGAGTTGTGCAAACATCACGTTTAGAGGTTGCATTGTCTGCTCGAAACCAACGTAGAACGTAGGCCACATCGGGCCTAGTAATGCTCCACCCACCTCCTGCGTTCCAGGTCCTAGAGCGAATAAAATTACAGCAGCTCCAAGCATGATGAATCCAGTCGCAGGCCTTGTCTGTGCAGGTGAAAAGAATCCTGCGAATGCTGAGACCAACCAGAAGTACAGGAATACAGATGCCAGTGTTCCAGTAAGTTCCCATCCCGAAACTGGAACTATGGCGCTCCAGCCGAACACGCCACCAACAGCTCCGGATGCAATTAATACAAAAAGCATGATACCTGCAAACAAAAATTTGTCTATAAGTTCCCACATACCGCGTATCTCTTCAGATTCATATTTATCCACATTAGCAGGCTTAGGTGGTATTGCAAAGAATGCTATGGCTATCAGACCAAGCAGAGCTGATTCGAATATACTGAAGAATATCCACGGGATCAGGAATACACCAAGAAGTCCAAATCTTAGAACGGATTCTATATATTCCGCCTGGTTGTTCCATTGAAGCTTGAGTGAGAAGTATCCTATAAAGGCTACTACAATCAAAGCTACATTGGCAAATGGGAATGTACTTTCCTTGAAACCTAGGGCAAAGCATGTAATGGCTGCTATTTTAAAGATGCTCCTAATAAGTGCCCATCCATTGCCCCTATTAGTTAATAAATTCTGTCCAAAGTTCAAAAACAATTCCCTGAAAGGGACAAATTTCTTGGCGGATATGGGAGTCTTATAATCACTAGGCGAAGGAAAAACATAATACATTCCCCATGAGAGGAATCCAAGCATGAAATACATATTGTTAAGCATCACGGATATGATAAACCCGAGAGCTGTGAGAGCAAACAGGGGAAAAATCTTCATGAAGTTGAATCCGTGGCTTTCTATCTTCCTTAGTGGTTTGTATTTCATCGGGAACTGCTGGCTAATCACGTTCTTCCTTTTATCCTGCCCCTTCTTTACCAATTCCAGGTCTTTCTTGTCAAAATCATAATCCCTCGCAAGCTCATTTTTTATCTTATTTGCATCCCTTTCATACCTTCTCCTCATTTTAGGATCCATCTTAAGGGGATGTTTTCCTCCATATTTAGTGGCAATTAAGTTCTTGATGCGACCTTCCATTCTTCCCCTGTAATCCTTTCTTCTGATATCCCGGTCCTTGTGAATATTATATTCATTTTCCGAAAGTCGTATCATCTTCCCCTCTTCCTTGCACCAGAAATAATATGTGATATCACCCTGCCTGTTCTTGCTACCACCCTCGTAACTTAACTTACATTTCCCACAGTTCGGGCAGACTATAGGATTAGGCTCCTGTACATCACTGCCGTACTCCTGCACGAGATCGAAATAGATTGTAGGTCCTGTTCCTTCTTCTATATTTTTTTCAGTAATGCGTATATTGTCTATCCTAGGAGGATTGACGTCATTCGTTCCCCATTCTACATGACAGTCATAATCTCCAGGCACATCAATAGGGATCTCGACTCTTTCCACTTCCCCGGCACGTACTACAACAACCCTGTTACGTCCGAGGCCCCGTATCACAACACCGCCCTCCTTGATTGGCTCCTGGCCACGTCGTCTAATATACGCACCTGCATCAACTTCTGTCTTGTTCCTGATAACGACTATAACATACGCTGCATTATTGTAAGGCTCTTCAGGCTCATGTATTTCATGTCTGTCTTCAGACATTATTCGAGCAGGCGGATAGAAAGTATCATCCTTCTTAACAAGACCGCGTTCCCCTCTCACTGCTGGTAGTGTTTCATCCCTGATTGCAGGCGGATAGAACTTCTTCTTATCAAAGAGTATTGTCAGCTGGTAGGTCTGGCCAGGGTTTATTGTGAATGATCCGGTTCTTTCCTGGCCGAAGAACTCTGCGTAATAATCATATTTTCCCGGAGGGATCTCAGACTTCTTAGGAGGATTGAATTCCATTCCGCCGAATAATCCGGGTATGCTTATCATGGCTTCCCCCCTGATTTCATTCTGCTTGCTCTTCCTGCCTTCATATGCGCGCACTATGAGTGTGGATTGTTTTTTCCCCTCGAAGTCCGGCAGCTCGAAAAGTTCCCTTAACTGGTTTCTTGAAGTGATCTCATTCCAGTTGGAGACAACAGTCTTCCCGTCTGTTCCATAGAAATGTACAAACAAGGTATCCTTCGGCATCAGATGGCCTTTCCTGCTGATGACCAGCTTATATCCGCCGATAGCAAGGTCCCACTGTCTTCCAAGATTTTTTGTCTTTGCAGGCTTGATCCTGATGAATGCCGTCAGCCTGCGTGGATAACCAAAACTGTAATACTGGCCGATGCGTTTTCCATTCCCCTCTACAAAACTTATCAATTCCTGCAAGCTAGCCAATTTTATCACTTACTAAATAATTAGTCGCTGCTGTATAAATTTATGCTAATGTAGAATAGATACTATACAAGTACTACCTGGACGTCCGTGATCTGCCAGTTGCCTGAGCCTGAGAACCTGAGCGTGTTTGTGCCCTCAGTTACAGGGCTTCCCCTGAACTCTACAGTGTTCCAGCCGAGCTTGGGCCTCTCTGATACTATGGGTTCTGTTCCTTCTATTTTTAATATCCCATCGGTGTTTATACTGTGCACGTAATATCTGATCAGGCCTGTCCTTGTGCCATCCACCAGCATGTCATAATATTCCTTTGACAGCTCAAAGCTTCTAGACCTGACAAGCTCATTGGATAACAGGTAGATATCAAGCTTCGTGTTCTGGAGGTTCATGACGCCGGTGTCGTCTGAGAATGATATGATGTTCCTGCCTACATTTAATGGGACATCACCAAACTCAAATCCAATCTCGTCATATCCCAGGGGCTGGTTCTCGTATATCTTGACGCCATTTACCTTGACTGCAAGCGTGCCTGTACCGGTCGCGAAGAATGATATGATACCTTTGCTCCAAGATTCAAGGTCACTCTGTTGGAGATTGAAGGAAGCGAGCTTTGAAGGCCCGTACTCAAGGTCTACAGATACATCACGAAGTTCATACGTGGTTGCAGCCCAGAAGAACGCTCCAGGCCCCTCTGCGTATATCTCCAGGTTGTTGTTCGCGACAACATATTGCTTGTCTATGAAAACAGTGTGATCATTTATCGATGCCTTCTCAGAAAAGAATTCCTTCCCGTTCCACTTGATCATGAGCCGTCCATACTGCGCGGCATTCTTCACAGTGAAGCTGATCCTGACGCCACGCATGGTGTCCTTCAGCCAGTCAGGCACTGACATGCTAAGCTCTTCTGAGGAGGAGCCAAACGTGCCCGCGCTGATCGTTGCCGTGGGCAGATATTTCATATTCTCATCCTGAGTCTCGCCTACAACAAGCGTTCCTAAACTCTCCTCCCGCACAGCAGTGTCAGCTGAATATCCTACTCCGCCCAGGGTGAAGTTAGCGACAGAGATCTCTTCAGGCTCTGTGACGACAGGGCCAAAGAATGGAGTTAACAGGTACAGAACTATAAGTATGACAAACGCTATCGCCAGCAATACAAGAAAGTCATCGTAACCCTTCCTCATCATATTAATTTTGTTGCGGTATCTATAAATAGCTTTTATAACCCGTGATGTGAATCTATAATATAAAGGTGACGGTATGAGAATAGCGTTTCATGACAGGAAGGAAGGAATAATAAAGCTCGTCCCAGATTCTGTTGACGACCTCTGGCACCTGAGCCAGATATTCGAATCTGAGGATTTGGTTACTGCCAGGACTCTGAGAAAAACCAGCGTGAAACGCGGGAATGAGATCGACACAGGAGACAAGAAGCCAGTCACACTCACGATCAAGGTTGAGAAGATTGACTTCCATCCGTACACATACAAGCTCAGGATTACTGGAAAAATCGTTTCAGGTCCTGATGACATACAGCTGTCTTCATATCATACCATAGACGTGGATCCAGGCATGACGCTGAAGATACAGAAGAAATGGAAGAAATACCAGCTCGACAGGCTCCAGAAGACGAGGATAAAGAAGCCGCTTCTCTTGCTCTGCATGATCGATCGCGACCAGGCGGATTTCTTGAGCATGAAGGAATCTGGACTCGAATTCATGGGATCCATACACTACAAGAAGATCAAGGGGAAAGAGGATGAGCGCGAGAGCTACTACGCATCCATACTCGAGAAGCTCGAGCAGGAAGATGAATACCAGCACATAATCATAGCAGGTCCTGGCTTTGAGAAGGAAAACCTTTCAAACTACATAAAGAACAACAACGCGGACGTGTCAAAGAAGGTCAGGACAGAGTATGCTTCTTACACAGGCAAGGCAGGCGCGCAGGAAGTGATCAAGACGTCACTGAACAATCTGCTCAAGCAGACCCGCGTGGCAGAGGAGACAGAACTGATAGAAGAGCTCCTGAAGCGAATAAACAAGGGCAAGCTGGCTGCTTATGGAACAGAAGGCGTGAATCATGCCATACAGATGGGTGCTGTTGAAACTGTGATTGTTTCACAGGAGAAGATCAAGGAATTCGAGGACGTCATGAAGGAGGCTGAAAAGATCTCAGCCAGGATTGTGATAATCTCAGCAGAACACGAGTCAGGTGAAAAGCTACTCGGCCTGGGCGGCATCGGAGCGCTGCTAAGGTTCGAGATGAGGAACTGACATGGAAAGAAGGGTATCCACTGTTAACAAATCAGGTGAAAAGCTAGTTGGATTAGAAACCCTACCAAAAACAAAGAAGGAAAAATATCCAACCGTGATTTTAGTCCATGGCTTCGGCGTCACCAAGCACGAAGATGGAATGTTGACGAGCTTTCTACCAAGCTAGCTGATGCAGGTATTCTAGTTTACAGGTTTGATTTCTCTGGCAGGGGAGAGAGTGAGGGGGATTATGCTCAAACATCTCTGACTAAGTTAAGATTTGATCTAGAAACTATTCTATCCTTCGTAAAATGCCAGAAAAATGTGGATAATGAAAACATGGGTATATTCGCACAATCCTTTGGAACTCCTGTTACAATTGCTTTGATGCCTGAAGTTAAAACAATTATTCTTATGGGAAGCATTTCACATCCTAATTAATAAGCGGGAAGGAGACAAAGTGGATTAAGTTGGACAAGAATGGAATCTCTGAAAAGGTCAAACCTAATGGTGAAGTCATAAGAGTAGGTTCCCAATTCTGGAAAGACATGGACAATTATAACTTATTGAAATGCATCAACAAAATCCATTGTCCCATCCTCTTTATACACGGTTCAAAGGATGACAGGGTTCCAATATCAGAAATGGAAGATTACTTCAAGAATGCAAACGAGCCAAAAGAAAATATAATAATATACGGCGCCGATCATGGAATGAATCCCTATCGGGAACAGATGTATGAAATTGCAGTCAACTGGTTTAAGAAATACCTGAAATAAATTACTCCCAGTCCTTGTTACCCTTTGTTTCGAAGTAACCAATCTTCCTTCTTACTTCAATGGGTATCACGCCTGCCTTCAATTCGAGCTTTGCTATGTCAAGAGGCCTTTTGACACCTAGTGGAATATCTATAAGCGGAGGAGCTCCCTGCGACAACTGTAATGCTCTGGCTCCTAAAAGCCTAACTTCGGCAAATTTACCATAAACTTTCTTCTCTTGATCCATTTAAATCCCAAAAATATGAACAGAGCGGCCAAAGAATCAAAGCCGCTTACAACCATGATCTTTATTCTTCATCTTCGTCTTCGCGTCTTTTTGTTGTTCTCTTTTTTTCTTTTTTGGCTGCCATATTAGGCCTCCTTATTATTAACAATATGATTTGTCATTATGTTGTTATAAACACATTTTAATGTCGCAGCATGTTGATAAAAATATAATTTCATCAAAGGGTATGCATGCTTATTATTTGTGGAAACATACATCCAGGTAATCATCTGAAAATAATGCCGCATCATTGCCATTCTGTTTTAGTCAAAAATGGCACAAGCAGACACATATATTTTTCCCTAAAAGATGCATTTGTTAAAAAATCTTCTTGCAGCCCCTCCCAAGGGGACATGCAGAACATTCAGGTTTCTTCTTGCAGAACCTCTTTGCGTGTTCCACAATCAAGGCGTGATATTCCTGGAAAAGATCAACGCTTGTTTCCAGTTTTGATTCGAAGAACCGTTTCACCTCATCATAACATGCATTCTTATCCACGAGTCCAAGGCGCGAGAATATCCTCTTGGTGTACAAATCCACCACAAAGCTGGGCTTGTTAAATGCATACAGGATAATAGAGTCAGCAGTCTCAGGACCCACACCCTTGATAGAAAGCAGGACTTCTCTCATCTCCTTTACAGGTAGACCAGAAATATCATTTTGGATCAAGAACTCAGCCATGATCTTAAGCCTCTCAGCCTTCTGGTTGAAGTAGCCTGAAGGCCGGATCAGCTCTGCAAGCATGCTTGTCTCGACATCTCTCATCCTCTGAATATGTATAAGATCCTCTTCGCTGAGGTTTTGTATGGCCTTCTCCACGTTCTTCCATGACGTGTTCTGGGTGAGCATGGTCCCGATTATAACCTCAAACTGCTCATTATCAGAAGATACGGGCCACCAATGCTGCTTCCCATAGTTTTCCAAAAGTGTTTCGTAAACCTTCTCAGGAGTCATATGATAAATATAGAAGAATTTGATTTATTATTATGCCCTCCCGGGGCTTCAGTATCTCTTGATAGCGTTTTTTGTTTAATGTTAGGAAATCATTAAAAGCACATCTTTTGAAAAAGGGGACAATTTATGATTTTTTCTTTCTTTTTTCAACTACAATCCAAACCTTGTTTCTGTATGCTGAAGTAAGTGCAGGGAGAAGATGAGATAAAAACTGTTCTGCAGTTACTTTTCTTACAACGCCCTTTCCACTTTTTTGTTTCCAGCCATCATTATCTTTGTACCAAATCTGCTTACGCCCATTTTTTGTTATAAAATAAGTTATACATTCATCATTTTTCATATTATATTATTATTCATCGGATATATATCGTATTGTGTGCCCGCAATATGTGCTATGCTCCCGGATTTATGTGCTAGGGACTCCCGGGGCTTTCATGCACTTAGTAATGCGCATGCTTGATCTTGCGCCTATATATCGCGTATATCAGAACCAGGAACGGGAATATCTCAAGCCTGCCAAGGAGCATGTTCACGATCAAGACAAGCTTGCCTGTCCAGTGCATTGTCTCCAGAGGCAAGACTGACAGCCCGACATTGCCCTGGGCTGACGTGACCTCAAATGCTGCATCAAATGGAGCATATCCGAGGAAGCTCAAAGCCAATGCGCTTATTATGAGTATCACCATGTACACTACCACGAACAAGGATATGATTGTCAGCTCATGATCCTTCAGAAGCTTGTCCTTTATCTTGAATGGTATCACAGCCTCCTGAGGGTATGATATCTTCTTTCCCAGCCATGCAAAGGATTTCCCGATTATGGCAAACCTGATTATCTTAATCCCGCCAGCAGTCGAGCCTGCATATCCGCCTATGACCATGAGTATTATAAGCAAGAGCTTCGTGACTGCCGGAAACTGAGTGATTGTTGTGAATCCCGTCGTTGTCAGCGCAGAGAATGCCATAAAGATGCCATGCCGCAGAGGATCACTCATGCCCAGGAAGGATATGGACAAAAGAACAGAGAATATGCCTATAAGCAGCCAGAAAATCCTGGTTTCAATATTCTGCGTGTAGTAAAGGAACTGTCTCCTGAGGAATTTGTCGTGGATGAAGAATGACGTGGCTCCGACTATCATGAGAAGTATTATGATAAACTCGGCTGCAGGATTCGCATATCCTGCAATGGAGTCTGCCTTCGAGCTGAATCCCCCCGTGGATATGGATGAGAATGTGTTGATTACTGAGTCAAATACAGGCATGCCGACTGCAGTCAGTAGAATAATGCCTATGATGGTATAAATTCCGTAGATCTTGAAGGTTCTCTTGACAGTATGGCCTACACTCGCTTCAATCTTCTCCTCTTTAGCCTCTGCCTTGTAGAGGTAATAAGAAGCCATTCCAGGCGACCTGACTAGGAGAAGGAATATGAGCAGTATTCCCACGCCACCGATCCACTGGGTAAAGGATCTCCAGAAGATTATTGAGTTGGGCAAGGAATCTGGGATAAATATGGTGAGGCTTGTAGTTGTTATGCCTGATACGGATTCAAATACTGCGTCTAGAGGTGAGGCGTATGGCAGATATGGAATAGCGCCTAGAAGTGATATGAGGATGAAACTTATGCTTGCAACTCCCATGGCAGAGCCCAGGTTCAAGTCAGTTTTAGGGAATCTCCTGTCAAGAACAGTACCAAAACCAAAGGACAGAACAGCTGTTAAAAAGAATGGAGTGTATATTCCCTCCTCGTATATGAAAGAGATGAATATGGGGATAAGTGCCAATATTCCAAATATCTCCAGTATCGTTCCAACGTGAGAAAAAACAGACTTGAAGTCCATAGTATCTGATATATTATTCTCAGCGCGGCTTAAAATATCACCAGGTTTTTTAGTGTGATGCCATATAATATAAAGATGAGAGGAGTTTGGTACATCCTGGAAGCCATAATATCCATAATACTCATACTCACGTTTCTTCTGGTCATAAGAAACACAGCTCTTATAGCACCGCAGCAGGACGTGAGCCTTACAGGATACAGCCTGCTTAGAGGGCTAGATGATCGTGGCCTGCTAAGAAATTATACAGTTAACGGGGATTATGAAGCCATAAACAGTTCTATCAGGTATTATGTGTACAACCATACAGTTGAGATATGCGATTACTCAGGTTCCTGTTCAGGCATGAAACCCAACACAACAAATGTATACGTATCCTCCTATATAATATCCGGGGATAACGAATATAACCCATACGAAGTAAAATTATATTTATACTAAGGTCATAGCATGTTTGAAGTACATATAATCATCCTTGCAGGATACTAAAACACTAATTCTTTATAGATGAAAACAATCTTATATTATGGGAGCCAGAAAAGGCCAGTTTTTTGTACTTGCTGCAGTGTTACTCATATCCCTGTTTTTCATGGGCCTTCCGGACAAAAACAACCTGATAACATCCAAAACAGGTGACATGGTATTCCTATTTGACAATGTGTACAGGGAATACCCCTTCGCCCTTAACAATGCCCTCAACATGAGCGACAATATTGAAGACTCAATAGACAGGCTTTCCAATTTCACCCGATACACGGACACCTTGATGAGCCAAAGGCTGATTAATTATTCTACCCTCTGGGTGATTACACGGAATTCATCAGCCACATCATGGAATGCAACCGTGGGCAACTTCCTCGGATATGATATGGTGGTCAACGTGAGCCTCTGCTCACCTTCATGCAGCAAAGCTGTTATAGTGGTTCCTAACAACTCAACAAACTCCACAACCTGGGGCATTCCTCTACAGACTCAAGTACAGTTATTTGTAGAATTTGATTCTGAAAGTCACAACGTGAGTGTAGCTATCAACAAGATTAACCTATATTCCATGGTCAGAATGCAAAGGGGAGAGAACATAGTCCAGGATTACGCTTTTTATTAATTCTTCTTCTTTTTAGGCTCTTTTTCCACTACTTCCCGTATGATAACCTTCTGCTTAGGCTTGCCGCTTCCCAGGAGTTTCCCGAAAAGAGACATAATCTTGTTTATCAGCTTGGTTCCTGTCATGACACTCGTGTATAACATGTATAGCACAATACCGAATATAGCAGACCATATTATGGAGTCAAATGTGAGCGGGATGTTCATGCCCATGATATTAGCCACAATAGGGAAGACTGCAAAAACAGCACCTGTAATAAAAACACGTACAAGATACTTGAATATCTTGAATGCCAGTATGATGCCAATGAACAGTATGATAAACAGGAGTATAGTATCCAGGCCCATAAGCAGATTTAACACATCACTCACTAGAGACATGGTTAATATTTGGTCTAAAACCCTAAAATAGGCCTAAAAATAATATATAAATTAGATTACAAAACTAGTGTTATACATGCCTCGGTAGCTCAATCGGTAGAGCATCTGACGCAAGCTTTTTTCAAGAAAAAGCTTGAGCAAAAAGGAGCTTCGCTTCACTGCGTTTCGCTCGCTTCCAAATGAGAAAAGCCTGCAGAAGTTGTATCTGATCTATGTAGCTCTTATGTCTTTAAGCCGACATAAGCTGCGATGACATAAAGACGGTCGTGTAAGCGGTTATCCGTGATGACACATTGACTCGCAAGAGATCAGAAGGTTGGGGGTTCAATTCCCTCCCGGGGCTTTCTACAAAAAGATATATACTAAACCGTAAAGTTTATAAACTAGTTCTACTAAATAATATATATGAATTCGGAATATATAATAGACAAAAACCAGATCAGGATGATAAATGAAAAGTATGGTGGAAGCTTAAGGTCAGATGCTGAAATAGAAACTGCTCTTATGTTGGGTAAAGGAAAGAGTGTCTACAGGAAGATATCTTACCTTTGGAGATCCATACTCGTAGGTCATCCATTCACAGATGGTAATAAGAGAACAGCGTTAATAGTTGCTCTTACTATACTTGAAGCTTGTAAAATCAAACTTGATGAAAAGAAGAAAGAGAATATGGTCGAAGAGATAACAAAGATAGCAAGAGAAAATATAGAGGATATTAACAGAATAGAGAGGTTAGTCAGATATGTTGTCACAGGAAATTAATAGAATAATGAAAGAGAATGAGAAGTATGCGAAAATATTAGAAGAATATGACAAGACAGGCAAATTCCCTCTGGAAAAGATCAGGCGAAGCTTTACATTGAAAAGAATGAGTATTAACAAGCTAAAGAAACTTTCCAAAGATAAGGGAAAGAGCATGTCTGATATTATAGATTCTTTAATAGAGAGTTCATAATATAGTTAGAATTCTCCTATAAGTGGCATTTCAGTTGCCAGGTCCTCCAGGGGCTTTATCAATAACATCCGCCTTCAGGACATGGATTACAAATCAATGGAAATTGATCCTTTTTCTGATAAGTTGACTGTGTAAAAATTTCCTTTAATTCTCGTTTGGATTCATTTGTCATGAAATTATATGGACAATTTGATCCACCCCGTCCTATATTTCGTGTATGTACCTCAAAATGTATATAACCACTTTCAAGAACAACTCCATTAGCTTCTATCCATGGTCTAAAATACGCAAGCACATCACCCCTTTTTACCCTACTATTTTCCTGAACTTGGAAATCTTTCATAGATCCAGTGTAATATATTTCATATCCATCCCCAAGACTATCTGATATAAAAGACATGGTATCTTCACCATATTTGCCGATATTTGTTTGAAAGACAGTTATTGTTCCATCATCTACAGCAATTATTGGTTTTCCACTATCTGACTCAAAATCAATTCCAGGATGACCATGCGGATGATCTCCCCCTTGAACACCATATGGCCATATTCCATTATATCTAAAAGAAATATCTTCTTTATTCACGGGTAGTGATAAAACCTCTATATTATCTGGGGTTTTAAATTTTGTGCATCCACTAATCAAAATCATCAAAACCAAAAAAATGAGTAATAATATTTTCATTATTTATAATAAGATCCAATTCAAATATATGAATATCGATAGAAAGGAATTAGACTTTTTACTTATGCCCTCCAGGGGCTTTATTCTATTTTATCCGAAAAGTATATACATTATATTTTATGGCTTTTCAGTTATTGAAATTTTCAGACCTAGCAACAATTTGTTATGTCATATGCATAAATAAATGCTGCTATGTCTTGTTCCCTATAACGGCCCCACAACAGTCGGAAGGAAGCTTAATATGCTTACAACGAACCAAATTATGATTGCTATCAACAGAGCTTTGAGCCATCCGATTTCATAGATGCTCCCCAAAACAGCCAGCCATACAATGCCGCCGATACCGGCTGCCAACAGGCCAGTTCCCAGGAAGTAGTACGCTCCGGTATAAACTATAGCGCCACTCAAAGCTGCCAGGACGGCTGATCCCAATCCTTTCTTCTCGCCTTTCTTCTCGCCAATGATTTTCGTTACAGCGTATATTATTATGGTTGAAACAACCAAGCTGATTACGAAATTCAATATAATTATTGATATTTCCATATTAATGATTCGATTTGTGTGTTATAAGGGTAAGTGGTATGATGTCATAATTGTTGTATTAACTCGTACAATCAGGATTATCATATGTCAGTGAAGGCTTGAAGCAACAAAAGCTTAAAAATATTACAAACATAAAAAAAATTATGACAGACGAACTTATATTAGAAGCTTTTGAATCCGTAGGCATACCTAAGATGCAGACTATTGTGTACTTGGATCTTCTCAAAAACAAAGAGTCCACTGCAACCCAGATTGCAAAAAGGAATGCGATGCACAGGACTAATATGTACGATACGCTGGAAAAGCTTAAAAAAAGGAACCTTGTTTTTTCAATCATCAAAGAAGGAAAGCAAATATATAATGCTTTGAGTACTGATTTGATTATTAACGAGGAAAAAGACAAATTAGAACATCTGAAATCGGCTATGAGCTACATCAACACAACATATATATCAGGCCAAATCCCAAAGGTATATACTCTCGAAGGGTTGAACGCAGTAAAAAGCATTATATTCGGCCTGTTGGAAAAAAATTCAACAATCTGGATATATGGTCTTGCGGAAGATGAAAACATGATTAACGTTCTTAATGAAAAAATGATGCGTGCTTTTCATCTTGAAAGGATAAAAAGGGGGATAACTCTTAAATTGCTCTTCTATAAACAATCTGCAGTGAAAAAAAATGCTCTTGACAAATTAAAGTTCACAGAGGCAAAGCTTCTGCCGAAAACCCAACAGTCAAGCTCTTCCCAGATAACCCAGATAGTATGCGACGGTTCTGTTTACATCACCCTTTGGATCCATCCGATTTACACCATTGTGATAGAGAATGACATCATTGCAAAAGAATACAATGATTTTTACAATATTCTTTGGAATTACTCTAAAAAAAATAGTTTGATGATTCTCTGACAGGTTCGGGGGTTTAAATATATAGTCACATAAATTGCCTCCGGTAAACATAGAATTAAAAAGAAGACAAAAATACTATTTTATGTTACGAGAATATCAAAATAATATCAACATAATGCCTACTATAGAGTTCATACTTAAGGAATATTTATGGCTATCCTTGTATCTGACACTCTTGCCTTGCAGTGTCTGTAATACTTCTTTATTATATTGATGTTGGTTTCTGAAGTGAACGGTTCCTTGTAAAGTACTTCCATCTGCCGTTCTACATGGTGCTTCATTTTGTGTTTGATGTCCATAGTCCCGAATTTGCAGACCAAGGCCCATATATATTATTCCAAGTGAAAATATGCCTAGGAATCCTGGATTATCTATTAGAGTTACTAAAACAAGACCCAGCACGGTAAAGGATATACCCATCATGAAAAGGGCCTGGTAATCGGGTTCTTCTGCTTTCTTGCCTTTCTTCTTCAATAAGATAACAGCAGTTGCTAATCCCACTATTAAGAGCACGCCTATGATTAATCCAACGATCACAAAATCAAGCATGTATAATAATTATTTATGATTAATAAATGGATATCAAAGTATAGAAAAAAACCTAAATAATATAAGACCTCCAGGAATAACAAGGTTGGAATTGCTTCCAACATAGAGGTTAACCTAATATAACTTGTTCTGATTGCTAAACACTGAAGAACTAGTCTCTTTTCTTGCTGAAACACTCTTTGCAGTAAACAGGTCGGCCATCTGCGGGCTTGAATGGAACTTCACATTCTTGTCCACATTCGGAACAAACTGCTTTGTGCATTTCTCGTGGTCCAAAATCTCGTCTAAATCCGCCGCCTCGGCCTGATCCGCCGCCTCGGTCTGATCCTCCGCCTCGATTTGAACCGTGTCTTTTGAAATCGCTCATATCTTTCTCCTAATTTAATACACTGAAAATAAATTTTCAGTTATATTGTTGTTATTATTATTTAGTGCTTTATAAATACATTTCCTATTCTTTTTTCTATGGAAACCCAGAAACCTATGATAGGAAGCGCAGCGATTGTGATTAAAGGTAATAAGATACTATTGGGCAAAAGAAACAAGGAGAACATGTTTGGCAAATGGGTGCTCCCAGGCGGCCGTGTGGGTTGGGGTGAAACCATAAGGGATGCAGCTATTAGGGAGCTAAAAGAGGAAACAGGGCTTGATATAGAGATTAATAAGCTTCTATTCCACAAGGAGATAATAAGTCTCTCCAATAATTACCATAGAATCGTGTTTTATCATCTTGCAGAACCTGTTGGCGGTGAGGCGAAAGCTAGTGATGATCTGTCTGAGATTGGATTTTTCACTATTGATGAGATTAAGAACATGGATACAGTAAGTAGCGTTGAATGGGTTTTAAGGAATGCAGGCTTCTGGAAATAGATATTTTAATCCAAGTTCCAACACCTTTTCATGGAAAGGATAATAATTCTTGTAGATTTTGACTACTACTATGCTCAGATTGAGGAAAGGGATAATCCAGAATATCGGGGAAAGCCCCTCGTTGTTTGTGTATACTCTGGCAGATCAGAGGATTCAGGTGCTGTAGCTACGTGTAATTATCAGGCACGAGAGCTTGGAATAAAGGCAGGAATGCCAATAACTTTTGCCAAAAGAAGAGCCACAGAGGAGACAATCTTTGTTCCCATGAGAAAGGACTACTATGTGCAGATATCAGACACGATAATGGACGTCATGAGATCATTTGCAGATAGGTTTGAGCAGGTGAGTGTTGATGAGGCTTATCTTGATATCACCGAAAGTTCTAATGGGAGGCCTCAAGAAGCTGTTAAGATATGCAGGAAATTAAAGGCGAAAGTGAGAGATAAATTCGAACTCACATGCTCCATAGGAATGGGTCCGAATAAACTTGTTGCAAAGATGTCTGCAGGTATGAACAAACCTGATGGCCTGACAATTACAAGAAAAGAGGAATTTTCAGTATTGTTTCACGAGTTGGAAGTCAAAAAGCTGCATGGAATAGGACCCAAAACACAGGAAGTGCTTGAAAAGAATGGACTCAAAACAATCGGTGACTTAGCTAGATTTGATGTAAACAAACTGAAGCATTTGATTGGTGATAGGAAAGGTGAGCTTCTTCATGATAGAGCCAATGGATTGGACAACGATCCTGTGGAAGAAAGAGAAAAACAACAACTATCTAATCTTAAAACATTGAAAGAAGATTCCAGAGACATAGAAAAGATAATGCCACTGTTTCATGATTTATGTGTCAAGGTAAAACAGAGGGTTGATGAGAGGGGTATCAAATTTAAGACTGTTTCAATTACTGCCATAAATAATATTATGCAGACTAAGACTAGAAGCAAGACCCTTGAGAAACAGGAAAACACTCTGGACGTTCTAGAGTCTATTGGATTGAAACTGTTAAAAGAATATCTAGAGGACAATCCTGATGAGTTAATAAGGCGTATAGGTATTGGCGTCGCGAACTTCTACGATGAACCAGAAAAAAAGAAACAACAAAGCCTGGGTAATTTTTTAAAATCATGACAGTATGAATGCACCCATCATAGCACCAAATGCGGCCATTCCTATAATTAATACAATAACTCCTATGATTATTATTGGTGTCAGTATAATCAGTAATGCCTTTCCAAAGCTTATGTCATGCAGCACTGATAAGCCCTTTATTTGTAGATATAATCCCCATATAGCTAACACAAAAACAAAAGCCATTGCAGCTAGAGGGTAAACGAAAAACAATCCAATGGCGACTATGAATAGCAATGATGCAGGCGTTGCAGAGTATGCTACAGCTTTGTACGTGTCATCATAAGTGCCCTTGACACCGTATATCTTTGCTATTATATGATATATACCAGCGCCTATTAAACTTCCAATAAGACCTAATATATATTCAACGATAACAAGTACAGGGCCCAAAAGCATCATTATCATAAATAGACCCGTTGGATCTATCATTGCAACTGATCCCATCAGAGGTGAAAAAACACTAAATGCTAATAAAAATATGATAAGTAAAATAGCAAGTGGTATCAGGGATATGACAGCATAGTACTTGAAAGGAGAAGACAGATTCTCTTGCTTTACATTGTTAAACAAATATGTAGGGCTTGAAAGGGATTTCTTCATCTTTCCAAACAACCCAAGACTTGTTTGTTGTTGTGTAGTTGGTTGAGTTTGAGATTGTTGGCCAGTAAGTGTTTGTGCTTGATTGAAGGGCTGATTATTCTGGTAGTGTTGGTTGGTTGGATAATTAGTAGGAGCTTTTGAAGGTAGACTATTTCCCATATGCATCTGTCCTGTATGAATACCTTCTTGAATCTCCTTTTCAGACCAGCCCTGCTTACGCAAAGCCTCAATTATCCGTTCAACAGAATAGCCATTCTTTAGTTGAGTGTATACATATTCAATCAGTCGTCTATCTGGCATGTTTTATAATTAGTTTTGACTCTATATAAGTTATTTGAATACCTTTCCGGTCTCCTTTGACCATAGAAGGATATCCATTTCAGCTCCTGGAATACCAACCTTGTCTGAAAATTTTTTCATCTTCTCTTCAATCTCAAAATATCTTTTAGGAGTCATACTATTAGGTATTTCTTGTATGACACCGTAATTAACAAGATTCTTGAGTATGTGCCTGTCAAGGATCATCAGCTCATCTGCAAATCCTATGTTTCTGAGGAAATGTGAAGCCTCCTTGTATCCCATACCATTCACATTTTTTACAATCCATTCCCTTGCTTCAACCGGACTTAGATTTTCTAGATCCTTTTTGATTTTTTTATGCTTCCGTGCTTCAATCACACGTCTTGATTTTGTCTTGTAAAACCTTACATTATGCAGAAATTGTTTCATAGAATCGGGATCACCTTTGTGAAGCAGATTATTTCTCTTCAAATTAAGTACAGCATCCCAACAGGCTTCAGCCTTGGATTGTGGCGTGAACAGACAGAAACATAACTCCTCGAATATTCTTTCATCTCCATCTTTCCAAACATTTTTAAAATCAGAAATCCTAGCCTTTATTTCTTTCTTGCGAATCTTGTATAAGTCTAGAAGTTCTTGCATTCTAGTCACCTGTCCTGTATAACTCTTTATTATCCAAATGTAAAAGTGCTGTTGTTAAGGCTTGTTTAGTATAAGCTTTTCTATCCAGCCTGCCTTTTGATAGGAGTCCAATCATGCCACTAGAATAACCCACTCTTTTGTTTTCAGTTATGCCAAGCTTGTGGACAGCTTCATCTATTTCGAGCTTTTCTTTGAAGACAAGATCTATAACCCGTTTTGGATACTCAAAACCAGATGACAATCCGAGATGATAAACCTTTCCATCAAAAATAGCACATGCAGTAGTGTCCATATAACCACTTTTTGTGTTTGGTACCTTAACTAAACCAGACTCTAATCCTATACTAAGATCACAATTCTTGAAAGCATTTCGGGCCCTGTTCATGGCTCCCTGAATTGTTTCATCAAGTGTTATTGGCTGATTTGTTATTTCAGAAGATGCATTTTCTGACAAAACCTCAGCACCAGAAAGAAACTCATAATCCTGAATTAATTCTGTTACTGCGTTTATTTTTATTGGATTTTTGGATCCAACTACTATTTTCATAATATAATTATGTTATAAAATTTGATAAATATAACCTATAAAAAATTCAAAGCTTCAGTTCCACCCCACAAAAGTATGGTTATACTTATGGTCAATCCAACTAATAGAATAGGAACTGCTACCATTTTGAGTCTCCTTTCTATGGATGCTCTGGTTGTCCATAATATCCAAAATAAGTAGTTGACAGATACTGAAAAAATTTGTGCTAGAAGAAAATAGTATATCACCATAATAGCGTTCATAGTTACTATTGACGAGACCAGAAACACAGCAATTATATAGATGATATTAAGTATGCTGATCTTCTTGATCAAATTATTATCCACATATTTCCTAATATCGTGCCAGTAGGATATGATGTCCATGAATAAGATATGGAATACCTTTTATTAATAATTCTATCAGAAAATCATTTCTCTACAAGTTTCATCTGTTTGAACAAATAGTATCCAGAATCTCTGTTCCAAACTGTTTCAGCATCTCGGATCTCCAAACTCTTCTTGAAAATTGGACAGTCTAATACGAAGGATTCGAATTCGCCGCCCTCACCTGCCAGATGGAATGTGTGCTTTTCACTTAGCTTCTTAAGATCCTTCAATGTTTCATGTGTTATTATCTTGCCTAGCCATTCCTTTCCAAGACCCTCACACGCGACCCCGATGATCATAATCTTGAAACCCGCTGCCAAAAGGAGGTTCCAGTATTTTTCTGCGTCAATATTCCAATAAGGAATAATTGTTTCAAGCTTCAATGCATCTGCTATGCTCTTTATTCGGTTATATTGATATTTGCTGGCAAGACCTCCGGCTATTATGCCTTCTATACCCTTAACCTTTTCTATGGCCCTTTTCAGATCCTTGAGCTCCTTCTCCTTCTCACCTTTTGTTTCCTGTGATATGTAGTTTAATCCCATTACTTCTGCCTGTTTTTTGGTATATCTTATATTCGGATAATGGAACATGTATGAATCAGGGTTCTTTGAAATGATTGATATAAGCGCCTTGATTTCATGACCCTTTTTCATGCTGTCATAAACAGCAAACGTAGAATCCTTCCCGCCTGAATGTAGAGCTGCTAACTTCATTTTCTAACCTCGAAATCTATACAAATCTTCCAGGTTCTAGGACCATAAGGTAAAACTTTCTTCTTGTTTAATATTTTGCATGTCACATTTGCCTCATTACAAGAATCTTTTATCAGTTTCACAGGCTCTGTGAAAAGATCAGATTCTTGTGAAACATGATACATGTGAATTATTCCCGATTGTTTCAAGCAGCTTATAGATTCTGCTAGATATTTATGCGCTTCCTTTGGTAATGGCATAACAACCCTGTCAAAACTGCCAAAAAATTGTTTCACGTTCTTCTTCACATCACCACAGATTGTTTCAATGTTTACTTTGTTCATCTTGGCATTCTCTTTTGACATCTTACACGCATGTTTGTTTAGCTCTATTTCATAAACCACTGCACCCTTCTTTGCTATGAAGATAGAAAAGGGGCCTACACCAGAAAACATCACAAGAACTGTTTCACCAGGTTCTATCATGTCTGAAATTCTCTGTCTTTCAGTTGATTCACGTGGAGAGAAGTAGTCCTTCTTTACATCAAGCTTAAACCTACATCCATGCTCCTTATGAATTGTTTCACTATTCTTTGAACCAGCTATTATATTCAAATCCCGAAGCCTTAAGTTACCCTCACGCTCGCCAATCTTTTTACACACGGTTTTTACGTTTTTATTAACCTTCATTAGCGCTTCAGCTATCTTTTTCTCATTGGAAACAAGATCTTCTGGAATCTCTATTATGGCTATATCACCTATTTGATCAAAGCTTGTTCTTAGATTCTTCATCTGTTTCTCAGACAGATGATCCTTTAAGACATCTTTTAGATTCATAATCGTTTTCATGCTATGTTCACGTATATTTCATTTATGCACATGAACTTAGTGTCCTAGTTTAAATGATTCAATATCAGTATATATAGGGCCATCTATACTTAAAACACTTTTCTTAAGATTGATATTATTAACATCTACTTCACCAATCTTCACGTTTGCCAATCTGTTTATTTCATTGAGCAAACCTTCCTTGTCAAGAACCTTTCTAACTCGGCCTATGGTCAAATGCGGTGAAGGATAATAATCTTCATGTTTTATGTAGTCAAGTTTCACGTTCAAATCCTTCATGATTTTAATTGTTTCACTTTTACCTTCACTTATTCCTAACCATAAAATACGTATGAAATTTGGCGTCCCAAAGAATCCAAAACCAGATACTTGAAGCTTATATGGCTGATTGTGCTTCACTACCTCTGATATATGATTCACGCATTGTTTCACGCCATCTTCACGCAGTTCACCAAGAAATTTTAGTGTTATGTGAATATTGTCAGGATCTGTGAATCCAATATCAGCCACCTCCTTATCAAACCCGTCTATAATATCCTTTATACGTTTTCTGATTTCTTCAGGTAAATCAAGTGCTATAAATAATCTCATATTCATAATTAGTAGAAGCATTATAAAAGGTTCATGCGTCTTTCACATGAACTTCACGCGAATTTATGTGGCATGTGAAGAAAATATGATTATCATGTGAAGATGACCAAAAGGTTTTTAAAGCTGGGTTTTATTTTTTAATGTAAAGTGAATCAGTTATATCTATAAGCGTGGTATCAATGGAAGCTAAATTACAACAAATGTTTCAATGGAGGGGGAATCCATTTTCATTCAGGATAATGCCTGAACTATTTGTCGGTCATAACATTGAAGTTGAGAGAATAATCAACGGAATGAACAATGGTAGCAAGCTTTCCCTTCTGCTAGGACCCACAGGATCTGGCAAAACAACTATGATAAGAAACATATTAAACAAGATATCAGTGCTTAATGGCGGAATCAAGATCATATATCTTCAAAAGCCTCCTAAAGATCCCAAAGACTGGATTGATATTTTTGAACGTATAGTCAGGAAAGGATTCCTGCAGTCATTATTTTCACGAAAAAAAGCAGTTACGCTCTATGACTTATGTGAATATGTGAACCAAAGTCTTGGCGACAAGAAAT
>Ga0210057_1002594_pt1 | contig 25687 bp, 22 predicted proteins | sample CryGeyCG2114_010_2_FD_183968 | JGI IMG/M metagenome (GOLD analysis project Ga0210057, IMG submission 183968) | Groundwater microbial communities from aquifer - Crystal Geyser CG10_big_fil_rev_8/21/14_0.10 (SPAdes) (version 2) | ecosystem: Environmental > Aquatic > Deep subsurface > Groundwater ...
ACAGTATTTACTCTTTGTTTTTAAAGCTTTTCAGACAAATAAAAAGAAACGAACAACTAACACCAATATAGACAAGATACACTCTCAAATTAAGAAACTTAAATCAAAGCTCTAATAATAGGAACAAAAACGAGAGCAATAAGTGCAAAAAGCAAGAAACTAGCAGTATTGGCCCAAATCTTCAACGCAGTCTTTTTCTTAAATATTTTTTCGAGAACAATCAAATACATTCTTCCTCCATCCATAGGACCAAGTGGTAAAAGATTAACAATGCCAACACCTATGCTTATCAAAAATATCCAACCAATTAAACCAGTAGCATCATTAAAACTTAAAGAAAATGGATTTCCAAATATCCAAAAATAAACTGAACTAAAAACAACATTATCAACAACAGCATTATTTCCAATAATATGATGACTTAAGAAAATTCCAATATAAGCATGAGAAGAATTATCAGGACTAGTTCCAAGCATAATTGTCTTATTACCAAAATTAGTTCCTAACAAAACAGAATCTCCTGGAGAAGCGTTTTCAAGAACGTGAGATAAATTATAAATATTTTTTACTTCGACATTATTGACATAATGAATGATTTCTCCCTGTTGCAAACTCTGCAATCTTCCTCCTTCAAGAACATCAGACTCATTTACAAAACCAGTCACTTTTATTCCGTCAAGAGAATACATATTAATTGCCAGAGAAGTAGCACCAATTAAAACAACAAAAAGAATCACAGACAAGACAACATTAGAAAATGGACCCCCTGCAAAAATAGATAACTGAACTTTAGCTTTAGCTTTTTTCAATTTTTTTTCATCAGGTTCAACAAAAGCACCAGGCAAAGGACCAAACATTACGAAACCAGAACTTTTGACTGGAATCTTATACGCTTTAGATAAGACGCCGTGTGTAAATTCGTGAATAACAACAACAACAAATAACGCAATCAATCCCTCAATCAAAGGAAGAGTAACAGGACTACCAGGAATACTAACTCCTGGAAGAACAGGTGCGAATATAGGTGGCGCACTTGGTTGAAACACCAATTGATACAAACCCCAAAACACCATACCCAACATTAAAAGCATGCCAAGAAAACCGACATAAATACCAACAATCCCCAAAACTCTAATGGTTTTAGGAAATTTGTCCGCAATTTTTTGCATAAGCTTTATTCCAAGTTTAGTTTTGTAAATAGCAACAACCTTGCCCTGAAATTCAAATTTAGATCTATTAAAATAAATTAACAAAATTGCTGCAACATAAAATGCAATAACCAAACCATACTCATAAAACCAAGAGATCGCCATTAGATTTAGAAGACAAAATAATAGTATATAAATCTATTGAAACATAAAGAGGAAATTAAGAAAATATTAAAAATAAATCAAGAAAAAATAAACAAAAAAAAGAACAAATAACATCTATAATTAATAATTACAAAAAACAAAATTACAATCAACAATACAATCAAAATAGAAAAATAGACATAAAGCAATTAAAAAAATAAAACTTATTTCTTTCTAACAGGTCTTAATGTAGTTGAAGCACATTTTCTGCAACTAATCTTACCAGAAAGAACTCTAAGATTAGTAGCCCTTATCTTCGATTTACATCTTCTACATACAAACAAATTGTCAAGCAATCTTGCAGCCGCTTCTGGAAATTTACCCATAAATCATCACTCACACATTTTAATAAATATCTAACTCACTCATTTTTTATTTGTTTTAAAACTCTATCATTCAAAATCTCCCAATAAACAACAGTCAAACCTTCTGTTAACTCTGCTTTTATCTCATCAGGAATCTTTAAATCAAAAGTATCATAATTTTCTGAGTCCATAACATTACAGACATCTCCATGAATACTCAAAACCTGAGCATTTTTCTTTTCAATAATTGGGACTTCTACATTATCATGACCAGGCATAACTGCAGCTCTTTTCTTACCATCAAGCATACCCACCGCAGAAAAATTAACTTTTGCGTGACCGTGCTTACCAGGTCTGGAAACACTAACATCACTAACAATGCTAGCAACGCCATCAATAATTACATAATTTCCCTTCTGTAAACTTCCTGAACTTTTATGTGAAATACCAGCCATTTTTCTCAACCATTGATTAATTAATAACTAAATGGAAACATGGTTGATTTATAAATATTATTGTTTATGTAGACGAAGAAAACACAACAACAAAAAATAACTAAAACAAATCAAATATAAAATAAACCAACACAAAAAATTATACTAAAGCATAATTATTCTTCTTCAAAAAAATCTCTTTATCAACACTACGCATAAACAAAAACAAAGAAGCCTTCAACTCCTCAAGACAAGAACTCAAATCAGAAAAAAGATCTTTCTCAATATAACCCAAATCAAAACAAAGTAACAACAACACTTCAACTTCTTTACAACTACCATAACTATAATTTAAATGATTCAAAAAAACTTTATTAGACATACTACTGGACCCTTCAACAATATTCAAAACAACACTAGTCGCAGCTCTCTGAAGCTGAGAAAAAATATTTCTAAATTCAAATTCAGGCAAATTCGGCAAAAATCTGTATACATCTAAAAGAAAAGCATATGATAAATTAAAAATCTTCAACTTATGAAAATCTCTGCCCATACGCCCTAGCAAAATATACTTTAAAATAAAACTATCTACAAAAAACACGAAAGAATAACGAAAAAAATGATGAAAAAATAACCAAAAATTATGAGAAGTATAAAAAAAGAAAAAAAAGAAAACCGTGCATAAACAATTCCTACTCCAAGACCGGAAATAAAATGAGGTATGACGTTTAGTGAGCGCGGGCTGAATACCTCGTTACCTTGGTACTTACACCCCGCTTCTATCAAACCTATCTTCTATAGGCATCTAAGAAGTCTCTTTTCAGGGCTGGTTTCGTGCTTAGATGCTTTCAGCACTTATCCATTAACGCGTAGCTGCCCAGCAAATACCCTGTCGGATAACTGGTAGACCAGTGGCGTCGATTCCCCGTTCCTCTCGTACTAAGAGATTCTTCCCTTCAGACTTCTAACACTTCCAGTAGATATCAAACAAACTGCCTCACAGCGTTCTGAACCCAGCTCACGATCCCTTTTAATGGGTGAACACCCCCACCCTTGGACGCTTCTGCACGCCCAGGATAGGAAGAGCCGACATCGATGTAGCAAGCCGCGCCGTCGATAGGAGCTCTCAGGCGCGACAACTCTGTTATCCCCGGAGTAACTTTTCAGTCATGCCTACCCCCCATACAATGAGAGATAGGAGTTCGCTAGACCAAGATTTCTCTACTAAGATATCTTCTGTAAAAATCCTAGTTAAGCTGGCTTTTGCTCTTGCACTCTACGACGGATTTCTGACCCGTCTGAGCCAACCTTTGGGCGCTGTTGATATCTTTTCAACAGCGTGCCACCCCAGCCAAACTGTCCACCTGCCGATGTCCCTCCTGAGAGGTTAGCAAGGTAAAACAAGAAAATTGGTGTTACATTGGCGTCTAAATGTGAACTGGCGTCCACACCTAAGCGACTCCCAATTACGCTATATAACTCATCTTGCCTTGCAACAACAGGCTACAGTAAAGTTTCACGGGGTCTTCGCTTCCCACTGGAAGTCTCTGGCCTTTGCACCAGAACGGAATATTCGGAGGGTTCTAGTTAGGGACAGTGGGCATCTCGTTACGCCATTCATGCAGGCCGTCAATCAAACGGCAAGGCATTTCGCTACCTTAAGAGAGTTATAGTTACCCCCGCCGTTTACGAGCTCTTGGCTCCATTGAAATGAAGTTTAAAGTACTCGCACTGGGCAGACGTCACCGACTATTCACACCTTTACAGGCTAGCAGTCGGTTATGTTTTTGTTAAACAGTCGGACACCCTTTGTCACTGTGCCCTGAACTCGCATCTATACAAACACGAATCCAGGGACCCCTTATACCGAAGGTACGGGGCTAATTTGCCGAATTCCCTTAACTAGATTATCCCTTAACACCTGAGGTTTCTCACCTAGGGGCACCTGTGCTGGTTCTGGGTATGGATACTAAAGATCTATTTTATTTCCCTTTTCACGGGCACCAAGCATCATCTGAACATATTTTACAATATGCACCTAAGCGTTATTCAAATTCTCATCGTTAAGATACTCCTTTGAATTGCACTTATTAACAAGTCTGAAAAACCTGTCGAACTAGCTCGATGCGTTGGAAAACAAACTTGTGTTGCCACGCATACTCTAGCAGTACCGGAATATTAACCGGTTTCCCTTTCCCGCTAAATCAAGTTATGATCGCGGTTAGGATCAACTTACCCTTGGCTGATCTGCGTTGCCAAGGAACCCTTGCCCTTCCGGCGGCAGAGATTCTCACTCTGCTATGTTCCTACTTTTACCAGGATTCTCATTCCCACACGGTTCACCCTTCCTCTCGGAAGAGCTTTATCCCATACGGGACGCCTGCCTACCACTCACCTTTCGGTGGTCTACAGTATCGGTAACTAACTTAGCCCCGTCCATTTTCAGCGCTTAAAGCCTTGACAAGTAAGCTGTTACGCACTTTTTAAAGGGTAGCTGCTTCTAAGCTAACCTCCTCGCTGTCTTAGGCTATAAACAACCTTGTGCCATTCACACTTAGTTAGTATTTAGGGACCTTAACTGTAGTCTGGGTTGTTTCCCTCTCGGGACTCAAGTTTACCCCGAGCCCCCGTCCCCCCACATCTATGACGTTTAGGTATTCGGAGTTGGACAAGGGACCGAGGGATTTCTCCCCCTAAATCCCCAATCCGTAGCTCTACCCCCTAAACTATCTCCGTGGAGATTTGACTACGGCCAAATTTGGCAGGAACCAGCTATCTCCAAGCTCGATTGGCTTTTTACCCCTATTCGCAGGTTAGAAGAACACTTGCTCGTAGAACCTCTTCAGGCCTCCACGCCCTTTAACAGGCGCTTCACCTTACCCACGAATAGATCGCTTGGCTTCGGGTCGCATTCAAGTGACTCAAGGCACTTTCACACCTTGCCCCTCGTAAACTGCGGGCTTTTGGTTTCCCTACGAATACTTCTTTTCGAATTATTCTCGCCACTCAAATGCACTCCCTGGCACGTTATTCAAAACGTACGACACACACCCTAAAGCGCGTGTCAATCGATGGCTATTAGATTTCAAGCTCTTTTAACTCTCGGTCAAGAGTTCTTTTCAGCGTTCCCTCACGGTACTATACTCTATCGGACTCGACTTGTATTTAGGGTTGGAGGTTGATGTCCCCCGGCTTCCCACATCATTTCCAAGATGCAGTACTCAGGAACTCACTCAAGTCCAAATTGCTTCTTTTACGGGGCTATCACCCTTTATAGCGTTCCATTCCAGGAAACTTAAAATGCACAATTTGGATCATAAGAATGGTCCTACAACACCACATTTCTATTACATTACTGCAACAGATTCAGTTTGCCCTGTTCTGCTTTCGCTCGCTGTTACTCACAGAATCTCAATTGATTTCTTTTCCTGCGGGTACTAAGACGTTTCAATTCCCCGCGTTTCTTCTCCTTTCGGAGTGTTTAGCGAAGTCGCATTCGGAAATCCTAGGTTCAAAGACTGCATGCATCTCGCCTAGGCTTATCGCAGCTTGCCACGTCCTTCTTCAGCTATCGAGCCAAGCTATCCATCTAATAGCGTAGGTCCTCATTGTATTATTATATTTCTAGCAAAGACCAGGAATTGTTTATGCACGGCTTCATTAAATATGAGCTCTTGATATTTTCTGCCTTCAGATCACGAATTGCAGCTCGTGATCCCCCCACAATAATTTATTTAATTTTTGTGAAAATGATTTTTGAATTTGTTAAGTTTTATTCTCTATACTTTTTGTTTTTTGAATTTACTTTAATTATTTTAATTATTTTATTTGCTTTGTATAACTGTTACATTGGTGTAACAAGGATATGGACTCGTCGGGACTTTCAACAGCAATCTGTTTTCAACACTCGGGTAGACAGATAAAACTGATTTGAACCCGAAGCCTCCCGCGTGCAAGGCGGGCGCTCTACCGTTGAGCTACGAGCCCATGATAATGAATAGGAGCAAATGAATTGGTAAGAATATAATTTTCCGCATACAAAGGAAAATAAAAGGAGGTGATCCAGCCGCAGGTTCCCCTACGGCTACCTTGTGACGACTTAACCCGCCTCACTGAGCTTAGATTCAACAAAACTAATAGGCTTTGTTTTACCTAAACCCTGCTCGGTTGGTTTGACGGGCGGTGTGTGCAAGGCGCAGGGACATATTCACCAGGCTTTGATGAAGCCTGATTACTAGGGATTCCGACGTCATGAGGGTGAGTTGCAACCCTCAATCTGGACTGAGATAGGGTTTAGAGGTTTAGCTTCTCCTTTCGGAGTTGCATCCCATTGTCCCTACCATTGTTGCGCGCGTGTAGCCTAGGAGATTCGGGGCATACAGACCTACCGTAGCCTGCACCTTCCTCCTTGTTTCCAAGGCAGTCCCTGCAATGTGCTCGGTCCACCGTAGTGCCGTGAGCAATTGCAGATACAGGTCTCGCTCGTTGCCAGACTTAACTGGACACTTCATAGCACGAGCTGACGACGGCCATGCACCACCTCTCGGCTCGTTGAGTAATGTCTTCAGCATGACTTTCATCCTGCCGTCGCTCCTAGTAAGGTTCTCTGTGTTGAGTTAGATTAAACCGCACGCCGCACCCCTTGTGGTGCGCCCCCGCCAATTCCTTAAAGTTTCAGTCTTGCGACCGTACTTCCCAGGCGGTGAGCTTAATAGCTTCCTTTCGACACCGCGCATTCCCGTAGAATACGCGACACCTAGCTCACAGCGTTTACAGCTAGGACTACTCGGGTATCTAATCCGGTTTGCTCCCCTAGCTTTCGTCCCTCACAGTCAGATCCGTTCTAGTCGGACGCCTTCGCCACCGGTGGTCCTCCTGAGATTATAGCATTTTACCGCTCCCTCAGGAATACCTCCGACCCATCCCGGTCTCTAGTCTTACCGTGCCTCCTGCACACTGCCAAGTTAAGCCTGGCAATTTCACAAGAGATGTGTAAAACCTGCTACGGACGCTTTAGGCCCAATAAACGCGATTGCCACTCGTGGCGCTGGTGTTACCGCGGCGGCTGGCACCAGTCTTTCCCACCACTTATTCGCCATGCTATTTACACATGGCAAAAGCCCAAGCAGTGCTTGAGCACTTGGAATCCCCTTATCACACTTGCGTGCATTGTAAAGGTTTCGCGCCTGCTGCACCCCGTAGGGCTGGGACCAGTATCTCAGTGTCCCTCTCCGGGCTACCACTCTCATGGCCCGTACCGATCTTCGGTATGGTGGTCCGTTACACCGCCATCAGCCTAATCGGCCGCCGCCTCATCCTAAGGCTCGAGTTTGTAGAATACTACATTCCAGTATGTATTCCTTATCAGGTATTAACCACAGTTTCCCGTGGGTATCCCTGACCTTAGGGCAGATTAGCGACGTGTTACTGAGCCTTACGCCTCTATTGCTAGAAGACTTGCATGGCTTAATCGAATTCCAATAGCAGCAATCTCCCGCAGGATCAACGGGTATTCAAAAATTTTTAACGATCCTTAGTACTTGCGTTATCGGTCGCATATATAGATTGTAAACTTTAAGGTTGTCAAGGTTCTTAGGTCGTATCTTATTACTTCAGTTAAATCGTTAGATCTTCTAATAGTACATCATACGAACTTTCTTCCTTACCAATTCATTTGCACATACTTGATTCTGACATCAAGCATGAATATGATTTTTGAACGACTTAACGTCGTGTAATTCTCCTGTCAGTTCCCTTTTCAGGGTCCCCCAGACAGTCTCAGAATTTTGGAGGTGATAAAACTTAATGATTTGTGGGAACTCGTTCCTCTTTATAAGCGTTTCGAAATGATTTCAGCACAAGAAATTATAACAAAATTCTACAAATCTTTTCAACTTTTTACAAAGTTTAATTACTCACCCTAATCAAAATAATTATATATCTATAACTTTTGAATTAATTTTATGATAAAAGGATTTCTTGAATTGGAAGCAAAACATCAAACAATGCTTGCAATAGTTCTTGGCTTCGCAGTAATTGCGTTCTGGAGAGGAATGTGGGGTTTGATGGATCTTTATTTCTTTCCATATGACTATGAATTAAGTCTTTGGCTTTCAGTTGTACTAGGATTAATTATTGTTTTGACAACACACCTTGTAACAAAACAAAGAATTAGAATTTAGGGTTAAAAATAAACTTTAGAAAAATTCTTGTTTAATTCTCATTAAAAACTGCATCGGCCGGGATTCGAACCCGGATCAAAGGCTTGGAAGGCCTCTATCCTAACCATTAGACTACCGATGCAAGCAAAGATAATACTGTCAGAACCACCCATGTATTTATAAAAATTTTGTTATGGAAAGTTGTTATTGAACTAAGAAGAACTGAACATATAATAATCATCCGCAAGATAATTATTTCTTACTTGTTGTAGAAATATTTATTAAAACGAATTTGTAAAATGCTTAAATGAAAATTAATTTTCCAATTGTCGTCTTATTTTTTCTTTTACTCGTTTTGCTAACTTCTTGTACACATTTGCAACAAATTCAAACATTTTCACACGAAGATGTTCCTGAAAACTTCAAAGTTGCATTCATTGGAGATCAAGGTATAAATAATAATTCTGTTGCTGTTCTTGAATTAATTAAAAAAGAAAATGCTAGCATGGTTTTACATCAAGGTGATTTTGATTATTCAAATAATCCTGAGGCCTGGGATGCTCAAATAACGCAAATATTAGGTGAGAACTTTCCGTATTTTGCATCAATTGGAAATCACGATGTTGATTCCTGGTCGGAATATCAAAAAAAACTTGAACAAAGACTAGAAAAAATACCTGGTGCTAAATGTTTCGGAGATTTAGGAATTAACTCAGCTTGTCAGTATAAAGGAATATTTTTTGTTTTATCAGGAATAGGTACTTACGGCTCTGATCACGAGAATTTTTTAGTATTAGCGCTCAATGCATCAAATGCTACTTGGAAAATTTGTTCTTGGCACAAGAATCAAGAATTGATGCAGACAGGATTCAAAACAGATGAAGTTGGATGGAATTCTTTTGAAATTTGTAGAGACCGAGGAGCATTTATTGTTATGGGACATGAACACGCTTATTCAAGAACATATTCTATGGAAAATTTTGAAACTCAAAAAATGTTTAATAATGAAAATGATTTAACACTCTCTAAAAATATAAGCTTTGCAATCGTTTCAGGATTAGGAGGACAAAGTTTAAGAGAACCAAATTCACAATTAACAAACCAAAGTTGGTGGGCTTCAACTTATAATTCAAATTACGGCGCATTATTTTGTGAATTAAATACCAAAAACTCTTCAAAAAATGAAACAACTGCTGAATGTTATTTTAAAAATATTTCTGGAGAACTAATTGATTCATTTGAAATACATCAACATCACTAAACAAATTATTATACATTATTATAAAAGTTGGAAAACAAGATAAACTTTAATAAGAAAGCATCTTAACTTAAGATAATGAAAGAAGAAAAAAATCACAAAGAAGAAAAAATAGTGAATACTCCTTCTAGAAATATATTGGTAATCTGTGCTCACTCAGACGATCAAGTGCTTGGACCGGGTGGAACAATGGCCAGATATGCTGCGCAAGGATATAATGTTTATACATTCATATTTACATATGGTGAAGTAAGTCATCCTCATTATCAATTTAAACACATAGCAAAAACTAGAGTTCAAGAATCTAGAGATGCGGACGCTATAATTGGTGGAAAAGGAGTTTTTTTCTTCGGCATGAAAGATGGAAAAATAATTGAATCATTTAAAGAAAAGAATAAAATGCCACTTCTAAAAAGAATAATAAAAAATTATTCTCCGGAAAAAATATTTACTCATTCAATCGATGATCCTTTACCAGATCACCGAGCGGTAAGATCTTTAGTTTTAGAAGCATATGATTATCTGAATAAAAAAGAAGGATTAAAATCAGAAGTATATTCTTTTGATGTTTGGAATCTTTGGAACATCAAGAAAAGAAAAGATCCCAGATTAGTTGTTGACATAGGAGATACTTTTCATAAGAAAATAAAGGCATTGCATGCATTTAAGAGTCAAATTAACTTTTTCTCACACACAATCTTAGTTAATTTTTTATACCTTGGAGTTTATGTTAAGGCATTTGTAAATGGTTTAAAATATAAAGTGAAAGCAGCAGAAGTATTTTACAAAATAAGATGACTAAAAAATGACTACAGAAAAACAAACAAAAAAACTGAAGCTATTAATTGCTACCGATAGTTTTCTTCCTAGATGGGACGGCATCGCTAGATTTCTAAATGAAATGATTCCTAGATTAGTAAAACAATATGATATTACCGTGATTGCACCAAAATTTGGAAAATATGACTCTCAAGGATTTAATCTCATTCAAATTCCGTTGTCAAAATTAAAATTGGGAGATTATACTACTGCTAAACTAAAAGCAGGATTAATTAAAAAAGAAGTGAAAAAAGCAGACCTAGTTTTTACTCAGACAATAGGCCCAATTGGAACACTAACTCTAATTTATGCAAAAAGAAACAGAATACCGTCTGCATCTTTTGTTCACTGTATTGAATGGGAATTGGTACCTATGGCATCTAAAAGTGCATTATTAAGAAGAATATCTTATCCGATAACCAAATTCTTAACGAGAGTAATTTACAACAAAGCCAATTTAATAATAGTCCCTTCAGAAAGTATTTCAGAAGTAATGACTTGGGAAAAAATTTATCCAAAAAAACAAGTTGTGCATCTTGGTGTCGATTGTACTTTGTTTAAACCATTAATAGAAAGAACTGAAAAAGAACAACAAGAAATTATAGAGATGAAAGAAGCATTAAACCTAAATAATAATTTTGTAATAGGAAATCATGGTAGAATAGCTCACGAAAAAGATTTGTATACACTTATGCGTGCATTCATTAGGTTTAAGAAAACATATGATGATTCAAAACTTGTTATAATTGGAGACGGAGTTGAAGAAATAAAAAATAAACTCAAAGGCGTTCCAGGAATAATTTTGCTAGGCGCACAAGATAATGTTCAAAATTATCTAACTATGTTTGATATTTATGTCACAAGTTCACTTACAGAAACTACAAGTCTTGCAACTTTAGAAGCCATGGCATCAGGACTTCCAGTAATTTCTACACCTGTCGGATTCATAAAAGAATACATTCATGATAATAATAATGGATTAATTTACAATCAAAAAAATACCTATGCACTATATCAGAAATTAGATCTTCTTAAAAAAAATAATTCTTTAGCAAAAATTCTAGGTGGTCGCGCAAGAAAAACAGTGTTAAAAGAATTCACTTGGGAACACACTGCTCAAGGAATAGAAGACGCACTAAGTTCATTAGAAAATTTATAACAAGATAGTTAAGATTTAAATATACATCTCTGTTCCGGTGCACTATGGGAGAAAAACCAAAAAAAGTGGATGAAAAGCAAAGATATAAGCTTAAAAGATTCATAAAGGACTTGGAAAATTTCAAAGGAAGAGGAACAGAATTAGTTTCAGTTTATATTCCTGCAGATTATGATTTAAATAAAATTAACACCCATATTGCTCAAGAACAAGGAACTGCAACAAACATAAAAAGCAAACAAACCAGAGACAATGTTATTTCTGCATTAGAAAAAATAATTCAACATCTAAAATTATTTCAAAAAACTCCACCTAATGGTTTAACTCTTTTTGCAGGAAATGTAGCAGAAAGAGAAGGACAACAAGATTATCAAGTTTGGAGCATAGAACCTCCTTTACCGTTAAAACAAAGATTATATCGTTGCGACAAAGAATTTGTTTTAGATCCATTAAGAGATATGCTCGATGACGATGTATCCTACGGATTAATTACAATGGATAGAAGAGAAGCAACAATTGCATTACTAAAAGGAAAATCAATAATTCCTTTGAGTTCAACAGAATCAATGGTTCCTGGAAAATTCAAAGCAGGAGGACAATCCGCAGCAAGATTCGCAAGAAACAGAGAACTTGCAGCAAAAGAATTCTATCAAAAAGTTGCACAATTATTAAAAGATAATTTTTTCGAAATGAAAGAATTAAAAGGAATAATAGTTGGAGGGCCTGGTCCGACAAAATATGAATTTGTAGACGGGAATTTCATAACTCAACAATTAAAAGATAAAATAATTGGAATAAAAGATCTTAGTTATACTGATCAATTTGGATTACAAGAATTGTTAGAAAAAAGTCAAGACATACTAGCAGAAGAAGCAGTTATTACTGAAAAAAAAATCGTAAATAAATTCTTTGACTGTTTGGCAAAGACTCCAGGTTTAGTAACTTATGGAAAAGATGACTGTATGAAATTATTAAAAATGGGCGTTGTAGAAACATTTCTCGTTTCTGAAATAAATGACGACGCGATTGTTGACGAAATATTACTTGAAGCAAATAATTTTGGAACCAATGTTGAACTAATAAGTGCAGAAACAAGAGAAGGAAGTCAATTAAAAGATCTTGGAGGCTTTGCTGCAATTCTAAGATATTCTGTGGGAGATCAATACTAAATACCTTTACTTACAATGTCTCGACATTCTCGACATAAATCAAGCGTTTTTAGATTAATCCTTCAAAAATTATATTAATACAAGAGATATAACTTTATTATGAACCTAGCAGAAGAAGCATTCAAAGAATTGTACTTAGATCAATATGAGGACAGAGAATTCATAATAACTTATTCTGGAAAATTCAAAAAATTAAATGCAAATGTAAAATATAATCAAACCAAAATACATTTTTCTTTAAGCAAAGATTGGTTGGAATATTCTGAAGATATACGAAAAGGATTAATACAAAATTTATTGATAAAAGTCTTTAAACACGAATATACAAAAACATTAGAGCTTGATTTGTATGAAAAGTTTTTGAATAATTTGGGAAGATACGCGAAAGTTGATAACAATGATCCAATTTTAGAAGAGAGTTATAATCGCATAAATAAAAAATATTTTTCTGATTCAATGGATAAGCCTAATCTCGTCTGGGGGCAAGATGCTTTTAGAAAACTAGGACATTATGAATATGCAAGCAACACAATTTTGGTAAGTAGCATATTCAAAAAAGAACCTGAGCTTCTCGATTATATAATGTATCATGAACTTTTACACAAAAAACATGGAAATAAAACAACTAAGCAAGGAAGAACAATGCATCATACTCGTGCATTTAGAGAAGATGAAAGAAAATTCTCAGACAAAGATGCAGAAAAAAAACTGAACAATTTCATTAAAAAGACGAGAATGCGAAACGTGTTTAGGTTCTGGTAAAAAACAAATACAGAAAACTGTCACCAGAATCCTGCACCTCAATTATAGGTTTAATGCAGCACGTACATCTGGGTCTATTTTATCTGGAGTCCAAGGGGGCTCAAAAGTTATATCAACTATAACATTCCTAATCCCTTCCAGTTCTTTTAGCTTTTCTTCAATCTCCTCAACAATTGCGGGACCGAACGGACATCCTGGAAAAGTTAGAGTTAAAAGAATTCTAACATCTGAATTCTCAGTTATATCTATATTATAAATAAGCCCCAAACTAACAACATCTACGTGAAGCTCTGGATCATAAACATCTGAAAGCAATTCACGTATTTTTTCTTTAGTTAAACTCATATGTAGATGAGAATACCAGTTTATTTAAAAAAATTTACAAAAATAACAAAATTAGCGAAAATTGTGAAAAAAATAAAAAGCATATTAAAGCTAAACAAATTAACAACAATATGACTGAAGAATTCCTTGAAGGATTTATTTTATACCCCACATACAAAGTAGAGGGAAATACATCTTTTATTTATTTGTACGGCAGATTAAAAGATGGAAGAAGTTTCTGTACAAAAAATAAATTTGATCCGTTCTTCTATATAAAAAGCAAAGATAAATCTGAAGCTGAGAAAATAAATCTAGATCCAATCAAACAAAAATATGAAAACACTACTTTAAATAATTTCGAAGGAGAAAATGTAACAAAAATAATTACAAAGACTCCTCGAGAAATTCCTGAATTAAGAAAAAAATTTGAAGAAAAAGGAATAGAGTGCTATGAAGCAGATATACGTTTTGCGTATAGATTTTTAATTGAAAATAACCTCAAAGGATCTTTGAGAATAAAAGGAAAATTATCAAAAAAGTCTAATGAAAAGGTTGACTGCTTTTTTGAAGAACCACTATTTGAACCGAGCGAATGGAGACCAAAACCAGAAAACTTCAGAATACTATCATTAGATATAGAAACTAGTCAAGATGCAAAAAAACTTTACTGTATTTCTTTATATTCAAATGACCAGAAACTTAACAAAGTTTTGCTAATTTCTGAAAAAAAGATTAAACATGCAGATTCTTTTAAAGACGAGAAATCTCTGCTCGGAGCGTTTAAAGAAGAATTACTCAACTACGATCCAGATATAGTTACTGGCTGGAATCTTATAGATTTTGATCTTAAAATAATAGAACAAAAAATGAAGGATTGCAGAATAGATTTTGATTTAGGCCGAAATAATGACAAATGTAGTTTAAAAATATTTGAGTCCTTTATGACTGATTCCAAAGCAGATTTTCCTGGCAGAATGGTTCTAGATGGAATACATGTTTTGAAAACAAGTTTCATAAAACTAGACGATTACAAATTAGGAACTGCTGCAAAAGAATTTACAAAAGAAAAGAAATTAATTGAAGATGAAAATAAAGGAGAAGATATTGATAATGCATTCAAAAAAGATCAACAAAAATTAGTTGATTATAATTTGTTGGATTCGAAGTTAGCACTAGATATTATTGTTAATTCTGGAGGAATACAGCTAACAATACTAAGAAGTCTTCTTACCGGAATGACTCTTGACAGAGTCAGAGCAAGTATTGCAAGTTTAGATTCTTTATATTTAAGAGAACTTAAGAAAAGAGGAATAGTTGCACCTAGCGCAAAGTTTGTAGAAAGAACTGAGAGAACAACTGGCGGATATGTTATGAGTTCAAAACCAGGAATTTATGATTACGTTATCGTTTGTGATTTTAAAAGTCTATATCCGAGCATTATGAGAACTTTTAATATTGATCCTTTAATGCATAAAAAAAAGTGTGAACCAGAACAAAACAAAGACAAACACTTAATTATAGCGCCAAACGGCGCATGTTTCTCAAAAGAACAAGGAATACTTCCAGACATACTTCAAAAATTATGGAAAGAGAGAGATGCAGCTAGAAAAAATAAAGATGAAGTTAGTAGATGGGCAATAAAAATTCTTATGAATAGCATGTATGGAGTAATAGCAAGTCCTAATTGTAGATTTTATAGTTTTGAAGTCGCCAACGCAATAACAAGTTTCGGACACATGATGATAAAAGAGACTGCAAAATTATTGAAACAAAAAGGATATGAAGTAATTTATGGAGACACAGATTCCATATTTATAGATTTAAAAGAAGACAGTGTTGAGAAAGCTAGAAAAATAGGCAAAGCAATAGAAACAGAAATTAATATTCATTATGCTGCCTGGATACAAGAGACATATGGTGTGGAAAGTAAACTTGAATTGGAGTTTGAAAAAACTTACAAGAAATTTTTGATGCCTAAAGTTAGAGGAAGTGAAGAAGGGGCGAAGAAAAGATACGCAGGCCTACTAGTAAAAGATGACAATAGCGAAGTAATGGATTTTACCGGATTAGAATTTGTAAGAAGAGACTGGACAGAAGTAAGTAAGAAATTCCAGTTGGAATTGTTAGATCTTATCTTTCATGATAAAGAAATAATTAACTACGTGAAAACATTTGTTCAAAATCTGAAGAGTGGAAAGTACGATAATCTTCTTGTTTATAGAAAGGCTTTGAGAAAAGATGTGGCTGAATACACCAAAACGACACCACCTCATGTAAAGGCGGCAAGACAACTAGATAAGATAACCAGTAATATTATTGACTACGTTATAACTGTGGAAGGTCCTGAACCAATACAAAAATTAACTCACTCAATAGATTATGATCATTACATAGAAAAGCAAATAAAACCAATTGCCGATTCTGTTCTTTATTTCTTTGGTCAAAATTTTGAAGACGTAGTTAAAGGAAGTGAACAAAAGAATCTTGGCGAGTGGTAAAGATTATTGAACTGCACATAATCAAAACAAACCAAAAATTTACAGAAATAATTACAATACTTTTATGAATCCTTCTTCTGGCTCAGAAATTAAGTTGTCTTTTTTTAAGTCATCTAGAAGTCTTAGAGTTTCAGATTCTGATAGTCCTTCTACTTCTGCTTCTATTATTATGTGTTCTACTTGAATTCTTCTTTTTTTCGAAGTTGTTAGACTTTCAAGTATACCCAGTAATTTTATTTTAACATCAAAACTTCTTTCTTCTGCAAGCTTTGAAGCCATCATTCTTTGAACTTTTAAGAGTTCTTCGAAATCGTTAGGATTCATTTTTTATTTTAAATAAATTTAGCATACTTTAGCTTAACTAAGTATAATTTAAACCCCCAGTGAGAAAATATACAAATCTTAATATAAATATTTTGGTATTAGTATACAAAAAAGCAGATTAGTTTCTATCTTTAGTATCTTTATGAGTTTCTTTTTTCTCTTCATCTTTCTGAAGATTATTTTCTCTTAAACGCGTTCCTGTAAAATATTCCAAACAGTCAAGCGCATCAAAATAAGCTTTCTTTCTTAAGTAAGATTCTCCAAATTCAAGAATAAACGCGTTTTCTTTTATCTCAGCATTACACACAGGACAAAATTTTTCAGAAAGTTTTTCATGATTAAAGAGCTTTATCTTTTTGTCAATTAGTTTGTCAATATTACCCGCCACTAAGTCCCTTTTTATTTTTAGGAGATCTTCATGAGATAAATCATCAATTATTCTAGCAAGTTTACTCATTTTAACTCACCAATAAGTTTCTCAGACGAGTTTAAAGTCTTTTCGTAAATCAGACTTGCACTCGCTGCTAAATCTTGAAAATATTTTTCATTTCTTTGAATTCCTTGAACAAATTCTTCAGAAGTATGACTCCAAAATCTGAATCTCACTATTTTTCCATCAATAACTACCTCTGTTGAACTTTTTGAATCTCTAAATCTTTCAACGGCTTCAGAAATAATCAGAAGATGAATTTCTACAAACTTTCCTGTTTCTTCTCTCCTTAAGAAAAATAGATTTTGAATTAAGCTAAAAAAGTCTTCAGAAGAGGTAACAAATTTAAGAAAATGCATTTGTTCTTTTAGATCCAGTAATAGTAAATTCTGAAGTAGCAAATTTTCTGGAGATTGCTTTATTTCCTTTTTAACAACTTGGCTGAGATTTAATGCAATTAACCAACTTTTTGATTTATTTAGAAAGTATAAAATTCTTGCATCTTTTTTTTCTCTTGATCCTTTTCCCTTATCAATTTTGAGTTTTTTTACATACCCATAGGCTTCAAGTAATTTGAGTTGTTGGCTCGTATTTGCAATAGTTGTGTTAAGCTTTTGGGCTACTTGTTTGGGGGACTGAGGAGCCTTTGAGAGCGTTTTCAAAATCATCCATTTTGAGCCAGACAACTCTGTTTCTATGAAGTCTTCTTGCATGACATTATTCTTGTATATTGAAGTATATAAAGATTTCCATAATCCAGTAGATTTATACTGTCATACTGTTATACTTTAGTACTTAAGTGTAATATTTAGTATGAGTTAGTTTTCACGTCAAAAACGTACGAAACCTTTAAATATGGCTAAATAAAGAGGACTCTTAGAATCTTATTATTGCTCATTTTTTACAATTTTGAAAAACTTATGAAACCAAAGAGCTTTAGATTCACAAGAATTAAAGATCAAAAAAGGGGAAAGAGAATAAATTGAAAGTGCTTATGCTGGGTTGGGAATTCCCACCTTTCTTTGCGGGAGGCGCAGGAATAGTTTGTAGTGAATTAAGCAAAGCTCTGATAACTCAAGGAACTGATATTTTGTTTGTAATGCCTAGCGGCCCGGACAACACAAGTTCTGCAGAAAGTCAAAATCTGAAAATAATTGTAACAAACAACAAATATAGAAATGTAAAGATACGGATAAAAAAAATAGATTCTTTATTACATGCTTATGCCACGCCTCAATCATATAATCAGCAGTATACACAAATGATTAATGGAACGAAAAAAGGTCAACCAAAGACACTTTATGGCCCCAATTTGAAGGAAGAAGTTTACAGATTTGCTGAACAAGTTAAACTTTTAGCTGAAGAAGAAGATTTTGACATAATTCACGCGCACGACTGGGTAACATTCCCCGCAGCAATCGCACTAAAACAACTCACAGGAAAGCCTCTCGTTGTACACATACACATAACTGAGTTTGATAAAACTGGAGGCAATCATGCAGATCCAGATATTTATGCCATAGAACGAGAAGGAATGCTAAGCGCAGATAAAGTAATAACTGTAAGCAATAAAATAAAAGATACTTGTATTCATAATTATTTCATAGATCCTTCAAAAATACTCGTAGTTCACAATGCTGCACCAAGCATGTATGACTCTCCAACAAGCATAAACACGAAGTTGAAAGAAAACAACAAAATAGTTCTTTTTGCCGGACGAGTTACTTTACAAAAAGGACCTGATTATTTTGTTGATGCTGCAAAAAAAGTATTAGAAAAAGCACCCGATACATTATTCATACTAGCAGGATCTGGAGATATGCTAAATCAAATGATTGAAAAGACAGCAAAATTAGGAATTTCTAACAAATTTATATTCACAGGATTTTATACAAGAGACCAAGCAAATCAACTATTTGAGATTGCAGATGTTTTTGTGATGCCTAGCGTTAGTGAGCCTTTCGGATTAGTTCCATACGAAGCGCAACTTAAAAGAACTCCTACAATCATTTCAAAACAATCAGGAATCGGCGAGGTATTATATCACACACTAAAAGTAGATTTCTGGGATGTAAATCAATTAGCAAACAAAATCTTAGCAGTACTTCATTACAAGCAATTACACAAAGAATTAAAAGAAAAAGGATATGATGAAGCAAAATCATCTACGTGGGACAATCCAGCCACGAAATGTTTAAATATATATCATAACCTGATGAACAATAGGGGTGTAATATAAGTGGTGTCAGTTTGTTTTTATTTCCAAGTTCATCAACCGCACAGACTTAGAGACTATACTATTTTTGACATAGGCCATAGAGATGATTATTTTGATGAAGAGAAAAATAAGCAAATAATACAAAAAGTGGCAAGTAAATGTTACCTACCTACAAATAAATTATTATTACATTTGATAAATCAGAGTAAAGGAGAATTTAAAGTAACATTTAGCATAACTGGAACGGCTTTAGAACAAATGGAAAAATACTCTCCAGAAACACTAGAAAGTTTTAAGGCACTAGCAAGAACAGGTTGCGTAGAATTCTTGAGCGAAACATACAATCATAGTTTGTCATATCTTTTTTCTAAAACAGAATTTAAAGAACAAGTAGAGCTTCATAAAAATAAAATAAAACAACTTTTTGACTTCACTCCGACAGCATTTAGAAATACAGAATTAATATTCAATAATGAGCTTGCAAAATTTGTTGAAGATATGGGTTATACTGCGATAGTTGCGGAAGGTGCAGATCATATTTTAAGAGAAAGAACCCCTAATTTCATATATAATCCAGTAAATTCAAACATCAAAGTATTACTAAAAAATTACAGATTAAGCGACGATATTGCATTTAGATTTAGCAATAAAGGTTGGGCCGAACATCCTTTAACCACTGAGAAATTTGTTAATTGGTTAAATCAAGTGAATGGCAACGGAGAATTAGTCAATTTATTCATGGATTATGAAACTTTCGGAGAGCATCAATGGGAAGATACAGGAATCTTCAAATTTTTAGAACACCTTCCGAGTAAAGTATTAGAACACCCGCATAATAATTTTGTGACAGTAAGTGAAGCCGCCGACAAATATGAATCTAGAGGAATCGTGGACATACACAATTTTATATCGTGGGCAGATTTGGAAAGAGATCTGACTGCGTGGTTAGGAAATCCATTGCAAGACTCTGCAATTCAAGAATTATATAAACTAGAACAATATATAAAAGCAACAGGAGATAAAAAACTGCTTGATGATTGGAGAAAACTCACAACTTCAGATCATTATTATTACATGTGTACAAAGTGGTTTAGCGATGGAGATGTACACAAATACTTCAATCCGTATGACAGTCCATACGAAGCATACATAATATTTATGAATGTACTCAATGATTTTACAAGAAGAATAAGATCAAAATTGGATTCACAATCAAAACAAAATGAACTACGAGTCAAAAAAGCAGAAATGCTATTAATGACAGATACTCCAAGCAGAATACTTACAAATTAAAACAAAAAACTCGACGTTCAAGTTACGCAATCGTTAAAAAAAGAGGTGAGACCTATGGATGGCTCAACAGAAAAAAGAAAGAAATCGAAAAAATCAGTAAAAAAAGCTACAAGCGTAAATAAAACAAACAATATAAAAGTAAAACAAAAAATAGAGAATGCTCCATCAGAACAATATTTTATTCTATCTAATGGACAACCTGTGAAAAACGTGAAGGAGCTTGCAGATGTTCTCGAACACGTAAGTGAAGATATATTTAATCATCACGTTACAAATGAAAAGAATGATTTTGCAAATTGGACAAAAGATGTATTCAAAGAAATAGAGTTAGCACAAGAATTAGCAGGAACCAATAACAAAGATCATACAAGAATAGTTTTGTACAAACACATAATAAAAAAGCTTGGCAAATAAATATCAAATGTATGAATACTGATTAAAAAGAAAATAAAAAAGAGAGAAACATGGAAATTCCACCCTTTTATTTTGTAAATGGAGCAATTGCAAAGAATTTATCTGAACTAGAAGATATTCTAAATGAAATAACTGAGAAAGATTTTGAATTTCACGTAAATCAAAATAAAAATGATTTGGCAAACTGGATAGAAACTTGTTTGAACAACAAAGAATTATCAACAGCACTTAGAAAAACAACAGACAAGGATGATACAATAGATTTGATTCAAGAAACATTAACAATGCACTCAGATAGTTATTCTAAAACAGTTTTCAAACCTGCAATTAATCAAGATTTATTATTACATGAAACCATAAAGAAACACACAATTCAAAAAGTTCAAAGTCAAAAACACTCTTCGGAAAAGAAGGTACCTCCGATACCAACACACACAGTACATCCGAAGAAACAGGAAGATGCAGAGTTAAAATTTGAATATGTTGAAGAAAAGCATCCATCTGGAATAACAAAGGTACACAAAATAACAGCAGAAGCACCACACGAATTCATACTAAAAGAATTTTTAGCAGGAGCAATATTTGGTTTATTATTAGGATTGATACTTATGGCGGCTTTAAGACAAATAGGCGCAATTTAATAACAAAGGTGAAGCACATCAAAAAAACAACCATAACAAAGGCCAACGCAGAAGCATTATTTGAACTGTCTTGGGAAGTATGTAACAAAGTTGGAGGAATATATGCTGTAATAAGCAGTAAAGCTGCATTAATAAAAGAGCAGTATAAACAGTATATAACTCTCGGACCTTACATAAAAAATAAGGCACAAGAAGATTTTAACGAAGAAAACGTACCTGAGAATTACAAAGATGTTTTTAGAGATCTGGAAACAAAAGGATTAAAATTACATTATGGAACTTGGTTGATAAAAGGAGATCCTAAAGCAATTTTAATAGAATTTGACTCATTAAAAAATATTAAGAACGACATAAAAAAAGAATTTTGGGAAAGCCACAAAGTTGACTCAATCAATAGCCAATGGGATTTTGAAGAGCCTATGCTTCTTTCATACGCTGCGGCAATGTTATTACACGAATTAGAATTAAAACAAAAAATAACGCCTGAGAAAACAATACTACACACGCACGAATGGATGACTGGTTTTGCAATATTAAAACTAAAAAACTTTAATTCAAAAATTAAAACCGTATTTACAACACATGCAACAATGTTGGGAAGAAGCATCGCTGGAAGCAATCAAGATCTATATGGTTCTCTTGGAAAATTTGATCCTGATCAGAAAGCAAGAGAATTAGGAGTAATAGATAAGCACAGCGCTGAAAAAGCAGCAGCTCAATCTTCCTCCATTTTCACGACAGTTTCAGAAATTACTGGACGAGAAGCAGAATACATTTTAGGAAGAAAACCAGAAGTTTTAGTGTTAAACGGACTTGATCTAGGAAGATTCCCCTCCATAGAGGAAACCTCAATAAAGCATATAACGTCTCGAGAACAAATACGCGAATTCTTAGCATATACTTTTTTTCCGTATTACAAATTTGAACTCAAACATAACTTGTCATTTTTCTTAGCAAGCAGATATGAATTTGAAAACAAAGGAATAGATATATTTATAGAAGCTTTAGGATTGTTAAACAAAGAACTTAAAAAGTTAAAATCGGATAGAACAATATCTGCATTTTTCTTTATTGCAGTACCTAATAACGGCGCTAAAGTTGAACTTCTCGAGAATAAAAACTATTACAGACACATTAAAAATTATGTTCATAGTAACTCCCACGAGATTATGGCAAAAATAGTAAGCGACTTCATGAATAATGGTCAAATCTCCGACAATGTATTTGATAAAGAGTTTTTACAAGAAATGCACAAAGATATAATAAGATTTAAACGAAAAGGAGAACCAATATTCTGCACTCATAAATTAAACGTGCCTGAAAATCAAGATCAAATAATAAATGCATTTAGAGCCGCAGAATTAAATAATTCAAAAGAAGATAATGTAAAAGTAATATTATTTCCTGCATATCTAAATGGAAATGATTCTCTTTTCAACTTGGAATTTTACGATCTAATTGCAGGATGTCACCTCGGCGTATTTCCAAGTTATTACGAGCCATGGGGATATACCCCTCTAGAATCTGCAGCGCTAGGAGTCCCATCAGTAACATCTGATTTAACAGGATTTGGAAGATTTGTAAATCAACAAGAATCACGAAATAAAGATGCACAGGGAATATATTTAATAAAAAGAGATAATACTCCTAAAAAAGAATCAACAAAAGAATTATACAATTTTTTGAAAGAATTCTCATTAATGTCTTATGAAGATAGAGTTGAAAACAAAGTGCAAGCAAAAGAATTGGCAAAACTAGCTGACTGGAGAATTTTAATTAATAACTATATTTCTGCACACAATTTAGCACTAAAAAAATAACAAAAGTAAAAAATTCAAGATTAACCTAGAAATCTTTTATAAGCTTAAATGGATCTGACTCAATTATATTAAGACCCGCATATAATTCCATTCCACCTATATCTGTAGTTTTGCTTGCGAGATTTCCTCTATCAGTAATTCTGAAAAGAAGTGGGAATCCTTTCCATTGTGCGTTGTTTTTTTCTTTTCCTATAGGAGGAATGTAGCAAGCCATATTAAATGAGTTGACACCTAATTTTAACAGACTTGAAAGAACTTTATTTAGAACCCATGAATAGGAACCAATAGTTCTATTTTTATTAAGTTTGTTTTTATCATTTGAAAAAATCAAGATTTCTTTTTCTTTAACTGGAGTAAGATATACTACGATGGTGAAATCTTTATACTTCTTTGTCAGACCCAACACCTCATGAATTTTTATTAGGTCTTCAAAATAATCTCCCTCATATTTTTCTTTGTAGAATTCCTTTACCTGATTCAACATTTCTAATTTTGGATAATGCTGCCCTTCAGTCATTAACATTTGCATGTGCCCATGAATAATGCTTGCTGCAGATCTCCACAAACAATTCCACATCAAAAAAGGATAACAATAAGTTCTATTTTTTTTGTTCACTGTAGAAAACCATTTATCTGCAGTATCTAGATGATCTTTTAATTCGGCTTCTGTAAACTTTAAAGGGTTGTGTTCTTTGAAAATGATAAGTGAATGAAATGCGTCATACTTAGCAACATTTGCACAAGTAGTACTATATTTTCCTTTAAGTCTTCCAAATTCATCAATTGGTGTAAACTGTTCAGGTTTTGAAAAATTATCCCCTGATTCAATTCTAATATCTTTATCATCAAAAGGTTGTTTCACTGAAGGACGCATAGATCTTAATTCGTTAAATGCAGCTGCTTCAAACGTAAACTTATTTCTTACGTCAATTATTTTTTGATTAGTAACTGCATTTACAGAGCCGAATTGACTCTTAACCCAAGGAATCATAGATTTTGGAATCTTCATGAAAGAATCGCGTTCAGACAAGGAGTAGAATCTATTAAACAACAATTTATCTTTCGCACTAAGTCTTTTGACTTTAGAACTCAGTGAAGATATTGATTCAGAATCAAGTTTTATTCTTCTTTTTAGCACTTTGCTTGAAACCATATGGATTCATTTGATGTTAATGCATATAAATATTACGCTTAAATAAAAATGAATTTTGATAAACTTCCTTGAAAAAGGGGCATAACTCAAAATAACTCAATAGTCACGAGAAATATTTATAAACCCTGCTTCATAAACACATATAGTTGGGGGTGTAAACTTGAAACTCATAATACCTATGGCTGGAAGAGGCACTAGGCTCAGACCATTTACTTATACAACATCAAAGCCCATGATGAGAGTTGCAGGAAAACCTATTCTTGGACACTTATTAGATAGCTTATCAGCATTGAAAATAGACAAAACAATTTTTATTGTAAGTGAAGACAATACAGATCTTAAAAAATTCGTTAAAAAAAACTATTCTTTTGATGCAACATACATACTACAAAAAGATCATAAGGGTGTAGCCCACGCAATCTATGGAGCAAAGAATTACGCAAATAACGATGAAACTATAATACTTTTTGCAGATACTTTAATAAAAGCAGATTTAAAGAGATTGCATAACAACAAAGATTTAGATGGAATAATCTGGACAAAACAAGTAGAAGACCCTCGCAGTTTCGGAGTTGTTCTCACACACAACGGAATAATTTCTAAATTTATTGAAAAACCAGAAATTCCTGTCTCAGATAATGCAATAGTGGGGCTGTATTATTTCAAAAATTCAGCTAAACTTTTTGGAGCAATAGAACACCTCTTAAAAAATGACATAAAAACAAAAGGAGAATTCCAACTAACCGATGCACTTCAGTTAATGGTAAACCAAAATGAAAAACTAATACAAGAAGATGTTGCAGTATGGAAAGATTGTGGAACTGCACAGAATTTACTAGATACGCAAGCATATCTTCTTGAACACATAAAAGATAACAAGGCTAAAACAGAACACTCAATAATATTAAAACCAGTATTTATAGAAAAGGGTGCAAGAATAATAAACTCAGTAGTTGGTCCAAATGTATCTATAGGCAAAGATTCAGTAATAGAATCATCTATAGTTTCAAATAGCATAGTTGGAAAAAATGCATCAATAGGGCAGTCAATATTAGAAAATTCAAAAATTGGAAATGAAGCTAAAATAAAAGGATCACCTAGAAAATTAAATATGGGCGATTCTTCGGAAATTCAAGAAACTTAAAAAAAGAGTTAC
>Ga0210057_1002596_pt1 | contig 25679 bp, 23 predicted proteins | sample CryGeyCG2114_010_2_FD_183968 | JGI IMG/M metagenome (GOLD analysis project Ga0210057, IMG submission 183968) | Groundwater microbial communities from aquifer - Crystal Geyser CG10_big_fil_rev_8/21/14_0.10 (SPAdes) (version 2) | ecosystem: Environmental > Aquatic > Deep subsurface > Groundwater ...
CCTTCGGAAGACGAACCAAATACTTCATCAGAAGAAAAAATTATAGTTTTGCAGTTGGGCTGATAATGTTTGAAATATTCCAATAAATTTGCCGTCCCAAGAACATTTGCCATAATAAACGGTATGCTATCTTTTAAGCTTCTGTCGACATGTGATTCGGCTGCAAAGTGGACGCAATAATCTAGTTTCCCTAAAAAACTGTGCGTAGTTTTAGATATTGGGGCCCTTAAGTCGTGCCAAACAAATTTTAATCTTTTTGAATCAAAAAAATTATTGTCGGTTTGCATCAGTCTATTCATGTTCCCCGCATAATTTAAGGAATCCAATATCACAATATCCCAATCGGTATTCTTTAATATATAGTTGATACAATGGTGCCCTACAAAACCGGCTCCACCTGTTATTAAAACTTTTTTGTTTTCCATATTTTTATCTTGTTAATTAATAATTTATTCTAACCCATTTTTTAAAAAAATATCCTCCCACTCAAGCATAGGCCGAACAACCCCGGGCCAGGAAATGTCAAAATTGCCTCTTACGGCATCCCCGCTGAAAGAGTCTGATATATTGAATGAAATAACATCATGAAGTCTAACGTGTTCAATAGGGACCGGAAGCTGAGTGTTTATAATAATACCTACAGAAATCCGTCCTTCAGCGAAAAAATTTCCAGGAACCTTACAAATTGATTTAATCAAACCTATTTCCAAGCTTCTTTTACGCCAGTCCAAATTATGCACATCATAAGACGTAAAAAGATGAACTCTTTCTTCATTCCAAAAATGAAGACTTGCTACCCTCTCAGCGCCCGGTTTCAAATTCCAATATTCTATTTCTATAGAAACTGGTTCTCTAATGTCAACTTCGCTTGAAGTTTTATCTAATTTATTTTTCACTCTTACAGACCTTAGACGGATGACATCATCTCCTGGAGCCTGACGGACATTTTCCCACATTCTTTCAGCTGAAGAGATATCATCAGAATGTAAATAAGTATGAATCACTTCCTGTGTCGGGCCGATTTTAACCACTCTCCCTTTGTTGAGCAATATTGATCTGCTACATAAACTTTGAACTGCTCCCAAATTGTGGCTGACAAAGATTACTGTTCGCTTACCGCCTTTTGTAATATCTTCCATTTTCTCCAAACTCTTTTTTTGGAAAGCGGCGTCTCCAACCGATAAAACTTCGTCAATCAACAAAATATCCGAATCAAAAAAAGCAGCTATAGAAAAAGCCAACTTCACACACATTCCGCCGGAATAACGCTTTATCGGTGTATCTAAAAATTTTTCAAGGCCGGCGAAAGAAACTATTTCATTAAATTTATCATCAATTTCTTTTTTTCTCATACCTAAAATTGCTCCATTAAGATAGATATTTTCTCTTCCGGTAAGCTCGGGGTGAAATCCTGTTCCTATGTCTAATAAGCTACCCATGCGCCCGCTAATTATTGCTTTGCCCTCGGTTGGTTGAGTGATACGAGTTAATACCTTTAAAAGAGTGCTTTTCCCCGCTCCATTGGGACCGATTAAACCCAATATCTCTCCGGGCTTAACTGTGAAGCTAACGTCTTTTAAGGCCCAAAAATCCTCGATTTTATTTATTTTATCGGTTAGCAGACCGGTAGATTTTTTGAAAAAACCGGCAAGCTCATCCCTTACAGTTTTGTATGGAAGGCCAAGACTCTCCCGTCGTATTCTATATTTTTTTGAAATATTTTCTACTTCAATTATAGGATTCATATTATTTTTTTGAACCTTAAATTACGAAATGTCTTACGAACGGTTTTAATTTTATTTTTAGGGCGAAAAATCAGAAAATGGAGGAGGTTTGCCCTTACGGCAAACCGACGAGATTTTTTGATTTTGCAGTCCAAAATAAAATTAAAGAGTTTAAGATCATTTCATAATTTAAGGTTATATAATATCGGCAAAAGTTTTTTCAGTTTTAAGAAAATATATTAAGCCAAAAATAAACAAAACAACACTGATGCCGGCCGAAACTCCAAAACTTAGCCAATTTATGGGCATAGTTCCTAAAAAGCTCGCTTTAAATGTTTCTATTACTCCTGCCATAGGATTTAAAAATAAAATCCACTGATAATTTTTAGCAACAATGCTCACAGGATATATAACCGGAGTGATAAATATTAATAACTGTATAAAAAATGGCAGGGCATATCTGACGTCTCGATATTTAACATTGATTGCTGCTAAAAACCATCCCAACCCTAAGGTTGTAAAAATGGTAACAATCAAAAGCACGGGCAACAATAACAACCCTCCAAGGTGTGGCAAAAACCTATAATACACAATAACACCTACAAAAACCAAAGCAGCAAACAAAAAGTCTACCAAGATGACTATTATAGAGGCAGCGGGTATTATAATCTTCGGCAGATAAACTTTTTGAATAATATTAACACTGCCTATTAAACTCTGGCTGGCGCTATTTAATCCGTTTGCAAATATATTCCAGAGCAAAAGGCCCGCATAAACGAAAATAGGATAAGGAATGTTATCTGAGGGCATGCGGGCTAAACTGCCAAAAACAACAGAAAATACTATCATCGTAGTAAATGGCTGTATCACCGCCCAGGCAATTCCAAAAAAAGTTTGCTTATAGCGTATTTTAACATCTCGCCATGCAAGAAAATAAAAAAGCTCTCTATACGACCATAGCTCTTTAATATCCAAGTTGTCTAATCCTTTTTTTGGTTTAATTACTATTTTCATACCATTGAATAGTTTTTTGGAGACCCTCAGTAAAGGAAACCCGAGGTTGCCAATCAAGAAGGTCTTTCGCTAAAGTAATGTCGGCTTTTGTGTGCAAAACATCACCAGTTCTCTTGGGAAAATATTGAATTTCACCGCCTATCAGCTTAGCTATATCATTTATAGAATAAGATTCTTTATCGCTGATATTAATAACTTCTCCTCCTTTCAATTTTTTACTTCCTGTGGCTTTAATATTGGCCTCAACCACATCGTCTACATAGCAGAATCCTCTAGTCTGTTCTCCGTCTCCAAAAATTGTAAGTGGTTTATTCTGTGATTTAAGTTTTAAAAACTTACCGACAACTAATCCATAATCAGAATTAAAATCAACTCTCGGGCCATAAACATTAAAATATCTTAAACAAACTATCGGCACTTTATAAAGACTTACAAATAGTTTTGCCATCTGTTCCCCGACTAATTTTTGCAAACCATACGGACTAACCGGAGCCAGACTCATATTCTCTTTGAAAGGAAGAGTTTTTTCGTCTCCATAAACAGCCGAGGAAGAAGCAAAAATTATTCTTTTCACATTAGCATCGATTGCGGCCTTAAAAACATTTATTGTGCCCATAATATTTACCTCTGATGTACTAACGGGATCTTCAACTGAAAAAGGCACCCTTGGAATGGCAGCTAAATGAAATACATAATCAACCCCCTTGAAGAGTGGTCTAATTTTATCGAAATCACATATATCTAAATTGTAAAAAACTGCCTCTTTATTAAGATTTTCTTTTTTCCCGGTAAACAAATTGTCTATTATTCTTACCTCATTACCTTCTTTTATCAATCTATCTACCAGATGGCTTCCAATAAAACCGGCCCCGCCGGTTACTATATATTTCATATAATATATTTATCTAAATATTTATCTAAATTACTGAACAATGAAAATTTTAATTTTCCAAACCCCAATGGTGTTAAGCAACACAAAGCTATTAAAGCGGGCATTCGAATCCTTGTAGTAATCCCAAAATTAGGTACAAATAATGCTAATACTCCAAATAACATTATGCTAAAAACCAATAATGGCAAGGCTGTCCTATTACGCCTGAATGATACAACAGCTCCCCTTATTATAAAAAATAACAAAAAATACCAAGGAATAATTTCGAATAAAACAAAAATCTGTGAGTACTTTTGTATCTGCCATGGGAAGGGGCCCAATATCACAAAAACAAAGGACTTAGACACATTAATTAAAAAATTTAATGGCTTGTTAATTTCTGTTTCAACTTGAACTGTTGCGCCATATTTGCTTCGCTCTTCTCTAATACTAGGAAATATATTTTCTAATAATCTGCGCATAAGTGTTTCTTGGCTTTCTGCCATTTCTGGTGTCGCCGATGCATTATTTCCTTGGATTTCTATTGTTATTGCTGGAAATCTAACACTTGAAGGGATATAAGCATCTTGCCTATAAGAAGTAATCGTTTTGGGACTTAAGAATTCATAAAAATTGTTTACCCCATAATAACCCTGGCCCAAAAATTGCGGCAAAAAACCCAAAAGAACAACCATTATTATTCCATAGATAAATTTTTTCTTTAGATTAAATTTAGATAGCAGAAACCAGCACGAAATAAAAGCAATTAAAACCGCGTACCCGACGTAAAAACGGAAATGAAGCTCGGTCAATAAAATAATATAAAAAATTATAAAATTTCGCCAAGAAAAATTATTAACCAGCTTCAACGTTAAAAACAATGCGCCCAAAACTAAAGGGATGATTAATGTGTCCTTTAGCAGCAAACTCCCGAAAAAAAGATAACTTGGATAAAAGCAAACAATCAAACCGGTGAAAAATGCCTGCTTTTTAGAGCAGCCGATTTCAAGCACTATTAAATAAACCAAGATAACAGAAAGAACCGCCAACCAAACATCTAACAGCTGGCCTACAAACATTTCAGGAACCGTTAAGGCATAAATATAGCCGATAATAACAGGGTAAAGATGGCCCGTATATAATCCTGGTCCCGTTATTGAAAAATTTCCACGGTGAACTCTTTCTGCTATTATTTTACCGGTAGCATCATATAATTGATAATCTCCCTGTCCTCCGCTGAATGGTTGAAAATTAGTATAATGGATAAGTAGCACTACTCCTAAGTGAACCACAAAAGTAATTAAAATAAGCAAAAGCAGTGTCTTGCTCTTGACTCCAGCCCTTGAAATAATAAAGACAGTAATTAATGTAAGCGTAACAATCATTATCAGTCCGAGAGCTAAAGCTATGTCAAAAAAAGATATGACACTAATAATAATTGCAAATAAAATTATCCCTATTAAACTTTTTTTAAAATTTAAAAAGTTTTTTAAATTCATTATTTTTTAACTTTGAAAATAATATTTATTGTTGACTCTTGTTTAATTCCCATAATACTAATCTCTTTTTTAGGATCTAAAATACTAAAAGGAAAATAATTAAATTGCTTCATATACTTAAAAAGGTCTTCTAGTTTATGACCTAAAAAATTATAAGCTGGCGGGCAGATTTCACAAATAATTAATGGTAAAACTAACAATCTGTCCAACCGACTTTTGCTAAAAAAATCTTTGAGACCCAGAAGGACGGGGTACTCAAAGCCCTCGGTATCAATTTTTATCACTTTTATATTCCTGATATTCCTTTTTTTAATATATTCGTCGAGCCTTTGAGTTTGAACTAAAACAGAGCTTCTTATTTTTTCTTTATCCATCAGACCGGGAAATATCGAATTTGCCCCAATATTTGAATAATCTGACAAATAAATTTTTTCCTGGCTAGCTTTATCGCTTAGGGCAAGCTGGTTTGCTACTATGTTATATTCCTTGTTCGATTCAGATAAATTTTTCAATTTTGAAAAATATTCGGGAACTGGTTCAAAACTGTGAACCCACCCCTTTTTCCCTACCAAACTAGCACCAACAGCAGTAATATATCCTATATTTGCCCCAACATCAATAAATGTGTCTCCATCTCTCAAAAAAGTCTTCAATGCCTCAATAACCCCCATTTCATACATATCATAATATATCATTTTTTTTAGGGGACTACAATCTTCAAAATTAAGGTTGAAAACAACTCCATTTATGTTTTTTACGGGAGGATATTCCTTAATAGTTGAAAAAATAGACTTTAACATCAAAAATCCCTTTTTCAAAAAAAGCGCGGGATTAGACATTGATGTCCGAAATATTATTTTTATAAGCCGTGAATATTTTTTAATCATTTTTTTTATTTAACCATAGGAATCCCATCAACAAGCCACAAATCATTATCTTTTTTAATATCAATTAATACGATTTCCGGCTTGGGCGGCCAATTATTTTTTCTAATAACAAAATCAATTATTTTTTTATATCCATCTTTATAATCTATAATATCCATAATTCCGTCCTTTCTAGATCTATCTACACACCAAACGGCAGTTTTATCGTTTATGGGTTGAATCTGCAGGGTTCTAATTTTCTGCCCATGTATTATAAATACAAATTTATATTTTAGATTAGGGAATTTTTTTCTTATAATCCTATCAAAAGCTTGCATTTGAGAAAATTCTTTTACCGGGTCTCTATCAACGACGACACGGATAAATATTATTGTTTTTTTTGTTTTTTTAAGCAGATTTGTAAATCTTTCAATCCTTCTTTTAAACGCTTCTATTGTTTTTGGGTTTGTGATATCGTGATACCAAAAACTTGCATACTTCCCTCTATAAACGTCAAAACCTATTATTTTTTCTGATATCCATGGTTTCTCAGGGAAAAAATCCTTAAAATCATATTCTAAAAACTTGCATACACCCTCAAAGGTAGTTCGAATATAATCGAAGGGGTAAGCCTGTGGATCCAAAGAAACCTCACGTATGGCCCTCGTTGGCCCACACCATCCACCCAAAGATACGGGCTTAAAATTAGAAGCAAAAATTTCGTTAATCATTTCAAACCTAGCAAGTTTTTTTACAGCCGCTATAATTATCCAAAATATGTTCTTATAATTTTTTTCATTTTTCATAAACATAAAATTACTTTTATCCGATAATTTCTTTTATAAGTTCCACCCATTCTAACTCAAACTTTTCTGGCGTAAAATCCTTTGCGTAGTTGTAACCCGCTTGTCCCATTTTTTTCCTTTGTTCTGAATGCCCTAATAAATATTCGACTTTTCCTTTTAAATCTCTAAAATCAGGGCAAATTATTTGCTTTCCTCCTTCTAATAATTCTCCCATTCCTCCAAATCCTGAACCTATCACCGGAGTCCTCAATAACATTGCCTCATGTGGCGTTCTGCACCAACCCTCTTTAAACTTAGACATAGTTATCACTATTGAGGATGCTTTCAATAATTTTAAATAATCCCTATATTCTAAATTAAGATTCAGAGCAGGAATTTTAATCTTTTGTTCGCCGGAAGTAACCAAGTATACGTCTAAATCTTTCAGCGCCTTGAAACTTTCCCTCACCCCTTTCGCTTTTTGACAGTTTCCTAAATAAATAATCTGTTTGTCTGTAAGATTGTACTTTTTCTTAAAATCAGAGACTTCTTGGTCTGAAATGTTAAAATCTGGCAGATTAAAGCTGTTATATATTTTATAAACATTTTTATAGCCTCTCTCTAAAAAATGTTTTCTCCAATATTCGGAAACTGTTACGATCGCGTCCATTTTTCTTAAATTGTGATAATAAATTTTTTCAAGTATAAAATAAGGAATTTTAGCAACTAGGGGAAACGTAAAAAAACCGACGTGGTGAACTATAGTTAAATTTTTACCATGGGTTTTATCTAATGGCATAGTTACTGCTGAAAAAAAATCCCTTATCCATAAATCCCTCTGTCCCTCCAATTTTGAAAGATAAAACAAAGATTCTAAGGTTTTTAAATATCTATTTTTAAAATGTCTGCCGGCTACATCTATAACATCCAAGTCTGCATTTTTTGACAAAACATCTCTTGTCTGATCGCTATATACCGTACCTCCATATTTTTTGAAGCTGATCGGTCCGGGCCAGCCAATGGTGATTTTGTGGTTTGTCATGTAGATTTTTTGCATACGATTATAAAATTGGGCGTATAAAACCGTCTATATGTCCCAACAGCTATCCATTCAATCAAGCCGTATACTCTTGACATTAAATGCCACAAAAACCATCGAATAATTTTTAATAGAAAACGGACAAATGCTTTCACTGAGTCGATAGATTTTGCCTTTGGAAAACGTTCTGGTATTGCAGGAAATTCGTGATATTCTTTAAATCCTGCCAGAAGTGCATACTCTCCTACTATTTTGAATGAATAAATTTGCTGGTGAGTTGGATCTCCGAAGAAAAAAGGGCGTGTAAATGGAGATAAGCCATTGAGCGTATGTAGGATCAAAATCCCGCCCGGGCGCAGAGCCATATTTATCATTTTTAATAGTTTAAACAGATCGTCCCTGTTAAGATGCTCTGCGACATCAATAAGTGTTATCACATCAAATTCTTTTTGATGGGCGGGAAGATATCCAAACGCATCCGCCAATTCCACACAATCCATTTTTTCCTTTGCGATGTCTATTTGTTTTTTCGATGAATCGATACCACAGCAATTAAGATATCCTTCTTCCCGCAGAGCGTATAACAAATATCCTCCGCCACATCCGACATCAAAAATTTTAACCTTTTTATCAGCCGGTAGAAGAGGTAATATATAGCTCTTAAAAAAGGAATAATATGAAAAGGCATAATATGTCTCATATGAGTAAGAAAGCTTTTTATTATTGGTATAGAAAATTTCGCCAAGCTCAGTTGGATCAATTTCGGTTTGTTTTTTTTCGTTGTTTGTAATCATATATTTGTTAGTTTACAATTTTATTAGTTAAATCCAACCAGGATTCTTCAAATTTTTCTAGTGTAAAATTTTTAGCAAAATTATAGCCACTTTCTCCCATCTTTTTTATTTGGTCATGATTTTTTATCAAGAATTTAACCTTTTCCTTCAGATCCTTAGAGTTTGGACAGACCATTTGATTCCCCCCTTCCAATAGTTCCCTCATCCCCCCTAAACCAGAACCGATTACCGGCGTCTTTAATAGCATAGCTTCGTGGGCTGTTCTGCACCAACCCTCTTTAAACTTAGACATAGTTATCACTATTGAGGATGCTTTCAATAATTTTAAATAATCCCTATATTCTAAATTAAGATTCAGAGCAGGAATTTTAATCTTTTGTTCGCCGGAAGTAACCAAGTATACGTCTAAATCTTTCAGCGCCTTGAAACTTTCCCTCACCCCTTTCGCTTTTTGACAGTTTCCTAAATAAATAATCTGTTTGTCTGTAAGATTGTACTTTTTCTTAAAATCAGAGACTTCTTGGTCTGAAATGTTAAAATCTGGCAGATTAAAGCTGTTATATATTTTATAAACATTTTTATAGCCTCTCTCTAAAAAATGTTTTCTCCAATATTCGGAAACTGTTACGATCGCGTCCATTTTTCTTAAATTGTGATAATAAAAAAGTATCTTTAACGGCTCTAAAACAATCCTGGATATTAAATTAAAACCGGAAAAATCAAGATGGTGAACTATAGATAGATTATTGCCGCTTGTTTTATTTATGCGCATAAAAACCGTGGAATAAAAATCTCTTATCCATAGATCTTTTCTGCCATCGAGCATATAGAGATTAAATATAAATTCCAAAGCTCTTAAATATTTATTTTTGAAATGTTTGCCTTCTACTTTTATAAAATCAAAATTAAAGTTTTCTGACAAAACTTTTTTGAGCGGAATTTCATAGGCAGTACTGCCATATTTTTTAGAAATAACCGGTCCGGGCCAGCCAATGGTGATTTTATGGTTCATTTTTATGGTTATTCTTATTACTTATTTATAAAATTCCACTCTTTAATAATATTTTTAGCGTCAAACTCTTCTGCCCGTTGTTTTGATTTTTCTGCTAAATTTTTAAGCAATTCCTTATTTGATAACACCTCAACCATCGCATCGGTTAATATTTTCTCTTCTCTATTCAAGGGGTGATCATCTTCGTAAAATTTTCCCGTGCAAACAGGAGTTAAAATTCCATATTGGGCGTATTCTATGTCTCTTGTTTGATAATTAGGGTCAGTATTGGGCGCTAAAATTTCTCTCGGCCCCGACTTGCAATCGGTTGATATAATTGGAAGTCTACAGGCCATTGCCTCTAAAATTACATATGGCAAACCTTCGCCACCCGGAGAAGACAAAACAAATAATTTTGAATTGGCTAAAAATTTAAATGGATTTTTCTGCCAGCCCAAAAGGTAAACGTCGTTCTCCAGGTCTAAATTTTTAATTAATTTTCTTAATCCTTGTTCCAGCTCTCCTCTCCCCAAGATTACGAGCTTGGCATCCTTAATTTTATTTTTTACCTCTTTGAAAGTTCCTACCAAGTGCCATTGCCCTTTCATTTCGGCAAATCTTCCTATGTTAATTATCACCGGATTCTTAAAAATCTCTTGGTATTCTGGCTCAAGGGGCTCTGTTACTAAATTATTAATTTTATTAATATCTATGGGATTGTAAAGCACTTTGATTTTTTCTTTTTTGACCCCGAAGTTTCTTACCAGACTATTTCCAATTTCTTTAGAACAAACAATTATCTTATCCGCCCTGTTAAATAAAAATCTTATTAAAATTCCGAATATTCTTTCTGAAAAACTGTAAGTCGTGGGTATAAAACTTTCAAACGTAACCAGGGCCTTTTTATTAGATAAGATATTTATGACACTCAGTTGCCCTCCAAAACTAATTATATGATCTGGCTTTTCTTCCTTTATTATTTTTTTGAATTTATAAATTCCAAGAAAAAAAGAATATATTTTCACGGCAAAATTGCTGGAAATTGGGAGATTTAAAGAAACTATCTTGCCATTATAGTTATAAGAAGTTTTATCTCTAATACCCGTGAACACAACAATTATTCTTTGAATATCTTCGGGTAAATTAAGAGACAGCTCTGAAACTATCCTCTCTCCTCCGCCGGTACTCAGAGTAGGCATCAAAAAAATAACTTTTTTGTTTTCATTCTCCATTATTAAGGTTTTTTAAAATATATTCCTGCATAGTCTATTTTAACTATAGTTGGATTTATTTTCCTTTCTTCAAAAAATTCGTCGAATGCTCTCCTGCTTCCCTCCCAATATCCATAATCATCTTCTACAATATATCCTCCGGGAATCACGTTATCATACAAGTTATCCAGACAGCATTTTGTTGATTCATACCAGTCGCCATCCAGGCGGAGAATAGCGATGGGCCCAATTTTACTTTTTGCTTCGGGCAATGTATTTTGAAACCATCCTTTTATAATATTAACATTGTCTTTGTCAATTTTTAATTTTGAAAAAAATATTTTTTTAACATCCTCTAACGGGCCGACGCATTGATTTATCGTTAATAACTTCCCGGAGGTTTTATTTAAAGCAAAGTTTTTGGCTACAAGACCGTCTTTTATTGTAGGTTCGGGAAGCCCCTCAAAAGAATCTACCAACCATATTTTACGGTTTGATTTTGCTTTTTTGGCGACAAAAGCTGCAACGGCAGCGCAACCGCCTTTCCAAACACCGCACTCAACAAAAGCCCCTTCCTTTTTTTCTTTTTCTATTAATTTGGACAATTCATAAATATTGGATAGCTTTTTATAACTGACCATTGTATATGGATAAACTTTCATAAATAATATCAATTTCTTAAAATTAAAAATATCTCTTGGAAAAAGATCTTTAAAAAACAACAGCCACCTAAATATATTATAAAAGGTTTGATTTTTTTTGATTAAATTCTTGATAGATTCCATTCTTGTGTCAATTTTATTATTTTTTTAATGCTTCCATTTTTTTCTTTAAATCTCTGTATATTGCCCCATAGTCATTAGTGTCGCGGTCACCAGCTCCTCTAAAAATGCTTCCGGCAATGCTGTTTCTTAAATAAGAAACGATAAAACGCAAATTTATGCTTTTGAGGTTGGAAACGACTGGTTTATGTATTATATCGGCTTGTAGCATCTCTTTTAACTCATCAAAATTATCTATTTTTCTGCATAAAGGATGATATGTATAAAAAGTTTTTCCTAATACATAAGCGGGTTTTCCGGAAAGAGTAGCCTCTAATCCGGCCGTGCCAGAAAGTGTTATGACCCCGGCGGAATTTTTAATTAACTTTTCTATTTTTTCTTTTGCATGGATTAACACAACATTGGGAATTTGCTCTAATTTATTGTAGAACTCGTTTGGCCTTGTTCCTTGAGATGCCGGATGTTCTTTCACATATAACTTATATGGAAAGGGCAAAGCAAAAGCAATATTGCTAATCGTAGCCAATTGGTCTGAATAATAGGTTGCCAACACAGAGGTTGTATATTCTGGCTGGAAATGAAGCGGGAATAAAAAGAAACTGTCATCTTTATCGTAAAAACCAAAAAAATGCTTCTGAAAAAAAATGCGGAGTTGCCTTCTTATATCACTAAATGGAGTTGCTATAAATCGTTGGAATATTAGATCGCTTTTATAATCATACTTTTTAAAATGTTTCCTGGCCCAAAGATACCTTAAATAAATATTCTTCTTCTTGTTTAAGCTTTTTAACCTCTGGATATAATGCTCAAACAAAATAAAAACGGAGTTATGAATATATTGGTCTCTGTCAGTATAATATGGCGCTTGTTTATGCGAAATAAATTTATCAAGAAAATTTTCAGCAAACTTTTTTTCGTCTTCTGAAATATCATTTTCCTGTAATTTTTCAAACGTCGGTTGGAACTGAGAGTTGGTGTCTTCAAGGTCATATATATCTGTTATGCTCTCACCCAATTGCGATTCCAACAAAGCGGGCCATGGCACTTCGTATTTTTTGTGAAAATAATAGGCAACTTGTTCAAACAAATCTGCCGGACAACTGCTGAGAAATACATCTGGTTTTTCATTTTGGAAAACAAAATCAAGAAATTGATACAACTGCGAAACTACCTCTACTGAATTTTCGTAGTTAAATGCTCGTGGTTTATATCTGACAAAATCTGGAAAAAACTCTTTCCATGAAAGGTCACCGAAATCCTTTTTGCTCTGATCATAATGTTCAATACACCAATCAACTTTTGAGATAAATTTCATCCCTTGCTTTAGAAATTCTGGCTTTATACCATATTCTGCAATCTTACAATCAACCAAAAAAACACACTCGTCTCCTTCTTTCGCAATTTGTTGAGCAAGCCTCCACCAAAATTCTCTAAAAAAGAAATACTCGCCGATATGAAAACACCATTTCATGGTTCTATATAATTTTTATGAAATTAATTTTTTTATGTTTTCTAAATCTTCTTTAAGTGAATTTAGATTATTTCTCGGGGTTTCTAAGGTCGTCAATTTGGAATCATTGTTTTCAACGCAATCTAATAAAAACCCAATATCATATTCTCCTTGGCCTATATTTAAATGTTCGTCCTTCCCGGGGCTTATCATACCGTCGGAAATATGAAAAACTTTTGGATTCAGGATTAAAAATTCTCTAATATATTTTTTATAATCTACTCCCAAACTTAGAGCTGCTTTAGTTGCATGTCCAAAATCTAAACAAAAACCAAACTTTTCCTCCATTAATTCTTTAATTTGTTCTGGAGTAAAACCTATCATTTTTTCGTCGTTTATGCCGACCTTTGGCATATTTTCAATTAAAATTCTTTTGTCGCTTATTTTTTCTAAAAAATTTTTTACCGCATCCATTTTTCCGGATGAACCGGGATGAAGAATTAAATATTTAGCCGAAAGTTTATCAGCCCATTCAATACTTTGATTCATTATCTTTAAATTTAATTCTTTATTTTTTGGGTCAGCTATATTTAAACCGAAACTTTCATGGGGAATATGAATAATATAAGGAAGTTTTACATTTTGAAATGGCAGAATATCCGTGTTTGGAATTACCATTAACTCTACATAATCGAAAACTCCGTCCTTAACAAGCCTTTCGGCTTCTTTTATCAGGCCGCCATTTGTTGACCATAATTTTAAACCAATTTTAAATCCTTTTTTCATTTTTAAATCAAAATTTTTTTTCTGCCAGCTCTAATAATGTTAATAGAATTTTCTCCTTCATTAAAAAGTAAATCAATCACTGAAAGATATGGGACAAACTCTCCCCAAAGTTGCGGATATTTAGAAGGTAAAAACTCTTGAAATTCTATAGAAATGCCCGATTTCTCAAATAATGTTCTGTCTAAAAATCCTTCCGCCCCTTTGGCATCATATAAATCAGTTATTCCTTGTATTTTGCATAAATTTATAACCTTTTCCGTTTTCCCCATACCATCGTCATCCAGATGAAGATCAGATGACAATATTATCTTTGTTTTGATACCCAAAATATCACAAATCTTTCTAATCAGTTCAACATTTAAATCTCTCAATAAAATATATTTTTGGGAATAAATTTTTTCAAATTGCGCTTTATATTTTTCAAAATACGGCGCTTTTTTATATGCCAATTCAATTGTTTTCCAATGATCTTCAAGCGGATTACCGCATTGATAAAATATTTTTATTTCTGAAATTTTTGCTTCTTGTGACGCTTTTTGGACCGGTAGAGTCAGCCCAACAACTCCATTGGCTGTCTTAATTTTATTTCTTTGTTGCCATGATTTTCTTTCAAATTGCACGTGGTCAAAAACAATAAAAACATCGCTTAAATCAATCATTTCAAAATATCCTATCCATGGTAAATAAGTTGGCTGTAATATTGTTCCTTTCATTTTTGACAACTTGCTATAAAAAATGTTCCCCGCCTATTTTTAGGAAAAAAATTATTCTTTAAAAACAATACCGATACCCTTAGAGCATCCCCTATCGGACCGCGTCCAATCCATCCAAGTTGCCTTAAAAAAGGTACATCATTTTCTCTGAATTGAGACATCTTAATATTTCTAAAATATTTTTTAATATTTTTTTCCGCCTCTATAGGAGACAATGGGAATTCATTCGGTGACACACCCTTCTTTTTATTAACTAAATAAAAAGACAATTGATGAGGTAGATTAAGTTTATTAGGTTCGCAAGCAATCATAATCCCGCCATTTTTCAGAACTCTATGAATTTCTTTTAAAACCGGCTCATAATCAGGGAAATGATGCAAAAGGCCCGCCAAAAAACAAACATCTATGCTTTCGTCCTTAAAATCCAGTTTGCTTACATCTCCAACTATAAACCTTGAAACTCCTTCTGGTCTACCTGAGGGAGTCATCCAGGAAACTTCTGTGTCTTTTGAAAGATTTTTTGCTTCGTCAATCAAATTTGGGGATATATCAATGCCGATAGCATCAAATCCTAAATTAGCCAAAATAATTGTTGAAACTCCGGCTCCGCATCCTATATCCAGGACTTTTCCACCATATTTATAATCAAAGTCCGCCAGTCCTTTTTTTATAATTTCTAAATATTCTTTTTCCCTAAAAGCGGCGTAGACTTTTTTCTCATATTTCAAATATTTTCCTTTAACTTGCGCATCCCAAAAAACCGCCTCTTCGCCTTTTTTCTGGCCATCTCTGTTTGATTGTAGCATCGCGTCCTTCATATTAATTATTTTCTTGCCTTACATTTTTATTAATCTCCGCTGTCTTAGGATTATTGTCAAGATAACTGATTATTTCCCGGGCTGTAAAATCTTCCCTGGGTTTAAAATAATCAAATATTTTCTTTACTAAGAGCAGGTCACTTTCTTCATCCACACAAAGCCGATAATTGGGTCTGTAAAGACCTTCCGGCACTTCATAATATTCTATTTTAAACATTCCGGGATTTTCCAGCATAAAAGTTGTAATATGTTCTTTATTGTAGTCACTGATAGCTAACTTCCCTATTTTTTTTAGAATCTTTACTGAAAATACATCCACATCAAAGCCTCGGGGATGACCGCCATATTCTACATCATTAATAAGGTAATCACACTTTTCTTTTTCAAAATAATCTAACATCTCGTCAATAATTTTAGAGTCAATTAAAGGGCAATCTCCGGTAATTCTCACTATCACATCTGCCGATGTTTCCTTTGCTGCTTTTAAATATCGGCTCAAAACATCTTGTTGGCTTCCTCTCACACAAACTATATTTAATCTTTTGGCTATTCCAAATAAAACATCGTCTTCTGAATTATCTGGAATAGCCAATACCACCTTATCAATATTGCTTGATAATTTCACACGGTTAATCAACCATTCAATCATCGGTTTCCCGTTAATTTCCTTTAAAACTTTCCCGGGCAGACGAGCAGACCCTGTTCTGGCTTGTATGATTGCTGCTTTTATCATGCTATTTTTTTACCTTGATTATCCAATCAGAATTTTTCTTTTCCGAATTACAAAATGTGGTTTCCGTCTTTTCAATAAGTATTTCAGAAAATGCACTAAAAATTTCGTTTATTTCCTCTCTATCTAAAAAGTGCAACAACATGTCCTTCTCATTGGTATCTCCAATCTTTAATTCAAAAGTATTTTTTTCTATTTCTTTGCCCTTCCCAAATCTGTAGTCATCCGTGGTCCTGCTGAAAACAAGCGCCTGCCCATCCTTTTTTAAAATTCTATGCATTTCTGAGACTGCTTTTTGATAAGCTTTTTTGTCGCCATAGTAAAACACGCCGAAGGAAATTACGCCATCAAAAAAATTATCTTCAAACGGCTGATTTTCCATGCCGGCGTTCTTCAGAACTGCCTTTAAATTACCTTCTTTCAAACGTCGCTCTGCAGTCTTTAGTCCGCTGTCTGAAATATCGGTAGCATAAGCCTGAAAACCCTCTCTAGCCAAAAGAACAGTATTAGAGCCCGCTCCGCACCCCACATCCAATATTTTTAATTGACCCCTTTCTTCGAGACCCAGTGGAAACTGGGTAAATAAAAACCTTACAACGTGCTCGCTTGGATATTTAGGTTGAAACCTTTGGTTTAAATGTAGTTCCTCCCATTTATTTTTTATGTCGTCTCTAAATTTATTTTCCATTATTTCTTATATTAATTAGGTTCCAATTAAACGGGGTACCGCGTTTTATCGCTTTTAAAGATTTTTTTCCTATTATTTTTGACAAATACTTTGGAGCAAGACCATATCCCGGACGAATAGAGCGAATATTTTCTCTGGTGAAAATTTCGCCCGCCTGAATATCTCGAACCACAAATAATGATCTTCTGCCAACAATGTTGGATACCTCACTCTTAATAAGGCCGTACTGAACCTTGCCAATAGATTTTTCCGCTTCTCTCACGCTTCTGACCAATTCTTTTAATTCCTTCGGCTCAAGCGAGAAAGAGCTGTCAGCTCCGCCGTCAGCCCTGTTCAACGTAAAGTGCTTTTCAATTATACTAGCCCCCAATCCCACAGAGGTTACTGCAGAGACAATACCCAAGCTGTGATCTGATAAACCGGCCACAACATTAAACTTTCTTTTTATGTCAGGTATTGTTGCCAAATTCATGTCTTCTAATTTGGCTGGATATGAACTTGTGCACTGTAAAAGCGCCACATTGTGCGCACCATTTTTTCGTAAAGTTGAAATTGCCAGCTCTATCTCTTCTGATGAAGCCATTCCTTTTGATATTATTATTGGCTTTTTAGCGCGAGCTACCCGTTTTAACAGTTCCATGTCGGCAATTTCAAAAGAAGCTATTTTAAATGCAGACACATTATTTTTTTCCAAAAAATCTACAGATGTTTCGTCATAAACACTGGAGAATATGATTACTCCGTAGCTTTCGGCGATCTTCTTTAACTCCCCATACCATTCCCATGGCATATATGCTTTTTTATACAATTCATAAAGAGTTTTCCCGTTCCATTCAGGATTATTATCTTTTATTCTAAACCATTTATTTGAGCAATCTATCGTCAGGGTGTCAGGAGTATAAATTTGCAATTTTATTGCGTCTACTCCACATTCACAGGCGGCTTTAACTATTTTTTTAGCTCTCTCAAAATTTTGATTATGGTTGGCAGACATTTCCGCAATTATAAAAATGGGGCTGCCATGTCCTATTTTTTTACCGCCAATTTTGAAACCGAGATTTTTATGCATAAAAAATTACCTTCTCTTTCGTTTTTTTAATAATGAAACTAATTTCTTTTTTAGTTATTGACGGGAAAAGAGGCAACGTAATCGCTCTTTCATAATATTTTTCTGATATCGGAAAATCTCCTTGTTTATACCCGAATTCTCTCATATAAAATGGATGCAGGTGCAGGGGCATATAATGAACCTGCGCGCCGATGCCACTTCCGTGAAGTGCGTCAAATATTTTTCTTCTGTGTATGGCCGGCACTTGAATGGGATACAAATGCCAAGATGATTTGACATAATTTTTTTCAGTTGGAATTATAATTTCTTTTATATTTTTAAAGGCGTTGTTGTATATTAAGGCAATCTCTCTTCTCCTTTTGATAAAACTGTTTATTTTTTTAAGCTGACTTATCCCCAAGGCGCATTGAAAATCTGTAATCCTAAAATTAAAAGAGGGAGTCTCTATCTCATAATACCATTTTCCTTTTTCTGGCCTTTTTACCATGCCGTGATTGCGAAAAATTTTAAGTTTCTCATAAAAAATTTTGTTATTTGTTAACACCATTCCGCCTTCACCTGTTGTGATGTGTTTTACTGGATGAAAACTTAATATTGTCATATCGGAAAAAGAACCAACTTTTTTACCTTTATATTCTGCTCCCAAAGCATGACTGGCATCTTCAATAACTAATAATTTATGTTTTTTGGCAATTTTAAAAATATTGTCGTAATCACAGGGTTGCCCCGCAAAATCAACTGGCGCTATCGCCCTTGTTTTAGAAGTTATGCGTTTTTCAATAAGTTTAGGATTAACATTAAGAGTGTCACTATTAATATCCACAAATACTGGCTTTGCCCCGCAGAAAAATATCATATTTGAAGTGGCGGCGAATGTTAACGGCGTGGTTATAACTTCGTCTCCTTGTTTTAATCCGGCTGATTTATAGGCAGCATAAAGCGCAGAAGTGCCCGAGGAAAAAGCAACGGCATATTTTGCTTTGCAATATTTGGCAACTGCTTTTTCAAATTCTCCAACTTTTGGCCCTTGTGTAATCCAATCTGACTTTAAAACTTTGACAACTTCTTTAATATCGCCTCTGTCTATCCATTGGTGGCCGTATGGAATATTTTTATTGTTCTCCATTAAACCTGTTACTTAATTTTAAATTTCTTTTATTTTATCTTTATTCAACCAGTTAGTATTTTTATCTGAAGAATAAACAAAAGATTCTTGCGGCAGTTTGCCTTCTTTATGATTTTCCTTGTTCCAAAAAGAAAATTCCGGCTCAATTATAAAATAACTTTCAAATTCTTTGACGTGCCTTGATTCTTCTTCTGTTAACAAAATCTCATGCAACTTCTCTCCGGGCCTTATGCCGATTATCTTTTTCTTACACTCCGGCGCTATAGCTTCCGCCAACTCTGTAATCTTCATACTGGGAATTTTAGGAACAAATATCTCTCCGCCTTTCATTGTTTCAATACACTTTACAACAAAAAGTACGCCTTCCTCCAATGTTATCCAGAATCTTGTCATATTTTCGTGGGTGATTGTAATTTCTCCATTTTGTCTTTGTTCTTTAAATAAAGGCACCACGCTCCCTGAACTGCCAACAACATTTCCATAACGGACGCAGCTGAAAATAGTTTTTCTATCGCCAGAATAGCTGTTGCCTTGTATAAATAATTTTTCGGCCACCATTTTTGTCGCGCCATAAAGATTTACCGGCTGAACCGCTTTATCTGTGCTGATTGTTATAACTTTTTCAATTTTATTATCAATTGCCGCATCAATAACATTGATTGCTCCGTCAATATTTGTTCTTATAGCTTCAATAGGATTATATTCGCAAACAGGAACATGCTTTAATGCGGCTGCATGCACCACAATATCAGCACCATTCATTGCCCTATTCAGCCTATCTATGTCGCGGACATCTCCAATAAAAAACCTCAACCTGGGATCATTAAATTTTCTCTCGGCCTCAACCATAGCCAATTCTCTATTGTCATAAATTCTCAGGCTCTTAGGATTGTGTTCTTTAAGAACAACCTCTATAAATTTTTGGCCGAAAGAACCAACTCCTCCGGTTACTAAAATTGTTTTATTATCTAAAAACATAGTTTTCAAAATATAATAAAAATTAATTATTAAAAACCTACCACTTATTAATAGCTGCTTTTGTTTTCTTTTTTAATTTTTTGTAAATATTAAAAACATTCGACTCAAATTTTGGTGAAATGAGTATTAAAATTTCGTTGCCCCATATCCTGTATTGCCCGCTGACCTTAAATGCTTTTATAATACCCCTTTTGATCATTCTTTTCATCGTGCTTTCGCTGATTTTTAGAAAATCCCGTGTTTCCTTTGGAGTATATATTTGTTTAGGATTAATTTCGTCTATCATATATTTAATATTAAACCCCTATTAACTGGGTGTCAATAGGGGTCAAAAGGTATCAAATTTTACTTTATAATATTTTTGATTAGCTGGGATGAACTTTGGACTTTGCCTCCGCCTACACCATTAATTATTTTAATATTATATTTTTTACAAACCTGCCTTTCACTTTCTGGAATATTATCAACATTTCTATCTCCGCCTTTAGCGAAAATGTCAGGTTTTAAAATTTCCAATTCTCGAGAAACAGACCTGTCTTCGTCATCTATCTTGTGTTTTGTAAGCATCACGCCATCAACGCCCCTTATTGCCATTATAACCTTAGCTCTTTCGTTCTCTGGCATAAAAATATATCCTTTTTTATTTTTTAACCAATTATCATTATTTAAAATCACTATTAATCTATCTCCCAATCTTTTGGCGTCTAAAATATGACGCACATGTCCAATATGCAAAGGATCTGCGCCCATAGAAACAGCAACTATTTTTTCATTTTTTATTTTGTGTTTTCTTGCGTTGCAACTAACACACAATGGTTGGATATTCCAAATATCATCTGTCCCACCCCTTGATATTGGGACGATGTGATCTTTTGTTAATTTATTTAAATAAGTCCCTTTCCAAATTTTTTTCAATTCGCTTTCTTCTATCCCGCATATAACACACCTAAAATCATAATATTTTTTAACATCTTCCCACTCTTTATCTGTATGACTACCAACAACTCCCTTCTTTTCAAACATTCTTTTTCTGTTCCACATTAATATCTTCTTTATATTTTTATGCCTCCAATTTTTTATAACTTCTTTTGCTCCCGGAGTTTTCGCATAATCTCTTTTTAATTGCCTTTGCCTTATCGCGTAATCAGTATTATTTTTTCTCTGCCCTTTTGCCCATTCTTTAATATACTTTTTCATGTATTCTTTATTGTTGACGCGATTATAATCTGTACTTTTCTTAATATGCATCTTATAAGAACAACCTGTTTTCTTGGTTTTAGAGCCACAATAAAATTGATTCCATTGTTTTGGCTTAAATATTTTTCCACAGTTTTTACAAATTTTATTTTTAAATACCTTAACCGAATTTCTTGCTTTTTTCATGTAAAACTTATATTATCAAACAATAAAATATATTTAATATCGTATCATAAAACATGACTAAAATCAATGAGATTAACAATCATTTTTCTTGGGTATATAAAATTGGCTTTTTTATTATTTTGGCGTTGCCAATTTTAGCCGTCCCTCCTTTATTTCATCCTGCTGCATGGGGGAAAACCATTGTTTTCAGAATCATCTTTTCTATTCTTATTTTCTTTTTTATTTATCAGATTATCTACCATAAAAGTGATATTATCTTAGAAAAATTAAAATCAAAACCGGTTAAAATGATTTTGGGTATTTTAGCGCTCCTTTTTGTCCTTTCTTTACTCTCAACCGTCTTCTCGCCAGAAAAGTCTTTCAGCTTCTGGGGAAGCCCATACCGCGCCGGAGGATTTTTAAATTTTGCTTTTTATATAATCTTCGCTGTTTTAACATTTCTAATTCTAAAACCCAAAGATTGGAAGCTAATTTGGAATGTTTCCATAGGGACAGCCCTGGCGGTATCAATTTTTTCTTTGCTCCAAATTTTTGGAGTTTTTAAAGAATTTCTCGTGTCTTACGGCGCGAGAATGCCGGGAACTTTAGGCTCGACGATCTTTCTGGCCCTTTATCTCTCTTTTTTCGTATTTTTATCTTTATCCTTTATAATTATAGAAAAAAACAAAATTAAAAAAAACTTCTATATTATTTTTCTCTTACTAATTGCTTATGTTATTTTTCTTAGCGTAACAAGAGCTGTTTTTTTGGGATTATTAATAGGGGGTTTATATTTTATTCTTTTCTACCCAAAAAAATTAGCTTTTTTGAAAATTGCAACATTGGTATTGTTAACCCTTGGCGCTCTGGGAATTTATTATATAAACACTCCCTCAGAAAAAATTTCTTCTAGCCCTTTTATAACAAAAAATTATACTTTAACCACCCTTATTTACAAACTTAAAACTAACCTTATTTTTGAAGACCCTAGATTTAGTTATTGGATAATTGCAATTAATTCCCTGAAAGAAAAACCTCTTTTGGGATATGGCCCTGAAAACTTCTCTATTGGTTTTGACAAATATTTCGACCCCTCTCTACCCAATCTTAACTATATGACCATGGGCCAGGTAGATAGGGCCCATAACTTTATTTTTGATACTGCTGTTACTATGGGCATCCCTGCTTTATTAACCTTCCTTTCGTTATTTGGGGTCATCTTTTGGCAACTTCAAAAGTTAAAAAATCTGCATAAATCCGAAGAAATCAGCATAAATCAGCGTCTTGTAGCGCATGGGATACAAGCGACTCTTATTGCCTATTTTATCGGAGTATCTTTTAGCTTTGATACCTTTGATACTTATCTCATATTTTTCCTTTTAGTGGGATATTGCCTGCATTTAATTTATTCAAATAATAAAATTATCGAAAATCAGCTCTTATCAACAAAAATCAACGAGAAAACACTTTTAAAGAAGACTATTAAATATAGGAAAGCATTAATCGTTCTGTTGTTTTTTCTACTAGTATTATTTATATGGCAATATAACTTAAAACCCCTTCTTATTAACAATGAGCTAAATTGGGCAAATTTTTATTCAAAAAGTGGAGAGTGCCAAAAAGCAATTGATAAAATAGAAAAAGTTTTACCCTCGCATAGTTTTATTGACAGTTATATATTATTGAAATATTCCGACATTCTTAAAGATTGCCAGAAAACAAACCCGGGGAAAGGAGAAGAATTCACTCAAAAATCAATCCAGATTTTAGAAAAAGTTTCAAAATTAAGACCAACCTATACCAGAACATGGATATTACTGGGAATTTATCACAACCTCTTGGTTGAAAAAAAACAAAATCTAAAATCTGAAGAAAAGGAAAGCATTCTTTCAAAAGCCGAGTTATATTTTAATAAGGCCTTACAATTAAATCCAAAAGGCCAACAAATATTTTTAGAACTATCTGATACCTATTTGTTGTGGGGAAAATATGATGAAGCTAAAAAAATGGCGGAGCAATGCATTAAAATTAACGCCAATTTGGGTAATTGTTGGTTGCAGAAAGCCCTTTCTAATATTGTTTTAGGAGAATTGACCCAAGCCAAAGAGAATATAGAAAAAGCAAGTCAAAATAAATTGAATGTAAACTCTAAAGAATCTCTTTCTCAACTGCTTGTGATATATTTAACTGCGATTCAAAATTTAAAAAACACAAACCTTGAATACTATAAACCTTTGATTGAAATCTATAAAAAACTAATAAGTTTAAGCCCTGATAATTTCCAATATCATGCTTCTTTGGCTTATACATATAAAACTCTGGGTGAATACAAAAAAGCAAGAGAAGAAGCAATGATAGTTATAGAGTTATCACCAGGATCAAAACCAAGTGTTGAAGAATTTTTGAGAACACTTCCTTACTAGGTCAGCGACTAATCAACAAAACCAAAAACCACCCGAAGGTGGTTTTTGGTTTTCCTCTTTCCTTTTTCACAAGAAAAGAATTGAGGTTTTAATTCTACGAGTTACTAGCTTGGGTTAACAAAGGACCCTGCCCAGATATCATTGCGGAATATCTTATCAGCATCTGCATACGTGGCGGCATTATTGTTAATGCTCCATGTAATGTTGGTGGCTGAGGCATCGTCTAAGTATACCTGTATAACATCTCCATCATCTTCAAATTCAGTAGTATCTGCATAGATGAATAAGCTCTTTGTTGTTCCAGCTGGAACTGTAAGACCTGCAGTTGCAAAGTCGAAGGTTGCAGTTGTTCCTACATCAGTAACTGATGCTGTGTCAAGAGTTGTGCCATCTTGGTCTTTTAATGTCCAAGTATTGGCAGAGCCATCTGTATCGGTTTGCACTCTTGAGATATTAACAACTAAACCTCCTGCGCTCTGCTCGAATGTAACGTCTTCTGAAATATTGGCAGTTACATCAAAGATTGCAACTAATTCAGATGATGCTGGGACCAAAGTGCCAGAAAGTGAATATCCTGACCTTGTGGTGACAGCTGTAAATGTTGGCTTGGTCTTATAAAGATCCATTAAACTACCAACAGCATTTTGGAAGTTGGAATCAACTTCACCACCAGAAGCTAAACCGGTAGTATTTACAGCATCCTCAGTTGCAATGTCGACTGATACATTAGTGTTGTTGGTTGTGGAGTCCTTATCAGTCATTTTGGCTTTAACAGCCAATCTTACATAACTGTTCTTAGGAACTGTGACTGACCCATCGGCTAATGTAAACTTAGGAGTTGTTCCGCTTGGAGCTGTACCAACTGCAGTTGCGCCATTATATAGATAGAATGTGTCTACACTGGCGCCACCTGTTACGGTTAAGGTGATATCATCAACATCCAAGTTTTCTACATTACTGGCAGCTAATCTGAACACAGCCAAATTTGCTGTTTCTCCGGAGACCACTAAATCGGCGACTGGAGAAGTAGAATCTTTAGTAACTGTTAATACACCCCCTGTGGTAATTGTCATTGCCTGACCAGAACCTGAAACATCTTCTGTTATGTCTTGTCCGCTGGCGGCTCCTGTAGCTGTTGCGGCTGAGAAGCTGAATGTGTATGTGCTTGTGTCAACAGTTCCAACTGCACCGGCGTTCAAATCAGCAATCAAAGCTACCTTTATAAAGGTGCCTTTTGCGATTGTAATTGTCTGAGTCAATGTGAAAGCAGTTGTTACATCAGCCGCTGCGGCATTTCCTGATGGATTTTCCGTATTGCTGATTTTGGTTTCATAAACATCTCCTCTGGCGCTGTTGGCTGTAGTTAAATCAGCCCACAGTTCCATATTATCAACATCGTCGGCATCAACTACGGTAGAGGTTGTGTCTAATACAGAGATAGTTGAAACTTGTACATCTTCTCCTGAATCAACGGCTGACAAAGAAGCTGTTGCCCAAAGATAATCTGCTACTCCTTTAGGAACGCTTGCCGCGACTGGAGAGGTTAAAGTAACCTCATTCAAGTCTCCGGCGGCAACTGTCAAAGTATTTGCATCAACATCTGCTCCTGGTGTAGCTGTGATTGTGTCTCCGCTGGTCATACCCTTGGCGGTAATACCTGTTGCAGCATCTGGGTCATTGACGGTAACTTTAATCGTGTCTCCTGTTGACACTGCATCTGCAATTTTTGCTTTAACAGTGTATTTATGCACTCCAACAGGCACAATAATTGTGTCTGTGAATGTAGCATAATCAGGAGTAGCGTCTGTCAGATCCATAGGACCTGCCACGATGCCTCCATTTTCATCAAAAATTCTGACGTTTGTAACCTGGTCATATGTCATTGTGGCAAGAGTTGCCTCAATTCTTAATGAAGTAATTCTTACTTCTTCGCCTCTGGCATCAAAATCAAACACTCCCA
>Ga0210057_1002597_pt1 | contig 25677 bp, 17 predicted proteins | sample CryGeyCG2114_010_2_FD_183968 | JGI IMG/M metagenome (GOLD analysis project Ga0210057, IMG submission 183968) | Groundwater microbial communities from aquifer - Crystal Geyser CG10_big_fil_rev_8/21/14_0.10 (SPAdes) (version 2) | ecosystem: Environmental > Aquatic > Deep subsurface > Groundwater ...
GGCGGCTAGTGGAAAAAGCTCCGCCGCAAACACGCCGCTCTGGTAGAGTTCTTTCGTTTGCATAAGCCCCGCCCCGAGGACGATCGGGAATGACAGAAGGAACGCGAAGCGCATCGCCTCGGTACGAGAGAGCCCGAACATAAGGCCCGCCGAAATAGTCATGCCGGAGCGGCTCATCCCCGGGAAAAGCGCGAGTGCCTGAAAGAGGCCTATCGCAACACCGCTTCGCAAAGACACGCGCGGTTCGCCCTCTTGCGCTACGGACCGCGCCGCGGCGGAGCGCGCAAAGGCGCGCTCCGCCGCGGCCATCACGACCGATCCAGCGATAAGACCGAATATCACGACACCCACGCCGCGCGTGTATGCCTCGATATAGGAGCCGAGCGCGAGGCCTGCGACCGCGGCCGGCACCGTACCGACAGCGAGCGCTCCGAGAAGCGTACGAGCGCGCTCCTCGCGCGCCCATGCACCGCGTGCGAGCCGCGTAATATCTCGCCAAAAGTAGAGGCATACGGCTGCGGCTGTCGCCAGATGAAGAGCAGCGTCCATCGCGAGTCCGTACTCAACTTGGAGCCCCAACACTTCCCGCGCAACGATAAGGTGCCCGGAGGAAGAAACGGGCAGGAACTCCGTGAGGCCCTGCACAACGCCCAAGAGAAGCCCTTCTGCGATACCCATCCTCTCACTATACCGCACCAAAAGCCCACCTCTGCAGCGCTCCCGTGCTGTGGTATACTTCAGCCGTTACCACTAGCAGCATCATTCATGGATACTATGCAGAAATTAGCGGTTCCTATTTCTATCGTCGTCGCGGGCGCTCTTATAGCGGGCGCGGTATTTTTCGTCAATATGAACAACGCGACCGCGGGCCCCGCAGATCCGGGGAGCGGCGTCGTTGCAGAAGAAATACGCGGCGTGCAGCCCGACGATCATATACTCGGCAACCCGAATGCCAAATTGGTCATTGTCGAATTCTCCGATACCGAGTGTCCATTCTGCAAGCAATTCCACGGCACATTGCATCGGGTTATTGAAGAATACGGCGGAAGCGGCGAAGTCGCATGGGTGTATCGCCACTTCCCGCTTCCTCAGCTGCACCCGAACGCGCCGAAACAAGCCGAAGCGCTTGAGTGCGCGGCGGAGCTTGGCGGCAACGAGCTGTTCTGGCGCTATACGGACCTTCTGTATCAAACAATGCCGCAAACGGGTCTCGACATGGGCGCGTACGATGTCACCGGCCGCTCCGCACGCACCGATGGCGGACAACTGGTAGACATGGCCGCAGAGCTTGGCATGGATACGGCGGCGTTCCAGAGCTGCCTCGATAGCGGGAAATATGAGTCGCGTGTCGAGCTTGATTGGAACGAGGCCGTGGCAGCCGGCGGGCGCGGCACGCCGCACAGCATCATTATCGTCGACGGCGAGCAAATACCTATCGAGGGGGCGCAGCCGTTCGAGGTCGTGAAAGGCATTATCGACACGCTTCTCTAAGCGGCAGGCAAAGCGCGCAAGAGCGCTTGGGGAGCGCTGCCTACGGCGTACCTCTGGTATCAATGAGCTCCAAGCGGTAGATGTCGAATGAATTCTCCCCCTCGAACATATCTGAGGGATTAGGAAGAAAGACGCGCCGTTGGGCGAGGTCTGCCGTCGCGTCATTCAGCAAACGGTGAAATACGGCGAACGCTTCGCCGCACTTCGCATAGTCGATACTGTAGCGGCGCATTTGGGAAGAACCATCAGCACTTCGGCGCTTCTTGCATTCGTGGATAATAAAGCGCCGCACCGGCCTGCCGAATTGTTCGCGTACGGTGTAATAATTGAAGAGCGCCTGCATGACAAAAAGGGTTTTCTCTGCACGCGTCGGGCTGAATGCATCCACGAACTTATGGTCGATCACATCGAGTGAACCGCGCTCCAGACGAGACTCAACGACGAGGTCCGATATGGCCTTCAGCGGAAGCGGCAAGCCTTCCACGTTCGCGATGCCCCGCGCCTCGACCGCAACGACCGTGTGCCGGGGCGGCCGCTCGAGGTAGAACTGTACCGCCTGCAGGTATTCCCGCTCCATGGTCTCTCGCTTTTTCTCTTTTTCGCGACGAGTCCGCGCTTTGCCGAAATTCACGTCGAAATCGGGCACGTTGCGCAGGTACTCAAGCCCAAGCTCGACCGCGCCGTCTTTCCCTATGCCGCTGTAAAAATGCTGCAGTGCAATGTGGCCTGCCCGCCCCACGATAGATGAAGGATTGGACGGCGTGTCGTACACTTTTTCCACGTAGCGCTTGTACCAGGCAAGAGGATTCCTTAAATACGCCATCAGGGACGAGTGGCTCCAGTGCGAGATAGGTACGCCCGGAAACGCCTGCGAAGGCGCACCGGCGCGGGTTTTTTTGCGTTTCGTCCCTGCCTCCGTCCGCACCGCGTCCATGCGGGCAGTGTAGCATGACCCCATTTCACGAGGTCGAACGCCGACTATCTCCGAGTGTATACTTAGCGCCATGGAAAATCCGAAGAAAAAAACGCGCCGACTGAACGCACCTTTCTTAAAGGGATATGAGCCGATACTGCCCAAGGATCAGCTGAACAGGGGGGATTTGGTGAAGCTTCGCCCCGACAGCGCCCCCACCCTTGGACTCTCCGCCGATACGGCATACCGCGTGCTGTGTATAAAAGAAGACCGTGTGTGGCTCGGCCCTTCTGATATACACCCTCGTGACGCGGAGCATTTCAGCCCCTCAAAAGCGGCCGACAAGAAGTATCTCGATTCAGTCCGTAGCACAGCTCGCTCACACCTCATCAAGCTCCTCGACTGATCGTCCGCAGTGCCCGAACCGTCAGTAACTCTTTAGCTGCTTTGCGCGCTCATGGAAGCGGATGCGCTCAAGCGCTTTCGCCTCTATTTGCCTGATTCTTTCCCTGGTGACACCGAATTCACGTCCGACTTCCTCGAGCGTGTAGCAGACGCCGTCTGCGGTGAGGCCGTTGCGCATTTCCAATATCTTGCGCTCTTTGGGCGAAAGTTCGTCTAGTATCGTCATCATTTGCTCCGAGAGAATGCGGCGCGATGCGTCCTGATCAGGCGCGGCGATCGTCTCGTCCGCGATAAAGCTTCCCAAGGTCGAGCGCTCGTCATCATCCTCTCCCACCGGACTCTCGAGCGACACCGTGTCCTGGCTGATCTTCTGGATCGTGTAAACTTTCTCAACATCAGTACCCATTTCCGCCGCTATTTCCTCAGGCAATGGATCGCGGCCGAGATGCTGGGAGAGTTCCCGCACCTTCTGCTTGTACTTTGCTATCGTCTCTACCATGTGCACCGGTATGCGGATAGTGCGCGACTGGTCCGCGAGCGCACGAGTGATGGCTTGGCGTATCCACCAGGTGGCATAGGTCGAGAACTTGAACCCCTTCGTGTAATCGAATTTATCCACCGCCTTGAAAAGGCCGAGGTTGCCCTCCTGGATGAGATCGAGCAGCGTCAGATCCGGCGAGCGATTGACGTACTTTTTCGCTATGGATACCACGAGGCGCAGGTTCGAGCGGGCGAGTATCCCTCGCGCCTCCTCATCCCCCACCGCTATACGTTTTGCAAGCTCTTTTTCCTGGTCGGCATTCAAAAGCGGGTATTGTCCTATTTCGCGCAAATACATCTGCACGGAATCGAACGAGCTGTCGCTTCGCCGCGACATCAGCTTCTTGCGCTCCAATATTTCGTCGGCCGAATTGTCTTCAAGCAGGGCGCCGCCTTCGAGTACGTCTATACCGGCGGAGCCAAAACGCTCGTACATTTCTTCAAGCAGCACGACGTTGTCCTCAATGGTCGGAAACTCGCGCATGATCTCGTCAAACGTAACGTAACCGCGCTCTCGCCCCAAGCGAATAAGCGCGTCGACTTTCGATTCCGTTTTTGCGCGCGCGCCTGCCGCCGCCGGCTTGTGCACGCTTCTTTTCTTCTGGGCCGGCTTAGCGGCTTTCTTGACAACGCGCACGCTCTTGCGCGTCGGCGCCTTTCGCACATTCTTTCGCGCGGATGATTTCGTGCGCGCAGCCTTCCCGCCGCGAGGAGCACTCGCCCGCTTTACCTGTTTCTTTTTTTTCGTTGCCTTGGCCATACGCGACTTGCTGAGGTTATCCACACTCCCGCCCATCAAGCTCACACCTTTGAGATGAAAACAGTGTGAAATGCAGGACAGGCGCAAACCAACCCACCCCTGCAGAGACAGGGGCGAATAGAAAGCGCATTTTATAACAGTTGAGACAATTTGGCAATCTCGCCTGTTAATAACGCGCAGCGGGCCGTCAGAGCGGCCGTTTCCTCTTCATTGCCGGCCGCCTCGGCTCTTTTGAGAGCCATCGTCGCCTCGGCAAGCTCCGCTGCGAATCGCTCGCGTCGGAGGATGGTGACAAGCGCCTGCGCTTCCCGCTCAAGATGCGCATGCGCGCCATAGAGGCGCTCGGCGAAGAAGCGGAGCGCCTCGCGCTCGGATTCCGGAAGGGCACGCATTGCTTCCAGTGCTTCCTTCCCTATCGACTCTTCCAATTCCCGCGCAAAACGCGCCGTATCCACTGCGGGGCGCTCAAGGGACTCTTGCCACAGTAAAAGAGAAAAAGCGCCGCGAGCACGCCTATCGACATGCGGCAGTGTACCGCTCTCGCGCTCTTCGCGCCCGCCTCCCGTTTGCGAACCTGCCGCTGCCGCTTCGCGCGGCAAATCCGCGAGTGCGCCTTCCACCGCTGATTCGGAGACACCAAGGCGGCCCGCTACTTCATGCACGTACTGCTCACGGGCGATGCCGCTGCGCACGTCCGCGATGAACGGCAAGACGATGGACTCGACCGCTCGTCGAAACATATCTTTCTTCCCTGCCGACCGCATCTCGAGCGAATCGAGAAGGAACGTGATGATATCCTTCGCCTCGCGTATCGCGCGCTTCCACGCGTCCGCGCCGTCCGCGAGGAGCATCTCTGCGGGGTCCTTTCCCTGCGGCATCTCGGCTATCTTCACGTTGAGCCCGCCGGCTAAGGCCGCACGGGATGCCTTGATCGCCGCCTTAAAGCCCGCTTCGTCAGCATCGAGCGCGATGACAAGATTCTCTGTCATGCGCCGCACAAGGGCGGCGTGCTCGGGCGTGAATGCCGTGCCCGACGTCGCAACAGTATTCGCCCAGCCGGCCTGATGCGCGGCGACAAGGTCAACCTGCCCTTCGACCAATACCGCGCATCCGTATTTGCGAATGGACTGTTTCGCGCGGTCGAACCCATAGAGAATGCGCGACTTGCGGAAAAGCGCCGTCTCGGGCGAGTTGAGGTATTTTGGCGCCTCTGCCGACGCCTTCGCGCCGAAAATGCGGCCGGAGTACCCTACTACGCGCCCGGCGCTGTCGGCAATGGGAAACATGATGCGGTTGCGAAATCTGTCGAGCAGGCCGCCGCGCTCGCTCTTCTTGGCAAGTCCCGCATCGAGCAGCTCTTTTTCCGAGAATCCGCGTGCGCGCATATGTTCGGACAACGCGCTCCAGGAATCCGAGGCCCACCCGAGGCGGAACGCGCGCACTGTCGCATCCTCGATGCCCCGCTCCTGCAGGTACGCGCGCGCCTCGGCATTGTCGGCAAGCGCGCGCGCATACCATAGCGTCGCCGCGTCCAGCAATTCATAGAGGCGATCCGTACCCTCCCGCTTCTCTCCGCGCGCATATACGAGCTGCACGCCCGCGCGCTCTGCCAGTATCCGAAGCGCCCCCTTGAAGTCGACTCCCTCGATCTGCTCAACGAACGTGAATATGTCGCCCCCCACCCCGCAGCCGAAGCAATGGTACGTGCCGCGCTCGGGAGACACCATGAACGAGGGCGTCCGCTCAGCATGAAAAGGGCACCGCGCGCGCATGTTCGCGCCGGCGCGCTCCAGTTTTATGTACTGAGAAACCACGTCGACGATAGAGAGTTTGTCCTTCACCTGCTGGACTGTGTCTGCCATAGGGCCATTATGCCTGAGAGCGGCACGTGTGGATACTACGCGCCGTAAGGCGGCACGAAACACACGAGGCGCCCACGTTGCGCGAGGCGGCCCGTGCGCTCTGCGCGTCTACGTTACTCGTCCTCAGTCGCGGACGCCGCATCTTCCGCCTTGAATCTTTCCTGCAGTTCCGCTATCAGTGCATGTTTTTGCGAGCCGGCGAATCCGGTGCCTGCAGGAATAAGGCGGCCGATAATAACGTTCTCTTTTAATCCCACAAGCCGGTCCACCGCGCCCGAGACGGCCGCTTCCGCGAGCTTCCTCGGCGTATTCTGGAAGGATATGGCAGAGAGGAAAGAAGCGCGCGTCAGCGATACTTCCGTGATACCCATGAGATGCTGCTTTGCCTTCGCCGGCTCCTTGCCGGCCTCCTTTGCTTCGCGGTTCAAGCGATCGAACTCAAAGTCGGCAAGTATCTCTCCGGATGATACGCCTGTGTCGCCCGGCGATACGACCGATACGCGAGAGAACATTTGCTTGACGATGATCTCAAGGTGCTTGCGGGCCGTCGATACGCCCTGCAGCTCGTAGATGCGCGTAACCTCGTTAATGATGTATTCCTGGGCACGCTCCTTGCCGGCGAGCGTGAAGATGTCCTCGAGATCCGCGGAACCGTCCGTGAGGAAGTCACCTTTCTCCACCGCCTGGCCTTCCTTCACGATGAGCGTGCGCGCCAGCGGAATGCGATATTCCGTCTCTTTTTTCGCGGCTCTGCCGGTGCGTGTCGAGGCACTCTCGGGAACGAGCGTGAGGACCGTTTCAGAGTCCTCTCGGCGTATCTCTCCCACGACGCCCGATACGCGCGCGATAGCGGCGGGAGATTTCGGCGTGCGCGCCTCAAAGACCTCTTCGACGCGCGGCAAGCCCATGGTGATGTCACCGCCTGCGGTCGCCACCCCGCCGGTGTGGAAGGTGCGCATGGTGAGCTGCGTGCCCGGCTCGCCGATGGCCTGCGCCGCGATGACCCCGACGGCCTCGCCGACATCCACCAATTCGCCGGTTGTTAGGTCCGTACCGTAGCAGTGGCGGCATACGCCACGATACACTTTGCAACCAATAGGGGAACGAACGGTCGCTTCGGGGATGTCGCTCGCCTCTATCGCGTCCGCATCATCCCGATCCAATAGATGCCCGCGCTTGAAGGAGACTGAGCCGTCCGATGAAGCGACGCTATCCGCGAGGACGCGCCCCACCACGCGGTCCGAGAACGAACCGCCGATATTTTCTTTTCCTGGGCGGCGGATCAAGACGCCCTCTTTCGTTCCGCAGTCGTCCTCCAGCACGACAACGTCGTGCGCTACGTCGAACAAGCGGCGCGTCAAGTATCCCGCACGCGCGGTATTGAGCGCCGTGTCGGCAAGGCCCTTGCGCGCACCGTGCGTTGAGATGAAATACTCGATAGGGGTCAGTCCCTCCTTGAGCGATGAGGTGATTGGAAATTCAATGACTTCGCCGCGCGGATTCGTAATGAGACCCTTCATGCCTGCCATCTGGTGCAGCTGCACCACCGAGCCGCGCGCGCCGGAAGTTATCATGTCGTGCACCGGCCCCTGGGGGTTCAAGGTATCAACAACATGCTTGCGGAGCTCGCTCGATATTCTGCCCCATATCTCGATGGTCATGCGCTTGCGCTCTTCGTCCGTCAGAAGGCCGGCATCGTAGTTCTCTTGCTCCTTTGCGACCGCAGCACGGCCCTCTTCTACAAGCCGCTCCTTGTCGGCAGGCGTTGAGACATCCGAAAGCGACCACGTGATGCCGGCATGCGTCGCATAGCGGAACCCGAAACGCTTGATCTGATCGAGTATGCGCGGGATTCCGTCCAGACTATAGTGGTTCACCAAGTCCTGCACGAGCGCCGCCATGCGCTTGTTGGTTATTTCTTCGTTAATGTAGGGGAAATCGTTCGGCAAGACGGTATTGAACAGGAGCCGTCCCACGGTGGTCTCGAAGAGTTTGCCCTCGAAGTGCGCGTATTTTTTGTTCTCGCTCGGCAGGACTTTCACGAGCGCGCGGAGATCCACCGCGCCAAAATCATAGGCGGTTATCGCGGCATTCGTTGTCGGGAACGTAGTGCCTTCGCCCTTCGCACCCGCAACATGCTTCGTCATCCAGTAGCAGCCGAGCACGATGTCGAGGAGCTTTGAGGCAACGACCACGTCGCCGGAGCCGGGCTTGAGTACGTTCTTGTTCGCAGACATGATGCGCGAAGCTTCAAGCTGCGCCTCCTCCGAAAGCGGCACGTGCACCGCCATTGCGTCGCCGTCGAAATCCGCATTATACGCGGGGCATACGAGCGGATGTACCTGTATGGCATTACCCTCGATGAGCACGGGGCGGAACGCCTGCATCGACTGGCGGTGCAGGGTCGGCGCCCGGTTCAGCAACACATACTTGCCTTGTATCGCCTCTTCCAAGATCGGCCACACTTCCGGCGCTTCGTCCTCGATAAGGCGGCCGGCGCCGCGGATATTGTATGCATGCTCGCGAGCGAGGAGCCCGTGAATGACGAAGGGTCGGAACAGCTCCAAGACCATGTGCTTGGGAAGTCCGCACTCGTCAAGCGCAAGATCGGGACCGACCACGATAACGGAACGGCCGGAGTAGTCGACACGCTTGCCGAGAAGGTTCTGGCGAAGATAGCCGTGCTTGCCCTTGAGGTAATCTGCGAGGGACTTGAGCGCACGGCGCCGGCCGCCGAGTATTCCCAAGACCCCTGCGCCGCGGCGCATGGAGTTGTCGAGGAGGGCGTCCACTGCTTCTTGCAGTATGCGCTTCTCGTTGCGGAGAATGACCTCCGGCGCGTGTATCATTTGCAGCCGCTTGAGGCGGTTGTTGCGGTTGATGACGCGGCGATAGAGGTCGTTAAGATCCGAGGATGCGTGTCGGCCGCCTTCAAGCGCGACCATCGGCCGGAGCGCGGGCGGCACCACAGGGAGGCGCGTCATGAACATCCACTCGGGACGCACGTTCGCGCGCTGCATGGTCTCCGCGAGCGCGAGACGTTTGCGGAGCTTGTCGCGCTCGCCTGCGCCCGCCTTCTCGTATTCGGCGCGTACTCTTGCGATAAATTCCGAAAGGTCGAGCCGCTTCAAGATATTATAGAGCGCCTCCGCGCCGATGGCAGCGCGGAACATCGCGCCGTATTTCACCGCAAAAAGATGGTAGGCGGCCTCGTCAAGGACGGCTCCTTCGCGTATCGATTCGATGTCGCGCTTCGCCTTCTGTGCGAGGTCTTTCAGGCGCGTTTTCTCGTCCGGCGTAGCGGATTTGGTGCGCGTCTCGAATTCTTGTTCGAGCTCCTTGAGAAGCCGCGAGCGCTCCCCTTCATCGACGGAAGTTACAATATACCCGGCGAAGTAAACGACCTTCTCGACTTCCGCGGCAGAAAGGCCCAAAAGAAGTGCGATGCGCGACGGAATGCCGCGAAGGAACCAGATATGCGACACGGGTGTCGCGAGATCGATATGCCCCATGCGCTCGCGGCGCACGATGGCGCGGGTTATTTCGACACCGCACTTTTCGCATACGATGCCGCGGAATCGGATGCCCCGGTATTTGCCACAGTAACACTCGTAGTCTTTTTCGGGACCGAACACGCGCTCGTCGAAAAGACCGTTCTTCTCCGGCCGCTGCGTGCGGTAGTTTATCGTCTCCGGCTTGGTGACCTCTCCTTGCGACCACTCGAGAATGCGCTCGGGGGAGGCAAGCCGCATCGCGACTGCTTCAAAATCCTGCGTCATTGCTTCTTTTCTGATGTTTCGTTGCATACGCGATCGGGTTATTGGTAACGGCGTGCCGCCTCGCTCTCTCCGCCCATAAATTCGATGTCGATGCCAAGGCCGCGCAGATGCCGCACAAGCACGTTAAAGGTGGCCGGCGTGTTCGTTTCCTTAATTCGCTCTCCGGAGACGATCGCGTCGAATGCGGCGGAGCGCCCGAGAATGTCATCCGATTTGTATGTGAGTATTTCGCGCAGCGAGTATGCGGCGCCGTAGCCGAGGAACGCCCATACCTCCATTTCCCCGACGCGCTGGCCGCCGTTTTGCGCCTTGCCGCCCAAGGGCTGCTGCGTCGTGAGCGAGTATGGCCCGATCGAGCGCATGTGTATCTTGTCCTCCACCATGTGGTGCAACTTCAGCATGTACATAATGCCGACCGACACTTTCTGCGCGAACGGCTCGCCCGTGCGGCCGTCGAAGAGCGTAAACTTGCCCGTCTCGTCGAAGCCGGCCTCCTTCAATTCTTTTCGTATCTCCTCTTCGGTCGCGCCCGCGAACGAAGGCACGACTGCCTGATAGCCGAGGCTTCCCGCGGCGAGCCCAAGGTGCAGCTCCAGTATCTGGCCGAGGTTCATGCGCGATGGTACGCCGAGCGGGGTGAGTATTATGTCTACCGGTTCCCCATTCTCGTCATAGGGCATGTCTTCCTCCGGAAGCACGCGAGAAATAACGCCCTTGTTGCCGTGCCTGCCGGCGAGCTTGTCGCCGACCGCGATCGTGCGCAGCTGTGCGACCTCCACATGCACGCGCTTAATGACGCCGCTCTCAAGCTGGTCGCCGCTCTCGCGCGAGAACACCTTGATGCCGACCACGCGGCCTCGCTTGCCGCCCTCCATGCGCATGGAAGTGTCTTTCACGTCTTTTGCTTTCTCTCCGAAAATCGCGTGAAGCAGGCGCTCCTCGGGAGTGAGCTGCGTCTCGCCCTTCGGCGTTACCTTTCCGACCAGTATGTCGCCGGGGCGCACCTCGGCGCCGATCCGGACGACGCCTTCTTCGTCGAGATTCCGCAATTTGAATTCGCTTACGTTCGGAATGTCGTGGGTGGTAACCTCGGGGCCAAGCTTCGTGTCGCGCACGACGCAGATAAACTCCTCCATGTGAATGGATGTGAAGCGCGCATCCTTTGCGAGCCGCTCGGAAATGACGATGGCGTCCTCGTAGTTCGCGCCGAACCACGGCAGGAACGCGACGCGCACATTCTGCCCGATAGCGAGCTGCCCGCCGACAGAGGTCGAGGCGTCCGCCAAAACGGCTCCCTTCCTTACGCTCTCACCCACGCTCACCACGGGGCGCTGATGGAACGTCGTGAATCCGTTCGTACGGGAGAAATTGACGAGTTCATACTCGCGCGTTTTGCCTTCCGTGTTCTTGACCTTGATGCGCCGCGCGTCCACGTACGTGACCTCGCCCGCCTCCTTTGCGAGGAGCAGTCTGCCCGAGTCGCGCGCCGCTTCGCGCTCGATGCCGGTCGCGACCACGGGCGCCTCCGGCACCACAAGCGGCACGGCTTGTTTTTGCATGTTCGAGCCCATCAGTGCGCGGTTCGCGTCGTCGTTCTCCACGAACGGGATAAGCGATGTTGCGACCGAAAACGGCTGGTTTGTCGCAACCTCCATGTAGTCGACTTCCTCCCGCGCGACGAGCTGCGGCTCGCCTTCTTTGCGCACCTCCACCATCGCGTTCGTTATTTTTCCGTTCTCATCACGCGGTACCGCGGCATGCGCTATGGCGTATTTCTCTTCCTCGAGCGCGCTAAGATACACGACCTCTTTTGTTATGCGGCCCTTCTCCACCTTGACGTAGGGTGATTCGATAATGCCGAATTCGTTCGGCCGCGCATAGAGCGCCATATGAAGAACGAGTCCGATGTTTTTTCCCTCGGGCGTGTGGATGGGACAGACCCGTCCGTAGTGAGATGAGTGCACGTCGCGCACCTCAAGCCCCGCGCGTTCGGACGTGAGGCCTCCGCGTCCGAGCGTCGAGAGCGTGCGCAGGTGTTCTATCTCGTCCAGCGTATTGTACTGCTGCATGAGCTGGGAAAGCTGGTCTGTGGCGAAAAATTCCCGCACCGATGCCTGGAAGGGGCGCGGATTCACGAACTGCACGGGCAGCACCGTCTCCGCGTCCACCATGGCCATACGGTCCTGAATGTTGCGCTTCATGCGCGAGAGGCCGATGCGCATGCGCTGCTCCAGCAGCTCTCCCACGAAGCGGACGCGCCTGAAGCCGAGGTGGTCGATATCGTCTCCCACGGCGTGCGGATCGGCATTTTGCTCCGCAATGTGCGTCACGATGCGCGCGATGTCATCGAGCGAAAGTGCGGACGCCGAGAGCTCCTTGTCGGATATACCGAGCCCGAAGCGCTTGTTGAAATGAAATCGGCCGACGCGCGAAAGGTCGTACCGCTCGGCGGAGAGCGTTGTGTTTACATGATCGCGCGCGCTCTCGGGCGTTGCGATATCGCCGTCGCGAAGACGCCGGTATATCTCGACGTATGCCTCCTCGACGCTCTTTGCGGGGTCGTGTCCGATTGTCGCCGCGATAGCATCGCGCGCCGCCGTCCCCTCGAAGCGCTTGATGATGTCTTTGTCGGTCGCAAGCCCAAGAATACGCAAGAGCGATGTCACGGGGAAACGCCGCTTGCGATCAATTTTGACATATATGCCGCCATCCGCGTCGGACTCTATTTCTATCCAGACGCCGCGTGCGGGGATTATTTTTGCAGCGAAATAGTTCTTGCCCTTGTACGGCACCGGCTCGAAAAAAACGCCGTACGAGCGCGCGAGCTGCGGTACGATAATGCGCTCGACGCCGTTTATGATGAACGAGCCGTGTTCGGTCATCCACGGGAAGTCCGCAAGAAATATTTCCTGCTCTCTCTCCTCGCCGGTCGTTTTGTTCTTTAAGCGGGCGACCATGGAGAGGGGCGCCTCATACGTGCGCATCATGCGCTTGGCGTAGTGCTCGTCCCAGCGAAGCTCGCCGAAGGTAAAGGACTCGAGCGTCAGTTCGAATTTCTTGCCTGCGTGGTCGGTAATGGGAGAGAATTCTTTGAATACGCGCACGGCGCCGCCCTCCACGAATTGGCGGAACGATTCGAGCTGGCTTTCCACGAGATTCGGGAGCTTGACCAACGGTTCCTGGAACCGGCTGAAATACTTTTGCTGCGGCGCACGGGTTTTTTGCATATAACAGAATTTGTCGCCGCGAAAGCGGGACACTCTCACCTCTGTTACCTTTTAATGAAATGTGGCATCTTTCGATGCTCCGCGTTCCGCCTTTCGGCAAAACGCTCTTTGCGTATTCAAAGGCGTGCTACCGCAACACAATCAGCCCTTCCCTAGCAAATACCGCGGAAGTATATACATACATATATTGCTGTCAAGACCTTCCGTGAAGCTCGTGTGAATAACGCTTGAGCCCTAGCCACGCCGTTTCGTCTTCCACTCGTCTATACGCTTGTGATCGCCCGTGAGAAGCACCTTCGGCACGCGGTATGCCTTCCCCTTCCAGCGCAAGACCTCCGGACGCGTGTACACCTCCGGCGAGGCGACTCCCGCAAGCCGGTAGGTCCCCCTAGAGGATTCAAGCGATGACGCTTTTCCAAGGACACCGTCCACGAACCGAGAGACTGCGTCGACGAGGATGGCCGCAGGCAGCTCTCCGCCCGTCAACACGTATGGCCCTATGGATACTTTCTTTGCCTTCAGTATCTTCCGCACACGCGCGTCCACGCCTTCATAGCGGCCTGCGATGAGGACGATGTCCCTCTTCCTTGACAAGCGCTTGGCCATTCTCTCGTCGAATTGCTTCCCATCCGTTGAAAAGAAAATCGTCTCGACGCCCTTTTTGCGCCCGATCGCCTTCTCCGCCGCGCGCAGCATCGCATTCGGCTCGAGCACCATGCCGGGCCCGCCGCCGTATGGCCGCTGGTCTACCCTGCGATGCTTGCCGACCGCGAACTCCTTCGGGTCATAGTAGGAAACTTTTATTCGCTTCTTCTCTCGCGCCCGCCCAAGTATGGACGCGGACAAGTACGGCTCGATGGCCTCCGGAAAGAGAGTGATGATGTGAAAGTGGATCATAGCTCTAGTAGCTGCTAGCTTCTAGCTTCTAGGTACTAGGAGATCGTCGGACGAGCCGGTTGTGCTAGAAGCTAGACCCTAGAAGCTAGCAGCTAGAAGCTAGAAGCTGTTATTCACTCTTCAGATCCTCTATCACGTCGTCCACGCTTCTCTCGCGACTGAAAGAGTGTTCGCTGCCTTCCGGCTCCTCTATCTTGAGGTTGACACGCGCGTCGTTCTTCATGCCTACGATGCGCAAGATGGTGCGAATGGCCTTCGCCGTCTGGCCGGAGCGGCCGATTATCTTACCCATATCATCCTTATGGATGGAGAGCGTCAGTAGCACGCCCATTTCGTCCACGGTGCGGGTGATTTTTACGTCTTCCGGATGGTCCACCAGGGCTTTTACTACGTATTCCAGGAATTGCTGGTCATGTTCCATAGCAGATTTTCAGTAGTCCAGTAATAATAGCGCAGAATACGGTATGGCCGAGCGCGCGTCAAAGCCCGTTCGCTATGCCGCCTTCTCCTCTTCTGTTTCCGCACTCTCCGCTGCCGCGGCGGGCTCTTCCTTTGCAGGAGCTTCGGCAGCCGGCTCCTCCTCGGCGGCGGCAGGCGCTCCCTCATCCGATTCGGACGCGGCGGGTTCCTCCGCCGCAGCGGCAGGTGCGGGCGCCTCGGCGGGCGCTTCCTCTGCTTCCTTCTGCGGGACGGTTTTCTTCGGAAGGACGTTCACTTTCTTGCCGCTCACGACCCCGATAGACACAAGCATATTGTGCACGGTGTCGGATGCCTGCGCGCCGACGGAAAGCCAGTGCTTGACCCGCTCCTCGTTCAGGGTGCGCGCCTTGGTCTTGGGATTGTACGTTCCTACTTTCTCGACGAACTTCCCCGCCTTGGGACCGGCCGTATGCTCTGTCACCACGACACGGTACGCCGGATCGTTCCGGCGGCCGACGCGCTGCATTCGTATCTTCAACATATGTCGCGGCACTGTACCAGAATGCAGCCAGAAATCAACTTACTTCGCCACCCGCTCCGCCTCCTCCAATTTGACCGATAACACCTTCGAGACGCCGCTTGAATCCATTGTAACGCCATAGAGTTCGCCCGCCGCAGCCATGGTGGCGCGGTTATGGGTAATGACGATGAGCTGACTCTTGCGCGAGAGCTCCTTGATCATGTCGGCGTAGCGGCGGCTGTTGGCCTCGTCGAGCGCGGCATCTGTCTCGTCAAGTATCAAAAAAGGCGGCGGATTGACCTGCGACATGGAGAAAATGAGTGCGATAGAGGTGAGCGCGCGCTCTCCGCCGGAGAGCACCTCGAGGCCGCGCACCTTCTTGCGCGGCAGTGATACGGAAATGGACAAACCGGCATACAGCTCCTCTTCTTCCTCATACAGCGCATCATCCTCATCTTCGAGATTCTCACGCGCTGCCCCTCGGCGCACGCGCGGCGCTTCCACCTCAAGCTTCGCCTCGCCCCCACCAAAAAGCTTCGCGAAAAAAACTGCCAGTGCTTCGTTAATGTGCTTTAACCCCTCCGTAAAGCGCTCGTCTATCGTCTTTTCGAGCTCCGCGATGATCGTTTTCAGCGACTGCGCCGAGCGCTCAAGGTCTGCGAGCTCGCGCGCGAGGAACTCATCACGCTCCTTTGTCTGCGTAAATTCGCGCAGTATCTGCTCGCCCTCACCCGTGCCCGCCTCCTCTATCTTTATCTTCAGACGCTCTATCGCGCGGCGCCGCTTCTCCTGCTCGCTCCGCTCTTCCGAGAGCGCCCCCTCGGGAATCGCCGCATTCTCCCAGCCGCGGACTGCCGCGCCGACTAGCGCGACCCCTTCCCGCACCTCCTCCTCAAAACGGCGCGAGAGCATCGCGAGCTCTTCCAGCTTTTGCCGGGCCGCAGACAGCTTGCCCGTAAGCTCGCGCTTCGCCGCCTCGTGCGTGAGCATGTTCCGTTCGGCTTCGTGTCGCGCCTCTCTCCCCTCCTCTCCACTGCGGCGAAATTCCGCAAGCGCGCGCTCCGCCCTCTCTTCGGTTTCAGTCGCCTCGGCCAGCTTGCGCGCAAGCTCCTCGACCTGTGCGTGCGCTTCCCGCGCTTCGCCGGCAGGCGCCGGCGCCTCCCCAAGAGTGCCGATAAAACGAGTAATTTCCTCACGAGCCGCGCGGAGCGCGACGCGCATATCCTCCACGCTCTCTTTCGCTTCCGCCTCCGCAAGCATCATTGAGAGCCGCTGTGCGTGCGTGCGTGCCGCGCTCGCGGGCACGACGCCTTCCTCCGGTGACGCGCCTCCCCGCTCGGCAAACTCAAGCGCCGCCTCCGCGCGGCCCATCTCGCGCACCAACTGTTCGCGCTCGCGCCGCGCAGCGACGCGCGCCGCCTCAAGCGCGGCCAGCTTCTCAGCATGTTCCCCACGATCACCGGCGCTCGCATGCCGCTCAAGCTCATCTCTTGCGGCGGCTATGCGCTCCTCTGCGTCCCGCAGCTCGCGCGCGCGCGCATGTTCCTCGTCTTTGACGCGCGCAGTCTCCTGCGTGAGATACGCATTCTCGCGCGCGAGGTAGTCGGCCAGCTTTGCGCTTAGCTCATCCTTCATCTCGCGCGCCTTCTCTATTTTCTCCACCTGCGAGCGCAAAAAGGTAAGGTGCGGAGCAAGTTCGCGCCGCAGCGATCTCGTCTTATCGATATTGACGGCCGCCTCGGCGAGCTTCCGCTCACTCTCCGCCTTTTTGTGCTGGTACAGCTTTAGGCCGAGCGCGTCTTCCACCATCTCCCGCCGCTCGCGCGGAGAGGCGTTCAATATTCGGTCCGCCTCGCCCTGGGAAATTATCTGGTAGCCCGAGCCGCCAATGTTCGCGCCCGCGAGTAAGCGGATAATGTCCTTTAAGCGCACCTGCGTTCCGTTCAGGAGATATTCGTTCTGCCCGTCTCGATACACAACGCGCTCAATGACGACTTCCGAGAAATCGATATCGAGAAGGCGCTTCGAATTATTGAAAACGACCTTTACGCCCGCGCGGTTCGCGCGAGGGAGCGCCGGTGAGCCGCCCCAGATAAGGTCCTCGCCGCGCTTCGAGCGCATGGACTTCATCGACTGCTCGCCGAGTACGAACCGAAACCCCTCGGCCACGTTCGACTTGCCGGAGCCATTCGGCCCCACTATCGCCGCTATGGGCGAATCAAACACCAGCTCGGTCTTTTTCCCGAACGATTTAAAACCCGTGAGCTCTATGGATTTTAGATACAACATATCTAAATACGTATCGGTTCATTGTACTGCAGGCTAGCACAATTTCTTTCTGCACACGCTTACAGTATACCCTTCCACGAAGCACGCCGCGTAACCACCTACCTACGCCAGTGCGAACATGCTAAACTGTACATGTTGTGTTCGTACGGTCACAACATGTACAGTGTATGAGACACAGGCGCCCCTCCCCCCAGACACGAATATTTTTACAGGTGCTTGCGGGCATACTCACAAACCAATACAGAACCCATTCGAGCGTCTTGCGCGCACTTGAACGCGAAATGAAGGCAGAAGACGATGCGGCCCGTGCGTATATACGACGCAAGCTCTACGCCATGCGTCAGCTTGAATACGTGTCCAAACGAGACAATACATTGCTCCTGACAAGGACCGGGCGGAACGTATTATCGGAGGATAAAGATATCTTCTCGCTCACTATCCCAGTACCGAAAAAACATGACGGGCTGTGGCGCATTCTCGTGTTTGATATCCCACAGGAACAGGCACGTGCGCGTATAGAATTCGTACGCCACCTGCGGCGCCTTGGCCTCGTGTTTTACCAGCGTTCCGTGTGGGTGCATCCATATCCATTTGAAAAAGAGGTCAAGAAGATAGCGCGCAAATGCGATGTGCTGCGATACACACTATTTATCACTGCTAATACTCTGGATGGAATGGCGGTGCTGCGAAGGAAATTCAAGTTGGATGCATGATGTACATATTATGTTCGTACGAACATAATATGTACATGGATAACAGCGAGTATTGAGGAGATTGAACTGGTGGGTCGCCAGAGGCGAATAGATTAGACGAATAGATTAACGCGTGGATTAGAGGTTCTACCACCCCTTTACTGCGAGAGCTTTTTCTGCTGCGGCTTGTTCCGCATCCTGTTTGGAGCGCCCCTCGCCTATCGCGACGCGCTCGGAACCAAGAAAGACGCCCACGGTGAATATCTTGTCGTGGTCGGGGCCTGTTTGTCCCACGAGCTGATACGCGGGCGTAATGGACACGCGCTCTTGCGCGAGCTCCTGGAAGCGGCTCTTTGCATCCTGCCACAGCCGCTTCGCCACTACTTCTTCCGTCTTATGGAACAGCTGCTCCTCGATGAAGCGTCGCGCGGCCTCGTATCCCGCGTCCAGATACAGGGCACCTATGACCGCCTCGAATGCGTTCGCGAGGATAATGAGCCGCGCGCGTCCCGTATCCTTCGCTTCGCCGCGCGAGAGGAGGAGGAAATCATTCATGCCCAGCTTCACGGCTGCGTCCGATATGGATTGCGTATTGACGAGCGCGGCCCGGTAGGCAGTGAGCTCCCCTTCCGGCTTTTCTGGATACTTTGCGTATAAGAATTCAGTCACCGCGAGCTCCAGCACGGCGTCGCCCAGAAACTCCAAACGCTCGTTATGCGCGCGCCCCGGCTCGCGATTCTCGTTGAGGTACGAGCGGTGCGTGAACGCCTGCTCGAGGAGGCGCTTGTTGGAGAACGTGTGCCCTATTGTAGCTTCAAATTGGGAGAAGTTCATGGTCTCAGCGTAGAGAAGGAAGTGCTACTTTCTGTCCTTTTGCGCAAGCAAGTTTATCGCTCTCGTCACGACCGGCAAGATGTCGTCGTAAAAATTCAAGTCCCCAACGGACGCGAGCGGGAACCACTGCGCATCGTCGAGGCCGCCCTCGCGCTTCAGCTGCAAATCCTGAAACGGTGCGCGCGCAAGAAAGTACGTGGCATGCCGGCGTTTTTTACCGTTCTTACCATTGGCATTGTCGTTGGCAATGTACTCGTTCTCGCCCAACTTATCCTCTACATCAACCGGAAGCCCTATCTCTTCCTGCACTTTTCGGATGACGCCCGCCTCTTGCTGCTCGCCCTGCTGAAGCCGCCCCTTGGAGAGCGTCCAGTGCCCGAAAATATCGTGCACGAGCGCCAAGTACGTGCCGCTTTCGTCTTCCGCATACACAACGGCGCCCACCAATTCTTCCACGGGCATCTTTCCGCCGCCGGGCTTCTGCTCTCTGCGCTTCTCACCCTCCTCCTTGCCCGGCTCGCCAAGCTCGACATACACCGCGCCCAAGACGCCGTTCACGAAACGGCTGGAAGAGTTCGAGCCGAAGTTTTTGGCAAGCTCTATCGCCTCGTTGATGGCGACCTTTGCCGGGACTTGCGTCCGGTCGGCATAGAGAAGTTCCGCCAAGCCGAGGCGGAGGATGTTCCTGTCTATCGGTGCGATGCGCTCGATCGGCCATTCGGGCGCCGCCTTCTCTATCACTGCGTCGATCTCTTTTTGCTTGGAGGTAACGAGCTTTAAAAGCTCCTCCATGAACGGCACGTCGTTCGGCCGCGTGCCGAATTCTTCGCCGTATGTTGCGAGGTGGCTGAGCGATTCTTCGAGCGTCTGCGCGCCTCCCGATTGGTCGCGCTCAAAGAGTACCTGAAGGACGACTGAACGCGCGAGGTGACGATTGGCCATAGAGCAGCTGCGAGCTTTTATGCCCTGCCTGCCGGCAAGCAGGTTTTAGCTTCTAGGTTTCTCATAAAATATGTTCGGGAAAGAGCAAGGGGCATTCAGGTGCTAGGTAGCGGTCGGCATTTTATCTTCCTGCTTTGCTTGAGACGCTTGGCCGCTTTCGCGCAAGTCCTTCTCCCGTCTCTTGTCCCGTCTCGCCTGGCGTTTTGCCCGTGCGACCACGTCAATGACAACTTTGCCGCGGTACATGCCGCATTCTGCGCATGCGCGATGCGGCAAACGAAGGGCGCCGCAGCTGCAGCGAGCCGCACGCGCCGCGACCAACCCCTGATGGCTTCGGCGCTTGCCAGTCTTGGAGCGGTTCGCCCGCATTCGTACTACCATAATCGCCGCATTATACCGATATTTCGTCACTCTGCAATGCTGCAAAAATCTCCGGTTCCGGCTCGATACCAAAGAGACGCGTGCAAAATGTCGTGCGGTGCTCGCTGCAAAAACCCTCTCGCCGTATCGCTTCACGATGCATCACGGTGCCATACCCTTTATGCTGCTCGAAGCCATACGCGGGATGCGCGCGCGCAAGCCGCACCATAAATCTGTCGCGGCGAACCTTTGCCGCGATGGACGCGAGCGATATGACGGGCTCGCTGTCGTCTCCGCCGACTATAGTTCGCTGCACGCCGAATTGAGCGGGTGCCGAGAGAAGCCCGTCGAGCCGCACGTCGCACTCGGCCGGATCAGCGTTCAGCTTCGCCATCGATTGCTCCAGCGCGCTGCGGATCGCGTGCGCAATACCGTGGCTATCTATGACCGAAGCGGGCGAGAAAGACACCGCCGTGCGAAGAGCGCCGAGGCGCTCCAGGGCGCGCATGCGCCGATACACGCGCTCGCGCGCCTGTTGCGACATTTGTTTTGAATCGCGCGCGCCTTCAACTTGCCGCCAATCGAAATACTTCGGCACCATGACGGCCGCGACCGCAACCGGCCCCGCGAGCGGGCCGCGGCCCGCTTCATCGATGCCGATAAGGAACTTCATACATCATAAGTATACCAGGAAGCGGCCTGCACCGGGCCATGTCCCCGACACGCACACAGCCGCCGCTCGCTGATATATACTGCGCCTATGGCCCGCGACGATTTTGTCCACCTGCACACCCATAGTCATTATTCACTCTTGGAGGCGCTGCCGAAAATACCGGATCTGGTGGCAGCTGCTAAGAGAGACGGACAGAGCGCGCTTGCGCTTACGGACAATGGAAACCTCTACGGCGCGATAGAGTTCTACAAGGAATGCAAAAAAGAGGGGTTGAAACCCATCATCGGCGTTGATTTCTTCGTAGCGCCGAGGACGCGGCATGACAAAGAGCACCGCGTGGACGACGTATCGGGGCGGCTCGTCCTCATCGCGGAAGATGAGCGCGGGTATCGCAATCTGCTGCAGCTGGTGTCGAAGAGCTACCTGGAGGGATTCTTCCGTACGCCGCGCATCGATCGCGAACTCATCGAAGCGCACGCCGAGGGCCTTATCGCTATACTGCCCTCCTACGGCGGCGAGGCGGCATACGCGCTGCGCCACGAGAACCCAGACAGAGCGGCACAGACGCTCGACTGGTACAGGGGCGTATACGGCGCGAACTGCTTCGTCGAGATAACGCGGCATCCGGAGATAGACGGGCACGATGAAAGGATGGCCGCGCTCGCCGCGCTCGCACAGGGACGCGGCGTTCCTCTCGTCGCGGCGCACGACGTATACTATCTTCACGAAGAAGACGGGCTTGCCTGCGACCTCGTCAATAAAATTAGAACGGCCTCCGTATTGGAGCGGGACGGCGGCGAGTATCGGATGAGGGACTTTTCGTTCAAATCGCGTACGCAGATGGCGGAGCGCTTCGCCGATCTGCCAGAGGCCATCGCGAACGCCGCCGATATCGCACGGCGCTCTACTCTCGAGCTTTCCTTAGGTAAGGCCATATTCCCCGACTTCCCTATTCCGCGCGGCTCCTCCGCGGACAAAGAACTCCGCGCACTCGCGCTGCGGGGAATCCCCGAACGCGGCCTCGAGGAGACGCCGGACCTTTCGGCGCGCATCGAGCATGAGCTCGGCATAATCGCCCAAAAAGGGTACGCGTCATACTTTCTCATCGTCGCGGACCTTTTGCGCTTTGCGCGCTCGCAGGGCATTTACACCAACACCCGCGGCAGCGCGGCCGGTTCGCTCGTCTCCTACCTCTGCGGCATAACGACAGTGGACCCGATCAAATTTCAAATGCCGTTCGAGCGCTTCTTGAATCCCGAGCGCCCTTCCGCGCCGGACATCGACATGGACATAGCCGACAGCCGCCGCGACGAGCTCATCGAGTATGCACGGCGCACCTACGGAGAGACGCACGTCGTACAGATAGGCACCTTTGGCACCATGCTGGCGCGCGCCGCCGTGCGCGACGTCGCGCGCGCGCTCGGCCACTCCTACGGCACGGGCGATCGCATCGCAAAACTCATACCCTTCGGCAAGCAGGGGTTCCCCGTCACCATACAAAGCGCGCTGGAGAGCACGCCGGAGCTTGCCGAGGCGTACCGCTCCGATGCGGACGCGCGTGAGATAATCGACCTCGCGCGCAAAGTCGAGGGCAATGCGCGTCATGTCGGCGTGCATGCAGCCGGAGTCGTCATCTCGCCGGAACCCGTTACGCACTACGTCCCCATCCAGCTCGACCCGAAAGGCGGCAAGACGATAACGCAATACGACATGTATTCCATCGCCGACGAGTATGGCGGCGTAGGGCTTCTCAAATTCGATTTTCTCGGCCTGAAGAATCTTTCCGTGCTCGCGGATTCCGTGAAGCGTGTCCGCTCGCGCCTCGGCACGGAGGTGGATCTCGAGCGCATCCCGCTCGACGACAAAAAAGTGTACGAGATGCTCGCGCGCGGCGAGACGCTCGGCGTCTTCCAGATGGCGGGCAGCGGCATGACGAGCTACCTCAAAGATCTGCGCCCCACCGTCGTCCACGACCTCAACGCCATGGTTGCGCTCTATCGCCCCGGCCCGATGGCATTCATTCCCGAATACATAGAGCGCAAGCGCAACCCTGCCCGCGTCCGCTACCTTGACCCCCGCCTCGAACACATCCTGAAACCGACGCACGGCGTCCTCATATATCAGGACGACGTGATGACCATAGCGGTTGAACTTGCAGGATACTCGTGGGGCGAAGCGGACAAGCTGCGAAAAGCGATGGGCAAAAAAATCCCGGCGGAAATGCAGGCGCAGAAAGACCGCTTCCAAAAGGGATGCGTCGAGCGCGGCATGGCAGCACCATCCGCCCAAAAACTGTGGGAGCAGATAGAAACGTTCGCCGCCTACGGCTTCAACAAAAGCCACGCCGCCAGTTACGGCAATCTCGCGTACAAGACCGCCTACATGAAAGCGAACTTTCCCGTCGACTACATGGCCGCGGTGCTCACCGCGGATGCGGGCGACGTGGAGAAAATCGCCGATATAATCGCGGAATGCCGGCGCATGGGCATCACTGTCCTTCCGCCTTCCGTCAATGAAAGCCGCGGCACATTCACGGTCATAGACGATACCTCAAATCCTTCCGAGCAGGCAAAGACCATCCGATTCGGCCTCTACTCGATCAAGAACTTCGGCACGGGCGTCGCAAACACCATCATCACCGAACGCGACGCGAAAGGCGCGTACAAAGATCTCGGGGATTTTCTCTCGCGCGTTACCGATAAAAACCTCAATAAAAAAACGCTGGAGTCGCTTATTCAATGCGGCGCCTTGGACGAATGGGGCGAGCGCAACGCGCTCCTTGCACATATCGAGACGCTGCTCTCTTTCCACCGCGAGCACACAAGAGCGCCGTCGGATCAGGTCTCGCTCTTCGGCGGCGGCGAGAGGCCGAAAGCGCGCATCGAGCTCTCCGCCGGCGGCGTTGAAGCGGCCTCGCTCGAAGAGCGGCTGCGTTGGGAGAAAGAGCTCCTCGGCTTCTACATATCCGGCCATCCGCTCGACAGGCATAAGGAAAAATTGGCGCGGGCCAAAGACATCAAGCATACAAAGGAACGCCTGCGCGGCGTCGAGACGGTAATCGGCGGGTACATCGAGAGCGTGCAGACCATACTCACAAGAAGCGGCGAGCGCATGGGCTTTCTGCGGCTCTCTGATTATTCCGATTCTATCGAGGTCGTCGCGTTCCCGCGCGTCCTTAAGGAACATGGCGAGCTCCTCGCGAGCGGCTCGTGCATCCTCCTCAAAGGCAAGGTCTCGGAGCGCAACGGCCAAGCGTCCTTCGTCGCAGAGAAGGTCAAGTCGCTTTGAGAATTGGGTGCTCCGCGATATTCTGATCTGCATGGCAGAAAAAGACCGCGACCACAAGAAGCTCGGGCCTGCGCTTGAACTCTTTTACATAGACCAAACGGTCGGCAAGGGCCTGCCCATGTTTTACCCGAAGGGCGCAACGGTGAAGCGCGAGCTGGAGCGTTTCGTCATGGACGAGGAGATAAAGCGAGGGTACCAGCACGTCCACACGCCGGACATTGCGCGGCTGGAGCTGTATAAGAAGAGCGGACACTATCCCCACTACAAGGACTCGATGTACGCGCCCATCGTTATCGACGACGAGGAATTCATGCTGCGGCCGATGACCTGCCCGCACCACTTCCAGCTGTTCCTCTCCAAGCCGCGCAGCTACAGAGAGCTGCCCATGCGCATAGCCGAGCTCGCCCAGCTCTATCGCTACGAGCAATCCGGCGAGTTGATGGGGCTCCAGCGCGTCCGCACATTTTGCTTGGCGGATGCCCACATCATCTGCGCTTCGGAAGAACAGGCGGCGGAGGAAGCCGGCGGCGCGCTCGACCTCATTGAATACATCGCGGGCGTATTCGGATTGACGCTCGACAAAGAGTACCGCTATCGCCTTTCGCTCGGCGATCGTTCCGATGCGGACAAATATTACAAGAACGACGCGGCGTGGGACAAGGCGGAGTCGCTGCTTCGTGAACTGATGAAAAACCGCGGCTGTAATTTTGAAGAGGCAGCCGGAGAGGCGGCATTTTACGGCCCGAAGATCGACGTCCAAATGAAAAACGTCAACGGAAAAGAGGATACCGCGTTCACGGTCCAGTATGATTTTTGCATGCCCGACCGTTTTGACCTCTCCTACATCGGCCCCGACGGAGAGAAAGCGCGCGCATTCGTGATACACCGGTCTTCGATCGGCGCCATTGAGCGCAGCATGGCGTTCCTTATCGAACACTACGGCGGGGCGTTCCCTGCGTGGCTGGCGCCTATTCAGGCGATCGTGCTGCCGGTATCCGAGAAGCATGCCGCATACGCCCGCGGCGTCGCGCAAGCGCTTCGCGATGCGGGTGCCCGCGTGGAAGTGGACGACTCGAATGAGACGCTTGGCAAGCGCATCCGCGAGGGAAAGACGCAGAAAGTTCCTTACCTGCTTGTTGTCGGAGACGAAGAGGAGGACGGGGGGACGGTTACCGTAGAGAGCCGCAAGGACGGCAAACTTGGAACACTTGGCACGGATGCGTTCACCGCTCGCCTTATCGAAGAAGTACGCGCGCGCGCCTGAAGCGCGCGCATCCTCGTTTTTAGCGTTTCGTGCTCCTCGCGCGCATTCACGCACGCATGCGCCGATACGCGGGATACAACCAACGCCGCAGAGCGCTTCTCAAGAAGGCGAGCATGCCGCCGCGCCAGTAGACGATAAAGTACGCGCCGCCTATCGAGAACGCCAAGAGCGCTACCCAGTAGAGCATGTTCCCTACCGGCCCGAAGTCAAAGCCCGTGTAAGGAATTTTGTCTAGAGGGAGCGCGGTAAGCGTCGTGTGGATGGCGTTTTGACACACCGCACTGCCGCCGGGCCCATGCACGGTGAGCGTATACACCTGTCCGGGTGCCGGGAAAACGGTCCTGGAACCGGAGAGTGCAACTGCGCCTATGCCGGGCTCGATGAATGCCGACGTCGCGTTTGACGACGCCCATGTGAGCGTCGCCGGCTGCGCGTGACCGTGCGCGAACGGTGTGAGATGTACGGAGCATGCCGGTGCGTGCACCGCCGGCGGTGGCGGAGGTGGTGGAGGAGGAGGCGGA
>Ga0210057_1002599_pt1 | contig 25675 bp, 31 predicted proteins | sample CryGeyCG2114_010_2_FD_183968 | JGI IMG/M metagenome (GOLD analysis project Ga0210057, IMG submission 183968) | Groundwater microbial communities from aquifer - Crystal Geyser CG10_big_fil_rev_8/21/14_0.10 (SPAdes) (version 2) | ecosystem: Environmental > Aquatic > Deep subsurface > Groundwater ...
TGCAAAAATAAAACCAACTTTTTTTTATTTGTTTTTTGTGAATTATAAACACTAAAATAATGCCTACCCAAATGAAATAATCATTTAAAAATCTGAAATAGTGTCCTTGTTCAACTCCTATTCTGAGAATGTAATCGTTATAAAATAAAGAGTTTTTAAACTTGAAATAATTTATCCAAAAAGGAATTGAAAAAATCACGCTCATCAATCCAGTAAAAATAATTCTCAAAGATATTTTTCTATTAGTAAAAAAGTAAAAAACAGTTAAAAGTGATAAAGCAAAAAAAAATGAAATAAAATTATAAGTGTATGAGTAAATTAATGCACTCCAAGGTAACGCGTATAAAATTAAATTGATTATAGATATTTTTTCTTTTTCTATCAAATTTATTAAAACAATTATGGAAGTTACAAGCACAGCAAAAGTTAAATTAGGTCTGGGCAGTCTGTCAAAAATTAAAGGAGAATGGATCACGATATTATCCAAATTTCTTCCGATAATACTCAAAACTTTTTCGGTTAACAAAGGGGATATGAGTGAAAAAATATAAAAAATAATCAACACTAGATCTTTCCAAACTAATTGTGTTATAATTGATGTTGAAAAAAAAACTGAATAAATTGTATTCTTGAATGCTTTTTTCCCTAATATGATTAACAAGTAAAAATTGATTGTTATGAATGAAAGTTTTGCAATTATCAAAGCAATATTAATACCAAAAAAGTTTAAAAATAATAGAAAAAAAGGCGCATATACGAGAATGTTAAAAAAAGGTAAAGGACTAACATTAACTCCTTTATTTTCGCGCACAAGATAATCTTCTGGAAATAGATTGCCGTCAAAAACATCTCGTATTCCACTGGGATACCCTACACAATCATGATTTGCAACAATGTTACAAGGAGTATAATTTTCCACAAAAATAAAACCTAAAATGTGGGGTAATGCAAAAATTAAAATGAGTAGAAACCAAACGATAAGAATTAAGCATTTTTCAAATTTCATTTTTTTATTATTTTATAAATACAAAACTTACTTCTTCAAATCCTCCAACCCAATAACACCAAATTCTTGAACAGAAATAGGGCGATAGATTAGCAAAAAAGTCAATAATTTTTCCAAAAAACTTGGCTGTGTGAAATTGATAGGTAGGCAATAAATTTTTTTGTAGATATTCTTGGGTGAACCAAGTTAATTTCATTTTTTCAAGCTTGAAATCAGGCCCAATGTAACCTCCTTTATAATCAGGATTAAAATATAGTGGAAAAGAAACATTAAAACCTCTTTTATGATCCGCATGTGTAAAACCTCTGCTGAAGTGGGGAACTCTGATGATGAGTTTCCCTCCCGGTTTTAAAATTCTATGTAGCTCTTTCATAACTTTAAAAGGATCTTTCAAATGTTCAAGTACGTGATCTCCTTCTATTAGATCAAAATAATCTTTCTTAAAAGGATAAGGGAAATTATCTAAATTATGGGTTATATCTGGGCTAGTTGAGAAGTCAATGTCAACATTTATATAATCTACTTTCTTAAATTGGCCACAACCTAAATTTAATTTTTGCATAGTGTGGGGTTATTCAATAGATTTATAAACTTTATTGAATTCTTGAATGTTTGTAACGTTTAATTTTAAGGGATTTTTATGTATCTATCGATTATTGTTCCAGTATTTAATGAAGCAAAAAATATTGAGAAATTATATTTTGAATTAAATTGTTCTCTAAATATTTTTAAAGGAACTTATGAAATTATTTTAGTTGATGATTGCAGTACAGATAGTTCGCTAAATATTATAAAAAAATTATCTGAACAAGATAAAAATTTGAAATATATTTCATTTAATAAAAATTTCGGTCAAACACAAGCAATAGCTGCAGGAATTGATGCAGCTAAAGGAGGTTTGATTGTGACTCTTGATGCAGACCTTCAAAATCCTCCTGAAGAAATTCCGAAACTTGTTGAAAAACTAGAACGAGAACATTATGATTGTGTTTCTGGATGGAGAAAGCACAGAAAAGACGATTTGAAAAAGAAACTATTTTCCAGACTATCGTTTCTTATTAGAAAATTATTATTCAAAGATAAAATTCACGACGCGGGCTGTACACTTAAAGTTTATAAAAAAGAATGTTTTGATGATTTTGAGTTTTATGGTGAATCACATAGGTTTATAACCACTATTTTACAAATTAAAGGTTTTAAAGTAGGAGAGTGTGTTGTTAAACACAAAAAAAGATTTGCAGGAAAAACAAAGTATGGTGCAAAAAGATTAACTAAAGGTTTTTTGGATTTAATTTTTATAAAATTCTGGAATGATTTTTCGACAAGACCATTACATTTTTTTGGAAATTTAGCCCTTTTTCAATATAGTTTAGTAATAATCTTGTTTGTAGAACAAATATTAAACGCTTTAATTATTTCAAAATTTATCACAGGTCATTTTTTGCTTTTAGGTGTTTTGCTTTTTTTAACTGCAACATTAACGTTATTTTTAGGGTTTTTATCTGAAATGCTAATTAGAAGCACCACCAAAAGCAAAAGATATAAAATAAAAAAACTTCACCGAAACATTTAAAAACCCTTTAAGTTTCCTTATTCTTGGACGGTCATAGGGGAGTGGTTCTACCTGTTCTCATTCGAACACAGAAGTCAAGCGCTCTTCCGTATCAGGGTGTACTCCGTTACGGGGAAAACCTGGTATGCTGTCCACCTTTTTTTTTGAAAAATTATTTTTGTGCAACTGCACAACTAGAATTTAATAATACGAGTTGAGTTTTAAATCCTAAATTAACATACCTTTTTAAAAGAATCTTTATTTTACCTATTTTTATGGGGGATGAACAATTAATCGAATCAGCAAATAAAGTTTTTTTGGAAAACTTTCCTGCTAATGCTCATTTTGAAAGAGCTATTTTTTATAGTTGGTCTTGTGCGATTAATGATTGTAAGTATTGTTATATGTCTACTAAGCCTGCAGTTAAAGATTTTAATGCGGTTCGTAGTTTTGCTTCAATTCTTGCCGAAGTGATTTTATGTAAACATTTTGGTTGGAAGATTGGTTTTGTGAGCGGAGGTGTTGGTGCTTTTCCTTTGCCTAAACTTGAAGAATTGTTAAAATACATAACTACATTGTATGGTGAGAAAGTTTGGGTGAATATTGGAACTGTTGGAACTTCTTTTCTTGAACGAATAAAACCTTACGTGTATGGTGTTATTGGAACTATTGAGTGTGTGAATGAAGATGTTCATAAAATTGTTTGTCCTTCAAAACCTCATTTGCCCGTTAGACGCATGTTTGAACAGGCTAAACAAGTTGGTTTGAAAACTGGAGCTACTATAATAATAGGTTTAGGCGAAACTAAAGCTGATTTTCCTAAATTAAAAGAATGGATTGAACTGTACAATTTGGAAAAACTTCATTTGTATGGTTTTAATCCAGTAAAAGGAACCGCATTAGAGCATAAATCAACTCCAAAAAAAGAGTATCAGGCGTGGTGGATTGCTCAGACTAGAATTAATTTTCCTAAAATAGATATTCAATGTGGTATTTGGAAGGATAAAATAGATCGTGTAAGTTTATTGTTAAAAGCAGGTTCTAATTCAGTATCAAAATATCCAGTGATTAAATTGTTCGGTAAAAAAGAAAGTTTTGAATTAGAACATCAAGCAGAAATTGCAGGCAGAACTTTTCAAGGAACTTTGACAAAGTTTTTTGAACTAAACCCTGATTTGTCAGCACTTCCTGAAGAATTACAAGTTCAGGTTAAAGAAAAATTAAAAATGTACCTTACCGGTATGAAGGGGAATTTGATCTCTCCAATTATCAAAAATTTTTAAATTCAGATTTTTCTGAATTTTAAAAATTTTTATAGAAAGAAATTTAAATCAACAAAGAATAAGTGTTTAATATGCGAGATAAAAAAAAAGTATTTGCCTCATTATTCATTGCATTTATTATGATATTTAGTATTTTTGGATTTTTACTCGGTTACTCTTTGAATGATCTTGAAGTTGTTTATAAAAATTATAAATTTGTAGAAACACCTCAAGGCTGGTTATCAGTGATTGATGGTGAACGTTTCTTTTTTATTTACACTCCTGAAATTGTTGAAGATTTATTGGCTGATGATGTGAAAAACGTTTTAAACAATGCCAACAAAATAACTATCACTCAAGATCCTTCTAAATTTTACACTCCAGTGATCACTGATTTTGTTTTAGAATTGTCTGAAAATATTCCTAAAATAAAAAATGTAGAATTCGATTTTGGTTTAATTAATAATTCAAAATACAATCTTCCTAAAATTACTTGTGAAAATGCTTCAACTGAAAATATTGTTTTATTTTTTAACGAATCAGAAACTGAAACAAATTCATCAATAACGTTCAACAATAATTGTGTAAGTGTTAATTATGCTGACCAAGTTGAATTGTATCAACAAAAAGAAGCAATTTATTTTGCATTATTAGGTGTAATATGAATGAAGAAAACTCTTGCGAAATTAAAAAAACAATTCCTTCCATATCAGATAAAAAATCTTTGATATTCTTAGGAATCAGCATATTAGTGATAGCAATTATATTTTTAATAATATTTTTTGGAGCAAAACATGTTGATCCTTATAAGCCTGAAAGAGTTACTTATAATTATTTTGATTTTGTTAAAAAAGATACACATTGGATGACTGACTGGCAAGGAAATAATGGATTATACGAATTAGGATTCAGATTTAATCCTCTTGAAGCTGAAACAGTTCAAGTCTCAGGAAGTTTAAATGAAAGTTTTAACGATAGAGATGTTTTATACATAACGTTTGATCCTTTAGAAAAAGTACAACACAAATACACAGCTTTAGGCGCGGGAGAAATACTTTTAGTTGCTAATAGGGCATTACATAAAAATATTGAGATGGCGTGCACACAACAAGATGATAATGCGTGTGTTGATTTTCCAATAATTACTTGCGATTCTGATGCAAGTGTAATTTTTTTGAAACCTTCTGCGCCAACAAAAGTAGAGCTTAACAATTCTTGCATAACAATTCAAGGTGAAGAAATGAATTTGTTAAAAGCAATTGATAGATTATTATATCAATGGTTGAAAATAATGCGATGAACGAACATTACTATACAAAAAAACCCACCTCTTTTGTTAAAGAAAACACAATTAAAGAAATTTTAAGAGGAGAAGAATTAACTTTCATAACTTCTTCAGGATTGTTCTCTCCTAAAAAAATAGATAAAGGAACAAAATTATTAATTGAAGAATCATTAATTTGTTCTGAAGATAAAATTTTAGATCTCGGTTGCGGATATGGTGTTGTAGGAATAAGTATTAAAAAAAAATTTCCAAAAACAAAAATAACTTTGTTAGATGTAAACGAGCGCGCATTAAGTTATGCTAAAAAAAATTCTGAATTAAATAAAACAGAAGTTGAAATTGTTGAAAAATTAAAAAATAAAACATTTAACACAATATTACTAAATCCTCCGCAAAGCGCTGGAAAAAAAATTTGTTTTGAACTGATCAATCTTTCAAATGAACATTTATCGACGGGAGGTTCATTGCAAATTGTTGCGCGTCATAAAAAAGGGGGAAAACTTTTAGAAACTTACATGAATCAACTTTTTGGTAATGTTGAAGTTATTGCAAGAAAGAGTGGTTACAAAATTTATTTAAGCAAAAAATTAAATTGAATAATTTTTTTAAAACAAAACATTTAAATACTAAATACTGCATTATTTAAAATAAATTAAAAAAATAAAAGAGGTGTGCGTTATGGCAGCAAAAAGAAAAAAAAAAGCAGCTAAAAAAGCTAAACCTAAAAGAAAGGCAGCTAAAAAAGCTAAACCTAAAAGAAAGGCAGCTAAAAAAAAAAGAATATAAGGCGATTAAAGCTTTGACTGCCTCTATTTTTGGGGCAGTACTTTTTTTTTATTTCTAACAAAAATTTATAAATGATTAATGATTTTATTCAATAATGATTTTTATTTTTCAAGAATTAATTGATGTAGTGTTAATGACTTTAGTTGTAGGATTTATTTTCATGGATGTTTTTAAACAAAGACAATACAATTATGGTTTTAATTGGGAAGACTTAAAATTTTCTTGCATGGTTACAAGTCCGGCAATTATTCTTCACGAATTAATGCATAAATTAGTTGCAGTTTATTTTGGATTAAATGCAACATTTCACGCAGCGTATACTTGGTTATTTTTCGGAGTAATACTTAAATTGCTTGGCGGATTTATTTTTTTCGTTCCAGGTTATGTGAGCATGAGTGGGTTTGTATTGCCGTATCAAAAATTTTTAATTGCTTTTGCAGGTCCTGGAACTAATTTAGTATTGTATTTAGTTAGTAGTTATGTATTGAAAAATAAAATTATAACTAATCAAAAATATTATACTGCACTTCACTTAACCAAGTATATTAATGGTTTTTTATTTATTTTAAATATGATTCCTTTGCCTTTTTTTGATGGCGGGCAGGCATTAAATGCATTATTGCAAATAATTCTTTAGAAGCTTTGATGCAATGAACATCAATATGTTTAATTTTTTTTCCTGACCGCTTGCTTTCTTTTTGTGCGTAATGTTTTTTTTTGTTCTTGCAAGCGGAACTTTGGTCAGCTCTTCGAGCTGAATTTTAAAACTTATCTTTGTGCAACTGCACAACTAAAATTTAATGATGAAGGTCATTTTTTGCTGTAGATAAGTAATAGTGGAAAAATAAGAGTTTAAGTTAATATAAGACGAACTGATAGTAAAACAGAATAAAGTGAAATTTTCTACTAAGCCGTTTTTAGGGTAAACTTTTTAAACAAAGCATTGTTTGATATGTTTAGATGACAAATTTGTCTTTTAAAGAAAAAATAAAAACATTTTATGATGTTAATTATAAAACTTTACTTATTATAACTTTAGTAATATTTGGTTTAGCATTATTATTTTTAGCGTATAAACAATTTGTTGTTGGAGAATTAATCGTTAGAGGCATAAGTTTGAAAGGAGGGGTTGAACTAACTTTTCCCGCAAAAACAAACATTAATATTAATAGTTTACAATCATCTTTAAGATCTGAAACTAATTCTAACGATTTAACTGTGCGAAGCACTTCAGAATTGGGAGTTCAAAAAGATATAATTGTTGAATCTTCAGATGTGACTATTGATTTAATGAAAAAAAGTTTAGAAACAGTTGGTTTCAAATTAATTGAAGGAGAATATTCATCACAACAAATAGGAAGTAAACTTGGTGAAAAATTTTTTAATCAAATGTTTTTAGCACTTCTTTTTGCAATAATAGCAATTGCCATAGTTGTTTATATAACGTTCAGAGAATTAATTCCTTCATTATTCGTAATGATTGCCGCAATTGCAGACTTAGTAACTGTGTTAGCAGTATTATCCTTTTTTAACATAACTTTAAGCATAGCAGGAGTGGCTGCCTTTTTAATGATGCTGGGTTATTCAGTTGATACAGATATATTATTAACTACAAGAGTTCTTAAAACAAAAACTGGAACAGTATTGCAGCGTATTCATGATGCTATGAGAACGGGCATTACAATGACAGTTTCTTCTTTTGTTGCAGTAACTCTTGCATTTTTTATTACTCAATCAGCGGCTATAAAAGAAATAATGCTTATCTTAGCTTTAGGATTAATTATTGATTCTTATAATACTTGGATTCAAAACGCAGGTATTTTAAGATGGTATTTGGAATACAAACATGGCAAAAATTAAACAATTATTATTAAACTGGAAAGTTTTAGTATTTATAACATTTATACTTTTATCTTTGATAGCTATAAGACCAAATTTTGCGCAAGGAGTTGCAATAAAAGCTGTAATAGCAAATTCTGCAGCTGCAAATGCAGGGTTTATAACTGAAAAAAATGTTTTGCCTGTAAATCTTGAAAGAATTATTAAAATTGATGATCAAGAAATAACTAATTTACAAGATTATTATTCTTTTGTTGAAACATTACAAGTAAATCAAACTTTGAGATTTAAAACGAATAAAAAATTATACTTATTAACAACTCAATCAAATGATGAAACAGGTGAAGTAAATAATTTAGGTTTACGATTAATCAATGCACCAACTTCAAATATAAGAAAAGGTTTGGATTTACAGGGAGGAACAAGAGTTATTCTGAAACCTGTAGATGCAATGTCTAATGAAGATTTGAATTACATAATTGATAATTTAAAACAAAGATTAAACGTTTACGGATTATCAGATATTGTTGTAACAAAAATTTCTTCATTTACTGCAGATGAACAATTAATTCTTGTAGAAATTGCAGGCGCAAGTGAAGAAGAAGTCAGCGATCTTATAGAAAGTCAGGGCAAGTTTGAAGCAACAATAAGAAATCAAACTGCATTCACCGGAGGTAAAGATAGTATTAATTATGTTTGTATAGGTTTAACTCAATGTAGCGGTCTCGATCCTAACAGGCCATGTCAACAATCAGATGGAGGCTGGTCTTGCGGGTTTTATTTTCAAATAACATTAAGTGTTAAAGCGGCGGAACAACAAGCAAGTTTAACTAAAAATTTAAGTATTATAAAACAACCCGGTGGAAATTATTTAGATGAACCAATAGTGTTCCGTCTTGACGGCACAGAAATTGATAGTTTAAACATTGCAGCTAGTTTGAGGGGAAAACCAGAAACTGATATAGTTATTTCAGGCAACGGTCAAGGCAGTAATTATAATGAAGCAAGAGATAACGCGTTAGAAAACATGAAAAAATTGCAAACAGTATTGCAAACGGGAAGTTTACCGACTAAATTAGAAATAATAAAAAGCGATACTATTTCTCCAGTTCTTGGAGATGAATTTATTAATAACGCGTTCCTAATGGCTTTTGTTGCAATTTTATCAGTAGCAATTGTAATAACTTTAATTTATAGAAAGATAAAAATTATTATTCCTTTACTTATTACGGGTTTTGCAGAAGTATTGCTTATTTTAGGAATGGCTTCATTTATAGGTTGGAATTTAGATTTAGCGGCAATTGCAGGTATTCTTGCAGCCGTAGGAACAGGAGTTGATGATTTTATAATTGTAACTGATGAAGTTTTAAGAAAAGAAGAACAATCTTACGAACAAAATTGGAAAAGAAAACTTAAAAGAGCATTTTTTATAATCATGGCTGCTTACTTCACAACAGTTGTTGCAATGATTCCATTGTGGTATTTCGGAGCAGGATTACTTAAAGGTTTTGCGATAACAACAATAATTGGTATAACTTTAGGGGTGTTTGTTACAAGACCTGCTTATGCTGAATTTTTAAAGTTCACTTTTGAGGAAGAATGAAAACCAAAACATCATCAATAGTATTGATGATTATTTGCACACTATTCACTTCTGTTGCTCAATTATTTCTTAAAAAAGGAGCTAACAACTTATCATTGTTAAGTGTGTTAAAATTTTTTGAAAGTGCAATAACAAATCCAACATTAATCATAGGTTGTATTCTTTATTTTATTGCAGCAACAATTTTTGTTATAGCTCTTAAAGGAGGGGAGTTATCAGTATTATATCCTATTATTGCAACAAGTTATTTTTGGGTGACATTACTAGCATTATTTTTTTTAAATGAACAAATAAATTATTTTAAATGGATGGGAATATTCATTATTTTTATTGGTATAACTTTTGTTGGGGTGGGTAGTAAAAATGCCAACTGAATTATGGGCTGTAGGAATTGTAGTGTTTGCAGGATTAATAGGTGCTTTCGGACCAATATTTTTAAAATTAGGATCTGCAAAAGTTAACCGACAGTTACGTGAACAATTTAAAAATCATAAATTAATACTAGGCATACTAATTTATTGCACCGCTGCAGCAATGTTCATTCCAGCTCTTAAAGGGGGAGATTTATCAGTTTTGTATCCTTTAGTTTCTTTAAGTTACGTGTGGGTTTCAATACTTTCAATACTTATTTTAAAAGAAAAAATGAATTCAACCAAATGGTTAGGAATATTATTAATTCTTATAGGTGTATCATTAATAGGATTGGGCAGCTAAAATTTTATAAACTGCAAGTTTATAAAATTTTATTATGAAGCAAGAATTATCGAGTGTTGATTTGCATTTTTTAATCCAAGAACTAAAAAGCATAGAGGGAGGTTTATTGGGTAAAACGTACAGTTCTGATAAAAAAAAAATATTTATACAAATTTATCAAAAAGATTTAGGTAAAAAATTTTTAACATATCATCACCCATTTATTTGGCTAGGACTTAAAAAACCTGCAGGCAAACTTTCAAACTTCGCCACATTCTTAAGAAAATATTATGAACGCGCAAAAATTGTTTCAATAAAACAGGTTGGTTCTGAAAGAATAATAGAATTAATCATTCAAAAAGAAAAAACAGCTAAAATATTTTTAGAACTTTTTGGTCAAGGCAACATGATAATTTGCGATGAAAACAACTTAATTTTATATCCTTTAGAAGTTCAAGAATGGAAAGATCGTTTAATAAAAAAAGGAGAAAAATATGATTGGTTTAAGAAAAATAAAAATTGTTTTGAACAAACAGAAAAAGATTTCAGAAATTTAGAAATTAAAGAAAACATTTCTAAAACGTTAGCCATAAATTTAAATCTCGGAGGAGTTTTTGCTGAAGAATTATGTTTGCGCGCAAACATTGATCCTAAAAATGAAAAAGTCAATCAAAGAGAAAAGAAAAAATTGCACGATCAGTTTACGAAATTATTGAAAGAAAAACTAAATCCTCAATTAGTTTACAAAAATTCAACTTTAAAAGATATCACCCCGATAAAACTTGAAAAATATTCTTCTTTAGAGCACAAACCAGTTAGTTCTTTCGGAGAAGCTTTAGAAGAACACTTTTTAATTTTAGATGACGCACCCGTTGAAAACACTAGAATTGCTCAATTACAAAAACGTATTCAAATGCAAGATGAAGTATTTCAAAAATATACAAAACAAATTGAGGAAAACACGAAAAAAGCAGAATTTATTTATACTAATTATGACAAAATCGAATTATTACTCAAAAAAGGAAGAGAATTATTAAAATCACAAGCAACAAATGATAAAATAAAGTTGGATAGGAAGAATAAACGAATAACAGTAGAAGTTTAATTATATATGGAAAAAATTTCTTTTTTTAATAAAGCTTAAAAAACCTCTCAGTTTACAAAAAAATATGACTTTGTGGACTGAAATTAAAGAATTTTTTAAACCATTAACAGATAAACTCGAATGGTTTGGCAAAAAAATTCAAAAAATAGTTAATTGTTTGCTTTTACTCATAGTGTATTTTACTAGTGTAGCATTCACTTCAATTCTTGCCAAAATAATTGCTAAAAAATTTTTAGATCTAAAACCTGACAAAAATAAATCTTATTGGATTGAAGAAGAAAGCATTACCCTGCCTAAAGATGAATATTACAGAATGTTTTAAAGATTTTTAATAATTCCTTGCAGGAATTCTTTCTGCAGGAAAGCTACGAACGACAGTGAGTGTGTTAAAAATCTTGAGCAATTTTTTTTAAAAAATTGCAAAAAAATACTTGGATGTTTGAATGGAGGTTTAGAATAAAATGTACGTGCTTGGTGTTTCTTGTTATTATCATGATAGTTCAGCGTGTTTGCTGGATGATGGGGTTGTTGTAGCTGCAGCTGAAGAAGAAAGATTTACAAGAAAAAAACATGACACTAGTTTTCCAGTTAAAGCAATAGAATTTTGTTTTAAAAAAGCAGGCATAACAATTAAAGATGTAGATCACGTAGCATTTTATGAAAAACCAATATTAAAATTTGAAAGATTACTTCATCAACACATTGAAATGTTTCCTCGTTCTTTTCCAATGTTCTTTCAAGCAATGCCTAACTGGCTTTCAGAAAAACTCAGAATTCCTGCAATGTTCAAAAAAAAATTAAAATATAAAGGCCCAGTTTTTTATTTAGAACATCATATGAGTCATGCAGCATCCTCATTTTTAGTTTCACCATTCAAAAAAGCAGCAATTTTAACAATTGATGGAATAGGAGAATGGGATTCAACAACGCTAGGTTACGGAAATGAAAATGATATAAAAATAATTAAACGATTAAAATTTCCCCACTCATTAGGCTTATTATACAGCACAATAACTGCATTTTTAGGAATGAGTGTGAATAATAGCGAATATAAAGTGATGGGTTTAGCACCTTATGGTAAACCAACATACCTTGAAGAATTCAGAAAACTTATTCACGTTAAAGAAGACGGCAGTTACGCTTTAAACATGGATTATTTCGTTTTCCATTACAAACAAACAATGCCCAGTAAAAAAATGGAACAATTACTAGGCCCTATAAAAAATAAAGATGAACCAATAACTCAACGTCACAAAGACATAGCTCGATCATTGCAAGAAATAACAGAAGAAATATTGTTTAAAATTTTAAACCACTTGCATGACATAACTGGTTGTGATAATTTATGCATGGCTGGCGGAGTAGCATTAAACAGTGTGGCTAATGGAAAAATAAAAGCAAACACGCCATTCAAAGAAATATTTATCAATCCCGCTGCAAGTGATGCAGGAACTTCCATGGGTGCTGCATTTTACGTTTACAACACTATTTTAGGCAACTCACGTAAAGACGTATTCAACAGTCCATACTTAGGACCAGGATACAGTAATAATTACATTGAAGCATTTTTAGAAAAAAATAACATTATTCATTACAGGTTCAAAAATGATCAAGAACTGTTAAAAAAAACTGCAGAATTATTATTCAAAAACAATGTAATCGGATGGTATCAAGGTCGTATGGAGTGGGGACCTAGAGCGTTAGGCAACAGAAGTATTCTAAGTAATGCGTGTAATCCAAATATGCAAAACATACTAAACACGAAAGTGAAACACCGAGAAAATTTCAGACCGTTTGCTCCTGTAATAACAGAAGAAGACGCGCATGACTGGTTTGAAATGGACAAATTAGACGAACCTTACATGTTATTCGTGTACCCTGTAAAAGAATCTAAACGTAAAATAATTCCTTCAGTAACACACGTTGACGGTTCAGGAAGATTACAAACAATAAATAAAACGCAAAACCCAAAATATTATGGATTAATAAAAGAATTTGAAAAATACTCGGGAGTGCCAATTTTAATTAACACATCGTTTAATATTCGTGGAGAACCAATCGTTTGCACCCCTTACGAAGCTTACAAGTGCATGATGGGCACCGGAATAGATTACTTAATCATGGGTGATTTTTTAATCAAACGAGAAGACAACCCGCAACATTTATGGGATAGTGAAAGTTTAGCAGATGATTGAAAAAAATTTACACTTTTTCTACAAGAATTTCTAAGAAACACTTATAAAAAATATAATTTTACATTTCTTAATGAAATTCGAAAAGTATCTTGGAAAAGGTTTATATACCTGTAAGATATATTCCTACCAAATGGTAGGAATTAAATTATTTTCAAGAGTGGGTTCAAAAGGTCAAGTAGTAATTCCAAAACCCATCAGAAAACAATTAGGATTGGATCGAGATACTGAAGTTGTTTTTGACGTTATTAAAGATAAAATAGTTTTAAAGAAAAAACAAAGCGATTTAGAAATTCTGGAAGATTTTTTTAATTCTTTGCAATTTAAAGGAAAATTACCAAAAAACATAGATTGGGATGAAGAATATTATTCCCAATTTGAGGAAAAATGACAGTTTACTTAGACGCAAACGTATTTTATTTCTCTTTATACCCTGATGATAACAGATGTGCAGAAGCACGCAACATATTAAGAAAAGTAGCTCGGGGAGTTTTAAAAGCACATACTTGCCCATTAGCCATAGATGAATTTGTTTGGTCTATGTTAAAAAAATCCAAAAACAAAGAAGTCGCCATAAAAGAAGGTTTGAAGATTTTAAGCTTGAACAATTTAAACTTTATCAGTGTAGATAAAGAAATTGTTTTCAATTCATTAAAAGTTATGAATTTATACTCTCTAAAACCAAGAGACGCTATTCATTTAGCAGCCATGCTTAGTAAAGGCATAAAAACAATAGTCAGTGATGACAAAGATTTTGACAAAATCAAAGGAATAAAAAGGAAAAGCTTGGATTGACTAATCTAAAAATTTTTCAGACTTCAAAAATTCTTCATGATTTGCACTTTTTAATTGTTCTTCGAAATCTTTGTGATCTTTTTCCAGTTTTGTTTTTTCTGCTAAAAGATTTGAAACACCATCTATAACTTCTTGAGTTGTTGTGAAATACAATTTAGCAGTTCTATATCTTTCCCCTTTTCCGCAACGTTCATCTTGATTGTAAACATGCCAGTGAAACACTTCATTTCCATCCGGAAGAATAAACTCCATGCCAAGAAATTTATTAGGAGTGTTGCATCCTAGAGTGAAATTTATTGCAACATCAGTATTGCTTTGAGGTTTTTTGTGCAATAATTTCTTGTTTTTTATCTTGTTGAAATATTTTTGTGTTGGTACAACTAATTGATATAACGAAGAGCCAAAAAGTATTGGTGCATACATTAAAGGTACATCATAAATGTTTGCTTCATAATTCACCCCTGTTAATCTCTGCAGTCCTCTCCAAGCTAAAAGAAATGGTTTAACAATAGGAACACTAACAGCCAATCCTAAACCAGAACCTATCTCACTCCAATCCCTGCCCTCTATCTTTCTCACACCTAAATGATCTTTTAATTGATCATAAATGTCTAAAGTTTTATCATCAAGTTTTTGAAGTACAAACTTTTTTTCTCTGAAGTAATCTTGAACTTTCTTCCAGTTTTCTTCAGCCACTTTTTTTCTTTTATCAGTAACTAAATTATTTCCATGACAACCGGCATAATTGCTAATTCCTCCTCCAAAACTTCTATATAAAGGAAGCAAAGCATACTTTACTCTCTCTTCATTCTGTTCATAAACAACATGAAAACCATTATTAAATTCCGCAATAAACAATTCATCATTATCCTGAAATCTCATTGTTTGCTTAACAATATCTTGTAATTTCATTTTAGTTCAAACCTCCTATTAAATTTCCTGCGCCGTAACTTGCTACGCCTAATGCCGCAGTTGCTGTTGTTCCTAGAAATCCTCCGCTTAACTTTTCAGGAAAGCCTATTTTGTATCCTGAAAAGAACGAGCTTGCTGCTGCTCCGCCAATTGCGTAGCCCATCCCTGGTAACGGGTTTCCTTTTGCTGAGGAGTAACCGTAAAGTACGCCGCCCCCTATGACTGCTACTGTGGTTGCAGCACCTGTCAAAGTTCCAAGTAGGAAATTATTGATTTCATCATAGAACTGGCTTCTAGCATATATTTTTCTATTTTTGCTCAGTTCTCCTAAACAAGCTAAGGGCAACAATAATATTTCTAGTCCTCTCATTTCAGTTCACCATCCCTACAACGTAACCTATGCCGTAACCTACTGCTGTTGCTCCTGCACCAAATACTGTTCCTACAACTCCTCCAACAAAAGATCCGCAAAGAATTTTTTCTAATTTATGTTGAGGCTTTTTCTTGTCAATGAATCTTTCAATACCCAAATACATAACACCTGATGCCGTTCCAGCCATTACTCCGAATGCTCCGCTTACTGCTGCAGGCCAATAATTTAGTGTAACTTCCATGTCTCCAACAGACACTCCTTTGCTAGCGCAGTACCCGTTGTAAGCTCCCATTGCTATTCCTGTAAGACCTAAAACTCCTACTGTTACTTCCGGATGCGCTAATGGCATTGTGGTGACTTTCATTATTTTTTGTTTTATTTTCATTTTATTATTCCTCCAGACCCGTTTGGTCGTGTTTTATTTTAATAACACATAGAATGAGTATAAATCATATATATTTTATTATTATAGTTTATATTCTAGTATAAATTGTATAAACAATAATAATATTTATATATTAGTTCTAATTGGTTTATGGATATGAGGCGTAAAATTGTTCAACAAGGAGCTGCTACACTTATGGTTTCGTTACCTGCACAGTGGGCTAAGCAGAATAATATTAAGAAAGGTGACGAGGTTGAAGTAGAAGAAAAAGGAAGTCAATTGCATGTTCTTTCTACTACTGCGCCTGAAAATAAATCTGTGGAGGTCGAATTGAACAAGTTCGGTCCTTATTTATCTAGATTTCTTGAAGCTTTTTACAAAGCAGGTTATGATGAGATTAAAGCTACCTTTCAAGATCCGGGTGCTTTGAATGAAGTTCAAAATTGTTTAGGTAAAGAAATGAGTGGTTTGGAGATTTTTGATCAGTCAAAAACGTATTGTGTGCTTCAAGATATTGAAGGTGTTAGCAAAGAAAAGTTTGATCCTGCGCTTAAGAGAGTTTTTTACTTATTGTTGCAAATGTCTGAAGAAGCTTTACCAATATTAAGATCTCAAAAGTATGAAGAGCTCAAACCTTTAAGATTTCTTGAAGAAAGCAATAATAGGTTTACTGCTATTTGTATAAGATCTTTAAGTAAGTTAGGTTATAAAAAGCCAGATCGTATGCATTTTATGTATTTTATTGTTGAAAAATTAGAACAAATCGCGGACCAATTCAAGTACTTGTTTGATTTTTTAATGCAGAATAAAGTTAAAGTTTCAAAGCAAGTTGTAGACTTGTATGGCTTACTTTGTAAAATGTTAAGAGAATATTATGAATTCTTTTATAAGTTCAACAATGAAAAAGCAAAAAAAGTTGATAAGATGCGTACAGATATAATACAGATAAGTAATAAAATTTTCAAAAAGATTTCTAAAGAAGAAATTATGGTGTTACATTTTATTATGGCAATTTGCCAAATGGTTTTTGAACTAGTTGAGCCTACTGTTGCTTTAAACTTTTAAATAATATCTAATAAATTATTTGCGTCTTTTAAAGGCCATTTTTGTTTTAACTCATAAAATTTACCTGTATCTCCATGAATAAAAACATATTTACACTTATGACTCCATTTAGATTGCGGTTGTTCATCTATAAATCCCAACCAAAATTTTTCATAAGTAGATTTAATTTTTTCTCCGGAAGTTAAAATCAATTCTTCACTTGATAACATGTTTTTTGATAAATAAGTCGGTCTTTTTCTTTTATCTACAACTATTAATTCCAATAATTTTTTAGCTTTGTCACGACTCATATTTTTCTAATTTGTTTTTGTTTTATTAAATTTATGACCGAAAAGTATAAAAATGACTCAACTATTTTAATTGTATGTCTCAATTATTAAGTGATTTATGGGCATTCTTACGAGTGCGAAAAAAATGGTGGTTATTACCTATAATTTTAATGCTTTTATTTGTAGGAATACTAATAATTTTCGGGCAAAGTAGTGCTGTAAGTCCTTTTATTTACGCATTATTTTAATTTTAGAAGTGTTTTTCGCATATTTTAATTTTAGAATTCTTTTAATATTTTTCTTAATTTGTCTACTTTGTTTTTCCAATCGTGTCGTTCTTTTATTGTTTTTCTTCCTTCTTTTCCTAATTTTTTTCTTAAACTTTCATTTTTTATTAAAGAATTTATTTTTTTAACTAAACTTTTTATATCTCCTCTTGGAAATACTAATCCATTTTCTCCATCTCGAACGTATTCTTTAATATTTCCCACAGGAGTTACAATAACAGGTAATTCACAGCTCATTGCTTCCATTGTTGATAAACTGCTTGTTTCAGTTAACGAAGGTAACACGTAAATATCCATTGTTTGAAGGAATGGAACAACATTATCTTGAGAACCAACTAATAAAATATCTTTATGTTTTAATATTTCTTTTTGAGGTCCTTCTCCAACTATTAATAATTTTGCATTTTTATGTTTTTTTCTGATTTTTAAGAATGCTTCAAATAAAGTAGGTAAATCTTTTTCTCTGCTTAATCTTCCGCAATAACCTATCACGAAATCAGTATTATTTAATCCCAATTTTTTTTTTAATTCATTTTTGTTCAATACTGGCGTGAATATTTCTGTGTCGATACCTAATTTCAACACTTCTTTTTTTGTTGTTATTCCATGAACGGTCAATAAATCTTCCATTTCTTTAGAAGGCAACAGTAAAAGACTGCAATTGTTGTAAGATTTTTTAACTAATATTTTCATCCATATTAAAATCAGTGTTTTAAAATATTTAACTCCTTTGCTTGCTAATTCCCAGTCAATACTGTGCACGTAACTAATTACTGGTTTGTTCAGTTGCTTTGCATACTTGATAACTTTTATCCCTATAGGCCCGAGTGTTTGATTAAAAACGAAATCACATTGTTTAACTAAATGTTTTAACTCTTTTTTATTTACTCTTGAAAAATAAATATCTCCTACTTGCAGTTTTAATAAAGGAAACTTATGTAGTTCTACATTTTTGAATTCAGGACTTTTTCCAAAATCAGGCACGGCTATTATTAATTTAAAATCATTTCTTATTTCAGGTATTAATTCTGATAAAAACATAGCTATACCATCCCATCTCGGTAAAAAACAATCAGAGCTGATTAAAAGCGTTCTTTTTGTATTTTTGTTTTGTATCATTTTAATTTGTAAAATACTTCTGCATATTTGTATTTATTATTCCACCCGTTTAGTATTGCATTAAAGTACATTTTCCATCTTAAGCCTATCACGCCAGGTAGATTATACTGGCTTCTGTGTGCTTTCATAGCGTTTACTTTTGTTTTGTACGTTTGTGAAATATCCACTATCATTGTCGGTAAATTTTTTTTAACTTTTAACACAGTCCATATTTCAAATAAGTAAACATCACAATTAATTATTCTTTCGTTTATTAATTCTTTTACTAAACTGTGAACTGCATTGTGATCTGGATGCATTTCTCCATTATTGTGAGTGAATATTTTGCTTGGTTTTTCTTTTTTTATGATTTTTGCAATAACTTCTTTGATGTTTTTTTCTTTCAATTCTCTTTTGAATTGTGCGTCTGCTAAACTCAAAAATTTTATTCCGCTTCCACCAAGTATTTTGTCTGATTCTTCGGCTTCTTTTTTTCTTGTTTTTTTTATTATTCCTGGTTTAAAATGCGGGTGACTGTTTTCGCCGTAAGAAAAAATTATTGTTTTTACTTTTTTTCCTTCTTTTGCATACTTAGCAAATGTGCCTCCGCACCCTAATATTTGATCATCATTATGCGCGCACAATATTAGAATTGTTTCATTTTTCATTTTACGCGCCTATTTTTAAACTTACTACTTGGCTCATTCCCATTTCGGGTTTCATAGATACTCCGTAAATCACGTCCGCTTCAGTTAGTACATTATCGTTATGACTTATTACTATGTATTGTGCTCTATCACAGTATTGTTTGATTAATTTAGCTAATAAACTGCTATTTTTTTTGTCTAATGCGGCATCTACTTCGTCTAATATGTAGAAACTTGCTGGTTCGTGTTCTTGAATGGCGAATAAGAATGCTAGTGCGGTCATGGTTTTTTCTCCGCCGCTTAAACTTCTTATGTCTAAAAATTTTTCGCCGGTTATTTTTACTTTTATTCTTAATCCTTCTTCGAATATGTTTTCTGGATTTTCTAATTCTAAATATGCTTGTCCTTTTGAGGATAATTTTAAAAAGATATCTTGAAAGTTTTTGTTAACTACATCCAGTGTTTGTTTGAATAATCCTGATTTGTTTATTTCTATTTCTTTCATTAAACCTAATATATCTTCTTTTTCTTTTGTTAAACTTATTTTTTTTTCTGTTAATATATTATATTCTTTTTCTGCGGCTTCGTAAATTTCTAATGATCTCATGTTTACATTGCCTATGCTTGCCATTGTTCTTTCAAAGTTTTGAATATCTTTTTTAAGTTCTTCTTCAGATTTGTTTTCTATTAGTTTAATTCCTTCGTATTGTGAGAATTCGTTTGTTAATCCTGATACTTCTACGCTAACTCTTGCGTTTTCGATTGACAAACCATTAAGTGTCAATTCTTCTCTTCTGGATTTTTCTTCTTCCACTAATGTTTTTGATTCTATCGCGTTTATCAAATCTTGTGCTTTATTTCTTTGATCAAATAATTGTTTGAATTGTGAATGAAATTTTTCTTGCTCTTTTTCTTTTTCTTTTAATTCGGCGTTTTTTTCTTTATTTTCTTCTGTTAAATTATTTATTTGTTGTTTTAAGAGTTCTTTTTCTTTTTCCACTTCGGCTTTTACTTTTGTTATTTTATTTTCATCTTCTCCGAATAATTCGCGTTCTCTATTTTCTATGTTTTTTATTTCAGCGTCTAATTTTATTTTTTCTTCAACTAATTTGTTTTTTTTCTCTTCGAAAGAATTTAGTTCTGCTATTAATGTTGGTTTTTTTAATTGTGTGATTTGACTTCTTAATGTTTGTTTTTCAATTTTTAACTGGGTTATTTTACTAGTTTTTTCATTTATTTTGTTTCCTTGTTCTGTTAATTCTTTTTCTATTTTTTTTATGTTTTCTTGTATTTCTTCTTTGTACTGTTTGTCTGCTTCTAAATCATCATCATCTAAGTGCAATGCTTTTTCTTGTTTAATTATTTCTCCTTCTAGTTCTGCGCGTAATTCTCGTAATCTTGAAATTTTTTCTTCATTTTCTGTTCTCGTAGTATTTAAAGTATTTATTTCATTTTCAATTTTGTTTAATTCTTTTGTTACTTTTTCTAATGTGTCTTGTATGTTTTTTTCTTTGAAACTTCCGTCTTTTTTATGTCTATACCCTCCGACCATGGCTCCTGAAAATTCTGCTGCATCCCCGTCCAAACTTACCATTTTAGTTTTTCCTATGCCTATTTTTCTTGCAGTTTCCATATCATCAACTATGATTGTGTTTCCGAATACGTAACTAAAAATATTTTTGTATTGTGAATCATAATTTATTAAGTCGATTGCCATTCCTAAAATTCCTTGATTGCTTTCTAAATCTTTTACTTCTTTTTTTACTGGGTAAGGTTTTATTTTGTTTAATGGTAAAAATGTTGCAGTTCCTAACCTGTTTTTTTTCAAATAATTTATGCAGTTAATAGCTGTTTTATCATCTTCCACCACTATGCTTTGTATTCTTTGTGCCGCTGCAATTTCTAATGCTAATGAATATTTTTTATCTACTTCTCCTAGTTCAGCTACTGTTCCGTGAATTCCTCCCAGTTTGTTTTTGTTTTCTAATATTTTTTTGACTGCGATGTTTGTTGATATGCTTTCTTTGAATTCATCTCTTCTTAATTCAAGTTTTGAATGTTCTTGTTTTTTTGAGAATAAGTTTTCTCTTAATTCTGCTAATCTTTTTGCGTGTTTTACGTCATCATTTAATAAATCGTTTAATTCTAATACTGTTTTTTTGAAATTTTCTTTTTTGTGTTTTAAATCATTTATTTCTTTTGCGTGTTCTTTTAATAATTGATCAATCTTGTTTATTTTATCATCGATTGTTTCTAATTGATATTCTGATTTGTCTTTTTCTCTTAATAAATTTTGATGTTCTTCTCTTAATGTTTGTGTTTCTCTTTGGAATGTTTCTATTTGTTCGTCTAGTTTATTTATTTTTTCTTCTAATTCGTGACTTTCATCTAATTTGTGTTTTTTTCTGAATTCTTGAATGTGCTGGTTTATTTTGTTTAAATCTGTTGTAACATTAATTTTTGTTTCTTCTAAACTTTTTTTTTGCGCTAATAATTCATTTTTTTTGGTGGTTAAATCGTCTGTGTCTCTTGATAATTCAGCATTTCTTTTTTCTAATTTGTTTATTTCATCTTTGTAATTGCTTGTTTTAGTGCTGTTTGTTGCAATAATTACTCTTAATTGTTCAATTTCTTTATTTAATGATATTTGTCCTTTTTCTCCTTGAGATTCGATTTCATCGCTTATTTTTTTTATTTTTTCTTGATTTTCTTTTTTATCTTCTTTTAATTTGCTTATGATGGTGTTTAATTTGTTGAGTTCTTCATTAACTTTGTTAGTTTTATTTGTTATTTTTTCTTGTTCAATTTTTTTTTTATTGATTTGTTTGTGTAAATGGCTTGCTTTGTAAGAATCTATTTTGTCTTTTATGTCTTTGAATTTTAATGCTTGGTCTTTTTCTTTTTTTAAATCTTTCAAATAACCGTTTCTTTCTTTTAATACGATTTCTGCTTCTTTTACTTTTTCTTCAACGTGATTTAATTCATTTAATGCTTTATTTTTTTTTTCTTCGTAAAGTCCTATTCCTGCTATTTCTTCAATTATTTGTCTTCGTTCTATTGAGGACATTTCTATTAATCTTATGATGTCTCCTTGTAATATTATGTTGTACCCGTCTGGATCTATTTTGGCGTGCGATAATAATTCTAGAACTTCTTGTCTTGTTCGTGTTTTATCATTTATTTTATACTTACTTGTTCCATTTTGTTTTACAATTCTTGAAACTTTTATTTCAGGTTCTGCTATGGGGAAAACATTGTTTTTGTTGCAAAAATAAATGCTTACTTCTGCGCTGTTGGATGGCTTTTTTGTTTTTCCTCCATTATAGATTAAGTTAGAACTTTTTGATGCTCTTAATGATTTTGAAGATGATTTACCTAATACGAAACATAATGAATCTAGAATGTTTGATTTTCCGCTGCCGTTTGGTCCTATGATTGTTGTGAAATCATCTGAAAAGACTAATTCTGTGTATTTCGCGAAGGATTTAAAGCCATTAAGGACTAAGCGATTAATCTTTGTCATCTAACTTTGTTCTTTCCTTTTATTATTTAAATATTGTCCTTTAGAAAGAGGTTTTGGAGCCTGAAGTAAAGGCCCAGGTAACCAATATTTTAACAATGGATTTAGACTATATATAAAGAGCAGTCTTTCATAACGTTTAAAAAACACCATTATTACTTGATTTTTATGAGTTTAATTTCTGAAGTTCCGCAAACATTCTTTGCGTTGGGGGCATCTTTTGAAGTTTTGGCAGGACTTACTGCTTTTTTAATTGGTTTTTTTGGTTTAAAGGTTTACAATTATGCCAGTGATAAGAAATATTACTGGTTCAGTTTAGCATTTTTTTTCATTTCAATTTCATTTTTTGCAGGATCATTTGTTCACTTATTATTATATTTAGATCTTAAAGAACCTTTGATGGGTTTGTTTAAAGTTATTGATTTTGCAATATCGTCTGTTTATGTAGTTTTATTATTATCTGCATATACATTATTATTGTCTGTTTCATCTAATTTATCTAATAAGCGAGTAGTTCTTTTTATTTTATTATTGTCTTGTTTAATGGTTTTCATGGCAGGCAGTACTGAGAACTTATTGAGAACATTTTTCTTATTATTGTTCTTAATGATTTTATTTGTAACGTTGAATTATTTTGAAAATTTTGCCAGAAAAACAAACATTGCAACATTATTATCGTTTTTAGCTTTTGTTTCAATGACTGTAGGTCACGGAATGCTTTATGCTAAATCTTTACTCACTTATTTAACTCCACTTTTATACATGGGTGGTTATTTTTTCTTACTGTTTGGTTACATAATTTTATTATTTTCTGTCGTGAGATTAACTTTTAAAAGAAAAAGATTTAAAAAGTGATTTTAAAAAAGTTTAAAAACAAAACGCATTTACCACTATACAATGGGATCAAGAAGAAACAAGTTGGAAATTATCCATGACATTCTCAAGTCAATTCATGATAAAGGAGGAACGATTAAACCCACTCATTTATTGTATAAGTCTAATTTATCTCATCAGCGCATGAAGGAATATGTGGATGAATTAAAAGGTAAACAATTAATGGATGAAGCAATAAAAGATAAAGATAAACACGTATTTATTTTAACAGATCAAGGTTATGAATTTTTAGCGAATTTTAGGAAATTAAAAGAATTTACAGATATGTTTGGACTTTAAATTTTTATGGCTTTTTTGAATAGGGTAATATTTATAAAAGAATCTACCTCTATGATATTAAAAAGAGGATTTATGGCTAAAAAAAGCAATATTGTTAGGAGTGTTAAAAAGCACAGTGTTGCAAGCAGTGTTTGGAAAGAAAAACGTAAAATTGTCGATTATTTTCATTATATTGGCAAGATTTTCAGTGCTTTGGTGAGTATTTTTTTCTTTATAATATTTTTAATGTTTTTTGCGAGTTTTTTCACTACAAATTTAGAACTTTCAATTCCTAAGGGAAACATTGCGTTAGTACCTTTAACGGGTGTTATAACTACTGGCGATAGTTTACCTTCATTATTTGAAGCGGAAGGTATCTCGTCAACAAAAGTTGTAAAATTATTAGATAAAATTGCTAAAAAGCCGGAAATTAAAGCAGTAATTTTAGAAATTAATTCTCCCGGAGGCAGTCCCGTTGCAAGTGCAGAAATCGGTCAAAGCATTAAAGAATTAAAAAAACTTAACATTCCTGTTATCGCAGTTATTCGTGAAGTTGGCGCTAGTGGAGGTTATTGGATTGCAAGCACTGCTGACAAAATTTACGCTCATGAATTATCAACTACGGGCAGTATTGGTGTTATCGCGTCTAGACTTGCATATCCTGGTTTATTACAAGAATATAATATTACGTATCAAAGATTAATATCTGGAAAATACAAAGATGCAGGTTCTCCTTACAAAGAAATGACTGGTGAAGAACAAAAATTATTCCAACAAGTTTTAGATATAACTTACGATGCATTTGTTAATGAAGTATCAATTAATAGAAATTTGTCCGTGGAAAAAGTTAAAGAATTAGCAACCGGCTTTGTTTATTTAGGCAGTCAAGCTAAAACTTTAGGACTTATTGATGAACTTGGTGGTCGTAAAGACGCAATCAAATATTTAGAACAAGAATTAAACATTACTGCCGAACTTGCTGAAGTAAAATCACAACAAGGATTTTTAGGATCATTAGGCGCGTCAGTAGAAAACTTCGGATTCAGTATAGGTCAAGGAATAGGCAGTAGTTTTGTCAGAAGCGGAGAAGAAAGTTATTTCAGAGTAAGAACGTAAACAAAAATTATTTAAACAAACTTAATTTACTATTTTCATGACATTAGATTGTTTACTTATTTTGAGCGGAGAATCTTTGAAAAATTTTCCTAGAAGTAAAAAAGCTGTAGAAGTCTATAAAAATTATGAGAGGCAGAGAATTTACTTGCCAGTTATTGCTTCAGGAAAAGGTCCTGGAATGGACATTCCTGAAAGTGAATACATGAAAGAATACTTAATAGATGAAGGTATTAGAGAGCAAGATATACATTGTGAGACTAACTCTTTGGATACTTTGGCAAATTTTGTTTACTCTGCTGAATTTTTGGATAAATTAAATGTTAAAAATGTTGGATTAATTACCGAACCGTTTCATATGAAAAGATCATTAAATTTTGGCAAAAAAGTTTTAGGGGATAAATATAAATTAATACCGATCAATTCTTACGGAAGAAAAAGCACTTTACCTGTTTTTGTTAAAGAAGAATTAGTAACTTTTGTTTTAGGATGGGATATAAGAAAGATCAAAACTGGAGATGTTGAAGCATTTAAAGAATATTTGAAAAAAAGTCACGCAAGACACGGGAAGAATCCTAAAGGTTTATACAAACACTTTCTCAACTCATATGTAAAATTTACCGGAGCAAAAATTTCATAAACCAACTTTTAACTTTATATCAAGATTAAAAAAAAATTCAGTGTTAAGCAGTCAACAAAACCAAATTTGGATGGAGAATTGCAATTGAGAATCAGC
>Ga0210057_1002600_pt1 | contig 25674 bp, 27 predicted proteins | sample CryGeyCG2114_010_2_FD_183968 | JGI IMG/M metagenome (GOLD analysis project Ga0210057, IMG submission 183968) | Groundwater microbial communities from aquifer - Crystal Geyser CG10_big_fil_rev_8/21/14_0.10 (SPAdes) (version 2) | ecosystem: Environmental > Aquatic > Deep subsurface > Groundwater ...
CTTTGGCAGTTAATGAGGGATGGCAAAACACAAAGTTACTTGTTCAAGCAGACACTTATGAATGAACTGAAGAATTTATGGGATAAGATAAAATTGGAAAGTTATGGAGAAGTTACGTAGGTACTGTGGATAAAAAAACCAAATAAAAAGAATATTTTATTATTTTCGATGCTTGGATTTTTAATAGCAATTTGGATTGAATATATGGCAGTTTATCTTTTGCACAAATGGGAATATTCAGAATTGATGCCGGTGATTTTTGGAATTGGCCTTTCTCCACTTGTTCAACTGACAACCACAGGACTAATGACAATATATTTCTTGAGAAAATTTATTCTATAAATTTTATTCTTACAGGAATCTCATAATCAGTAAATATATTTATTTTTTTTGAGCAAGTTCATAAAGTGAAACACTTTTCTTATAAAAACTTTTTTTTTCGATTGCTTCAACTCTACTAAAATATGGATAATCTGGAAGTATACTCGCAACCCTTGCAGCAGTTTCCAAATCACCTTTTACTTGAACTTGAATTGGACGAGCCGAATTATATTCTCTACTTATTGAAAAATTACCAACTTCAACTTTTCCATTATGAAAAAAATGGTCGTATTCGTTAGGAATATTATTAAAATCATCAAGTTTAACCTCTCCTTTAAATTCTAATCTAACATTATCCCCCCGTTCATTTCTAACTTCTTTATGAACAATTCCACGAGACACAATATAATCTCCAATATCAACCCCATTATGAGGAATATGCACAAATAAATGTGAACTTCTAGGAGATAAAAACTCTTCACTCGGCCAAGACACAGAATAATCTCCTGAGCCAATTCTAAATTTTCTAAGTGATGAAAATATTTCAGGAGGCAATCCGTGCCAAACACCAAGCGGCATTTGATATTTTAATTCTAAACCGATTTCGACAGGTTTATCTCCAATAGATTCTGCAAATCTTCTGTTTGCATCAATACCAACTGGAGTAAGAATTCTATCTATATAATTATGAAAATTATGGTCTTGTGTAACAAATGTTAATTCATATTCAGGAGAAAATAAAAAATTAAAATCAATACCGTCTTCTCTAGGAGATACAGCAGTTACATTCAGCGGAACTCCATTCATAACTGGAACTGTCATCTCAATCGATTTGGGTTTATCTCCATAATGTTGAGCTTTTCTATTAGATAGATTTATTCCCATATTTACAGAATTTCCATCAAAGACAACTTTATCAACATTAACCGGTTCTGGAAGATTTAATTTTTGTTTAAGAGATTTAACTATTGGATTCGATATAGAATTTGATGGTTCTCTTTTTAACTCAAACACCATTAAAATAAATCGTTCACCACTTTATAAAATAAATTATACTAAACTATAACAATCAAAGATCATAAATTTCCTTATATTTATTTCTCAAATAATCGACATACACTTTTGGATTTAAACCTTCTCCTGTAACATTTTTAATAATGTCTTCGGCTGTTCGAGTTCTTCCATAAACAAATATTTTTTCTTTAAGCCATTCTCTTATTCTTGAAAAATCTCCATTTTGAATATCTTTATCAATATCAGGAAAATCTTTTCTGAGTGCTTTATGTAATTGAGAAGCGTAAATACTTCCTATTGCATACGTTGGAAAATATCCAAAATATCCAAGCCCCCAATGGGAATCTTGCAAAATTCCATCTTTATCGCTGTCAGGAACAACTCCAATTAAATCTTTCATTTTCTCATTCCAGAGTTCAGGTAAATCATCGACGTTTATTGTCCCATCAATAAGACCCAGCTCAAGTTCAAACCTTAAAATGACGTGGAGAGGATAATGTATCTCATCGCTTTCGATTCGGATCAAACTAGGTTCAATCATATTAACTTCTTTATACCATAAATCTTTTTTTCCATTTAGATCATAATATTCATCAAAATGACCAAAATAATGTTCCCAAAAATCTTTGTTTGAAGCGATCATAATTTCCCAAAATCTAGACTGAGATTCGTGAAGACCACAGCTAGGAGAATCATATAAAATAGTATAAAGATATTTCTTTGGTATAAATGATTCATATAACGCATGTCCAGATTCATGGATCGTCGATTTAAAAGCAAACAATGGATGTTCTCTGATATTTGTAGTGATTCTCACATCCTCGGCGCCAACATGAGAAGAAAAAGGATGTTCTGAAAAATCCATCCTTGAAAAATCACTTCCCAATCCGATCTTTTCCATTACATGCTTCGCAAGAAGAATTTGTTTATCTGCAGGAAAATCTTTTTTCATCAAAATAAATTCTTGATTTTTATAAGTGTCAGATTTTTTTATATCATCAAGCAAAGATTTAATTTCTTTTTTTAGATAATCAAATTGTGGTTTAAGTTTTTCTACAGTCATGCCCTCTTCATAGTCATCAAAAAGACCGTTGTATGGATGTCCAGGCAAACCGATATATTCTGCTTCTTTTCTTTTTAGTTCAACTATTTTTTTTAAATGAGGGGAAAAAACATTGAAATCTTTTTTATCTCTCGCTTCCTGCCAAGCAGCAAAAGCCATTGATTTGACCATCGATAATTCTTTTACAAACTCAGGGGGTAATTTTCTTGACTTAGAGACATCCTTATAAAATTTTTGAATATTTATTTTATCATCTTCAGATAGATTTTCTGAATCAATATAACTCGTCAGTCTCTCTAAAGTTTCAAACAATTCATCACTTGATTGTTTTTTATGTATCATCGAGCTCAAATACGCTTTTTGCTCGGCTCTAAAATCAATTGCATTTTTTGGCATATACGTTTCCATATCCCATGACAACAATGATTTTATTCTGTCAAGAAGAAATATCTCTCTTTGATAATTATACATTAATTCCAAATCTCTTTTTAAATCCATTAAGTCAAATTATTGTGAAGACTTATAAATGTTTTTAGTCTGTCTTATATATGAAAGAAAAAGTCCTTGTCGCAATGTCTGGAGGAGTTGATTCTAGTGTAGCAGCATTGATTATGAAACAGAAAGGCTACGAAGTTATCGGCGTTTTTATGAAATGTTTTTCAGATACAAAAGATCCCCTAACTGGAGAATGTAACTGGCGTTCTGAAAGAAGAATGGCAATCCAAATCGCTTCGCTCCTTGATATTCCCCTCCACACTGAAGATTATGAAAAAGAATATAAAAAATTAGTGATTAAGGAAATGATAAACTCATACAAAAAAGGCATAACACCAAATCCTGACGTAGACTGTAATAACAAAATAAAATTCCCTCTACTTTGGAAAGCGGCTAAAAAATACAAGTGCAATTATCTTGTAACAGGACACTATGTAAGAATTCTAAAATCAAAAAATAAAAATAAATCCAGCAAATTCGTTAATTCAGTGTTGCCTCGGGTGGGTGGCGAGGGCGGGAGAGTGGATGACGAGCAATTTCGTGATAAGGGTGTAAGTATAGGAAAGGTGGGCGAGATTGCGAGATGGGATAATGAACTCGCGAGCGATAGAAAAAATCAAACATTTCAACTCCACAGAGCAAAAGCAGAAAACAAAGACCAATCATATTTTTTATATCGTTTAACCCAAAACGATTTATCACATACAATCTTTCCAATCGGAGAATTTTCTAAAGATGAAGTTAGAGAAATTGCAAGAAAAAATAATTTCCCAAACGCTGATAAAAAAGGGACGAGCGGAATTTGTTTTATTGGAAAAATAAATGTTAAAGAATATTTAAAAAACAAGATCAAACAAAAAAAAGGAGATATACTTGATCCCTCTGGGAAAAAAATCGGGGAACACGACGGAATTTATTTTTATACCGTCGGCGAAAGGATCGGTCCTCGCCATGGAATTAACTTTGAAAAGCAAGAACCAAACAAACAATTAGTAAGGAGATGGTACGTCGCAAGAAAAGATACTGTAAAAAATATCTTAATTGTTGCACCCCAAGATCATCCACTTCTTTATAGAAAAATAATTTTAGTTAAAGAACTTCACCTCATAAATCCTAAAGAAAAACTTCCAAAACAAATTGATGTTAGAATCCGACATGTTGGGGAATTGCTTGATGCAGAGTTTAATGGTTTATCAAAAAGCGACTTTACTAATTCAAACACTTCACTGGGCATGGTGGGCGGGGGTGGAGGTGGGCTGAGTAAAGTCGCAGAAAACAATAAAATAAAAATAACACTCAAAACACCCATAACAGGAATCAGTGAAGGCCAAGCGATTGTATTCTACAAAAAAAATTCTTCACTAGTTTTAGGTGGAGGAGTTATAAGTTTTCAATAACCTTTTTATAATCCTATTTCTTATCTTTTTCATGGATCTGACACAAGTAATTAAATCAAGACATTCAGTAAGAAAATTTTCTTCAAAAACTCCTGACTGGAGAGATATAATTCAGTGCATAGATCTCATGCGATATTCTCCAATGGCAGGAAATATTTTTTCTTTAAAATTTATAATGGTCGATGATCAAAAGAAAATAAACGAACTTTCAAAAGCATCAGAACAAGAACACGTGAACGAAGCTCAATACGTTTTAGTCGTTTGCTCTGAAAAAAAACTAACACTCAATGCTCATCCCGAAAGAGGTGAAACTTACTGCAAACAACAAGCAGGAGCTGCAATTCAAAATTTTCTTCTTAAAATAACAGAAATTGGACTGTCATCTTGTTGGGTCGGTTTATTCGATGAAATAGAAGTCAAAAGAACTTTGAATATTCCACCAGAAGTCGAAGTCGAAGCAATATTACCTATCGGCTTTGAAAGAGGAATTCCAAAAGTGAGACGAAAACCAATCTTAGATAGTTGTTTATATTTCAACAGTTATAGGAACAAATTTATGAAAAAACAAAAACGTGTGAATTAAACATTTTATCTGAATTCTAAAAATAAAAAAAGTGCCCCTCATTTCTGAGGAGCACCACTAATAAAAAAATTTAAATTATTTATCTGTAAAGTTCAATTCCTAAATCAGAAATTTCTCTAGAGTGTGGTAAAGCTCTGTCTTCAACAGATTTACCTAATACATATGGAGATTTAACTCCAGTCATAATAGTTATAACTCTTACCTTACCAATAAAGTCTTTACTAATTCTTGCTCCAATGATTACTTGTGCTTCCGGACTCAAATTTTCCGAAACGATTCTACCTATGTGGTCGAACTCTTCAAGTTTTAAGTCAGGTCCGCAAGTTACGTGTATCAAAGCGCCAGTAGCGCCTCTATAATCAACGTCTAAAAGTGGGTGCGTCAATGCTTGTCGTACTGCTTCATTAACTCTGTCCTGTGAGTCGTTCTCTCCAATACCAATAACAGCAACGCCACCATCTTTCATTATTGCTGAAACGTCTGCATAGTCAAGGTTAATTAAACTTGGCAATGTTATTGTCTCAACAATACCTTTTATCATTGTAGATACAAGTTCGTTAGCAACAGCAAATGCTTGTTCAATCGGCAATTGTCCCGCAACATCAACTAATCGTCCATTATCAAGTACAATACATGTATCTGTAACTTCTCTTAGTTCTTGTAGTCCAAATTCTGCCTTGTCGATTCTTGCTTTTTCACATTCAAAGGGCATGGTTACGACACCAATAACGACAGCTCCACTCTCCTTAGCAAGCTGAGCGATAACTGGTGCAGCTCCTGTTCCTGTTCCGCCGCCCATTCCTGATACTACAAATACCATATCAGCTCCAGAAATAGCTCTTTTGATCTCTGATATAGCTTCTTTAGCAGCCTCTCTTCCTCTTTGTGGAAGTCCTCCGCATCCTAGACCTCTTGTTAACTCTTTTCCTATTAACAATTTTTCATCGGATTTTGTTACACTTAAATGTAACGCGTCAGTATTTGCCGCATATATGCTAGCGCCGTTTATTCCTTTGTTAAAAAGCCAAGTCACAGCATTACAACCCATACCACCAACTCCAACAACCTTGATGTTAGCTTTTCCAGCCCTTAGTTCATCAAAGTTAATACTGTGTGTACTTGCATGCTCTATTGCTTCTTTTGCAAATTCTAGTACCATTTTTCTCTTTTGTCCTCCTTACATCTGTATGGGAAGGTTTTTGAAGCAAACTTTTCAAAAGAAAAGTTTATATACTTCATACACTCTCCAGTATCGTAAAGAAAAAAATATGCGGTGAAACGCGTTTCAGTCGATTAATTGATTCAATGGCAGTTGAATAAATTAATATTATGAGATTATCTAATTCTCGCACTTTATATATTTTTTTATCTTAGAAAGAATATTATTTTATTTAAATGAATGAGTGGTTTTTGTGTTAGACTAACTTCTAGGAAATTCAGATATTAATAGGATGAGGTCCTCCTCGCCCTAAAGAGCGGGGTATCCTTACGCTCGTATCGGATTAAGTTTTATCACATATATTTCAGGATTATCAACATCTTCTATAAAAAAATATTATTAAAGAAATTTGGATTAATTTATTCGTTCGAAAAAATCTCGTTCTCCGTATCGCATAATTTGTGAGCATTAATCTGCGAAGCAGCAAAATATTAATCAGTTTTTCTTTCTTTCCTCCCCCCTCAACCTCGAAGGTAGAGGCTCCTCCCAGATTAGTGGGTTTTCGTCTGAAAGACGAATGTAAGAGGGGAATTTCTAACACAAAAAGCGAAATAGAAAAATTACAATAATTTCTCAAACTTATTTATCTTATCCCAACAGCTTTTAAGTTTCTTGTTTGATTCACTAACACAAATCTCTAAAAAATTATCGTCGATAATTAATTTTCCTTCATAAACTATCGGCAATTCAAGTCTTTCGCTACATCTTGCTTCAAGGACGTATCTACTATCAAATGATATTGCACTTACATTCTTCCACCCGGCATTTTTTACTATCTCAAAAAGCGATTTCATAGATTCAACATCCTTGCACGCAACATGAATTATCGATGGCTCAAATTTTAAAACGATATCTTTTTCTTTTTTTATAAAACCGTCTAAATCTATCTTAAGTTCAAAAAAATTAATCGTATCATGATAAGATTTCAATACAACCCCTCTTTTATCTCTTGATACATTTCTAATAATTGTTAATCTTCCAGAACAAGTTGATGTAGTATAATAATTCTTTTTTTTATTTAGCTTTTCACAAAGTTTCAAAATAGGTTTATCCCAGCTCCCCTTAGAAGATTTATCATTTTTAGATAAAACATTTTCTTTTCGTTTTTGAAATTCGTCCATAATCTAAAAACTCTAAAAATCTTTATATATTTTGACATATCATGATTATTACTTATAAATATAGAATTTTTTGAATAGACTAAAATTAGGAAATTCAGATATTAAATAGGGGGGTTTTCGACTTTGTCGAAATTGAATGGGCACTTCTATTCAAAAAATTCACAAAAAAATTAATAAACTAAACAGTCTTTATAGCAACATGAAAAAACCCATACTTGCAACAAACATTGACGATTTCCTTATCGATCATTCTGCATTCTTTGAACCCCATAAAGAATGGTTTGATAGAGCCATTAAAAAAACGAAAGATAAAACACTTTCAAAATGGAAGGGCAGAGAAGATTATTTCCTCGGCGTAAATGAAGCTATGAAAAAACTCATGCCGGATGCTTCCCCCGAACAAAGAACAATCCAAGCTCGGATGTGGTTTCAAGAAGACGTAATTCGATATATAAAAGAACATCCCGAGGCGGTCAAACTTTCAGTCGTCAATAAATTAAAAAAATTAAAATTGAAATACAAACTTGCATTAATAACGACAAACTCTCAAAATTATATCAATGACATTTTAGAAGCTGCAATATTGGATGATTTATATGATATTATTCTAGGATCGCACACTCACGAAGAACCCAATAAATCAGAATTGATTGATCGATTTCTTAAAGAATACGGCCCTCCAAAATATTATATTTCAGGAAAAACCTACGATAAAATAAATAGCTTGCTTAAAGAAAAAGGTGTTAAAATAATTGGATTGAAAGATCTAGAGAAGATTTAGAACTACTCTTAAGAAGAATTACATTCTCAGATGATTCTTTTTAACAACTGATAAATATTCTTCTCTTGAAACACTTCCATCTTTATTAACATCATACTCCTCAAAAAATCTTTTGACCTGATATTCTTCCGATTCTTTCTTCATTTCTTCTACAGTTGTTCCACTTAATCCAGCAATAGCACAATTAAATGGTTGATATCTTTCTGTTAAATAATTTAGTCCAACAAGACCAGAAATTAAGACAGCTCCACTAACAACTATAACTCCGAGACCCAACACTGAATCCCTCCAAGACCAATCACTTTCATCAACATTATCTTCTAATTCCATATTAGAATAAAGTTTAATGGATTTAAATAAATTTCTATGATTCACTAATTTAACTTTTTTCAAGTATCATCGCCTTTATCCCTTTCTCTTCACAAAGTTCTGCAAATTCTCTTGCATCTTCCCGCGTTCCAGCAAGGCTTCCATAATGCATTGGAATGACCAAAGTTGGTTTTATTAGTGAAGCGGCATTCGCCGCTTCTTCAGCAGTCATGGTATACCGACCACCGACGGGCAAAATCGCAACAAACTCTTTATCTTTTTGACAATAACCAGTCAACTTTTGCATTTCAGGAATCAAGTCGGTGTCTCCTGAATGATATATAGTGATATTTTCATTGATAAACTTTAAAATATATCCAACCCAATTTTCTTCTTTCGGGTGAAAATGTTTATCCACATTATAGGCAGGAATCGACGTCAATTTTAAGTTTCCAAAAACAATCTCTTGATTAGGCTCCATCAATAAGATATTAACAGGAACTTTAAATCTCACAACTTTACTCTGTGCATCAGGAGTAACAACAATAACACAATTTTCTTTAACAACTTTTTCCATATCAGCAAGACTACAATGATCATAATGACTATGTGTAATGAATATATAATCAGCTTTTTGTATATTATCTAAAGACGGCAAATTATATGGATCTATATAAATGACTCTGCCATCATTTTGATTTATTATCTGAAAACTTGAATGACCAAACCACCTAATTTCTATATTGTTGATAATCATGTATAGAGAGGGGCTTAAGGTATTTTAAAGATTGTTATTTATCAAATTTTTCTCAAAATAATCAAGCATTTGTCGTTTAAACTTTTCTAAATCTTTTCTCATTATCACCCCCCCAGACGCGTTTAAATGCCCCCCACTTATTGCATTATCAAGTCCATTAATACTTGCTTCAAGCATTTTATTCATTTCAACATTCCCACTTTGATTTCTCGAACTAATTTTAATTTTAGATTGATCGTTAGTAACATCAGATAGCATTACAAACGTATCTTCTTTATGATTTCCAGAAAAAATAGTTGTAAGCGCGGACATATAATTATATCTCGGAGTATAATGAATAAAATAAAGTTTGTATTTCTCATAATATTTTGCATATTTTTCGCAATAAGAAACAGATTTTTTTATTTCATCTTCAATCAAATCATAAGCTTCTTCAAGTTTTTTTAAATCCCTCTTTGACAAAATCTTCCATATAAGATCAAAGTTTTTTCCTGTATACACCAGCGAGGAATTTATTTTTTTTGCTAAAACTCCGCCCCTACAGTCAAAGGCATTATCTTTTGTAACATTGCCATATTTTTTTTGAATAAGTTTCATTAAATTTTTATCTTTAAATCCGTAATCTGAAATTAAACTTGCTAACATTAACTCTTCATAATAATCTTCTCTTAAAGTATCAATTCCAAGATTATAAACAATATATCCGGCAGAGTTTGTCGACGAACATTTTATCACATTTAATTTTGAATATTCTTTTTTATTATTATGTAATGGATGATGGTCAATTAGTAAAGTATCAAATTCTTTTGAAATCCTGAAAAAGCCGTCAAAATCATCACTGTCAACCTGTAGATCAGTAATAAAAACTTTTGTTATATCATATTTTTTCAATTCAGGTATCATATCTCCAATAAAGTTTTTTTGATATGTAACAAATTTTTTATATTTAATATTAAATTTTCTTTTTATTAGATATTCAGCCAATAAAAAAGCTGAAATAATCCCATCGACATCATTATGAGAAATTAGAGCAATTTCATCCTCTTCTTTCATGTTTTTTATAAAATCGTCAAAAACTTTTTTATCTCCATGAATGAATTCCATTCCTCATTCACCTAATCCTTCAATCACTTTAGCAATTTGTAACATTTTTTCTTCTTCAAACTTATTCGCCATGATCTGGATTCCAACGGGTATTTTATCAATTTTCCCCGCGGATAAACTAATCGCGCATATTCCTGCCAAGTTTGCAGGAGTTGTGAAAACATCATAAGCATACATCTCTTCAACAGAAATTGATTCTCCAATTTTATGAGGAAGTTTTGGCACCGTCGGACAAATGATAACATCAACTTCTTTGAATGCTTTTTCAAATTGTTTTTCAATAAACTTTTTCGCTTTTAATGCTAAAAAATAATTTCGTCCTTTATATTCCGCCTTTGTTATCTCACTTCCACCTAAGATTCTTCGTAAAACTTCTGGTCCACATGAATCTTCAATCTTCAAACCATACCTTCTTCCATCAAACTTTCGAGTTCCAGAAAAAAACTCAACATAAACAAGAGGATAATATGTTGAAACAGCCAAATCTATATGATCAATTTTTATTTTCTTTACTTTCAATTTATATTTCTTTGACAATTCTTCAACTTTTTTATCAATCAAATCTTGAATCTCTTTTTCAACTTTTAATTCAGAGATATCAAGAACTCCGATTGTTAAATTTTTTTCAGACAAAGAGCAATTTTGCTTATTCATTTCACTCTTCTGGGAGGGTGGACGAGGGAAGGTGGTGGATTGAGCAAAATCGCGAGGAGAATCAACACTAATAGAATCTCTTTCATCTTTTCCTCTAATTGCATCAAGCATGAGTGCGCAATCGTCAACAGTTTTAGAAAGCGGACCGATTTGATCAAGACTCATTCCTAAATCTATTAAACCATATCTTGAAACAGATGCGTACGTCGGTTTTATTCCAACGACCCCGCAATGCGACGCCGGATTTCGTATTGATCCGCCCGTATCAGTTCCTAGAGCAATATCACAAAATCCAGCAGAAACACTCGCAGCACTTCCTGATGAAGATCCTCCCGGAATTCTTCCCGGTGCCGCCGGATTTTGACAAACTCCAAAAGCACTCGTCTCCCCACTTGAACCACAAGCGAATTCATCCATATTTGTAACTCCAATTATGAGTCCATCTTCTTCTTTTATTTTTTTGACGACGGTAGCATCGTAAGTAGCAATATAATTTTCTAAAGTTTTCGAAGCGCAAGAAGCGTGTAAACCTTTTACATTTATACACGCTTTAACTAAGACGATTTTACCAGCAAGCTTACCTGCTTTTTTATTTCTTATTTTCTCATCTATCTTTTTAGCTTCTTCAATGAGTTCTTTTTCATTTCTAAGTTCGAGAACGGCGTTTATCTTCGGATTTTCTTTTTTTATTTTTTCTAAACATTCCTCTAAGTGAGATTGAGTTGTCATTTTTTATCAAATACTAAATCCAGATATTGTTTAACTTTAGTACAACCCTCCTGGCACTTTCTACATAAATCGCATTCTTTAAATTTATCTTGACAAAGTAATCTCATATTTATTGGATGATTCTCATAAAGACTATATAAAAATTGAACGTCCTCCTCCTTAAGTTGAGTTTTTTTCATTACGTCTTCTGGAAACATTCCTTCTGCTTCTAAATAATTTTTAAAATCAGCCGGAAGAGTTACATAAAAAGTGGTCAAATCTGCTAAGCTTGTCATTTATAACATTTCCCCCATTATTCTGTTAACATACGTAAAATCCTGATCGCCAGTCAGAACAACATCGTAAGCATTTCTGAACGCTTCTAAATTTTTTTCTACTTCTTCGTTTAAGAATCCAATTTTTATTAAATTTTTGTAACGAAACCCTTCGATCATTCCTTCATCTCCAAGAGAATCTCCAAGAAGCAAAACATTTTTTCTATCTTTTATTTTTTCATAAATAGGATGATTATTAAGTGTAATTTCAGTTTTATTGAAAGTATGAATGATAGGTTCTTTAATTCTCAATGCTCTTCCCATAGAATCAAATTCATATCGATTTGCTACAACATAAACATTTGGAAACATTAATCCTTGGTATTCTAAATATGCAATAAGCATATCCCCTGGAGCCGCGCTCATGATCACTAAAGGTATATTTCTATCATTTAATTCCTTCATAAATTCAAGAGCACCTTTTCTGAATCGCAGAGACCTTTCGTGAACGACTTGCTGAATGATCTTCTTAGTGAGTCCATTTTTAGCAATCCAGTCAAAATGTTTTTGCCACCGCTCACGCATTTTTTCTTTTTTAGCATCCATTGGATGATCTGAATCAACTTCAAGGGGATGATATTCTTCGAACATTTCCTCAGCAACTTTCTTATAATCCTCCCCAAGATATTTTGGGTCAGCTCTTAATTGAGAAATTACCGTTGCTGTCCTAATTTTTCCATCAGCATCAAGTCCATAGGTAAGTGTCCTATCAAAATCAGCTAACACATGGAATGAATCAGATCCATCTTTTGAGATTTTCTTCTTGACTTTTTCTAAATTTTTTTCATCAACGATTATTATTTCTTGTTTCACCATTTTTTCTTCTCCGCAATTATGACTCCTTTCTTCTTATCTTTATTAGGAGCATTTTCGAAAAATAAATCTCTATCAAAACTTTCGTCAATTTTTCCGGTTCCTTCGTTTCGTTCAAAATCATCTCTCTCCACGCCGACGTCAATATCTTTGATTTCTTTCTCTACTTTCTCAAGCTTTTTAGAAAAATCTGTCAAAATTTCTTTTGCTCGTTTGCTTATTTCTTCTCTTTCTTTATCAGAAATTTTTCTCCACGCGAATTCGTTTTCATTTTTTGACATGATGTATGCAAGAACTCATTATTTATAAGATTAATCCTAGAGGATATAAACTGATATTACCTATCCAATCATATTCACTTTCGTAACCTTTCCCCTTCCATTCTCATCAATTCCAATTTCAATGATTGCAGCTTTCCCTTCGTGAACAGAACCCGGATTTATGCAAAGCGTATTTCCTAATTTCTGTTTTCCTCTCGATTCGTGAATATGCCCTCCAATATGCAAAATCGGTTGATGTTTTTCTAAAATTCTTCTAAACATTTTACTTCCGTAATGTTTTCCTTTTTGAACTCCATGTTTGATCTTATCAAGTTTTGTATTATAAGGAACATTATGCGTCAAAAAAATAACTCTTGAATTTTTATTCTCCTTTCTAAATTTAAAAAATAATTTTTCAAGTATCGCCCTATGTTTCTTGTATCCTTTACTTTGAACATATCCCGGCGCAGAATGTCCTCTTCCACCAATAAAAACAAAATCGCCAATCGTCGTGTAATCATAATCAATTCTTTTTATGTTTGGATATTTCTTCAAAAGTTTAACGACCTTTATATGTTCGTTTCGAGCAAAATCCCATGATTCTTTTTTCTTTGACTTCTTTGAAGTTTTACTATCATGAATATCATCCGCTAATGGATAATCAACATTTCCTAAAACTGTTATTACTGGAATTTTTAAAGAATTGAGTTCTCTGATCGCTTTCTCTCCTATAGCTAAATCTTTCTCGATTAATTTTTTATATTTCTCTTTTCCAATGACTTCCCATAAATATACGTCAGTGTGATAGCAGTTATCAAACCACAACTTTCTGTAATGAAAAGGCAAATAATCTCCATTAGATAAAACGAGATCTATTTTTTTCGTTTTTACTAAGTCTTTAATCTTCTTCGGAAAAGTCCCGTGAAAATCCCCAACAACTAATATTTTCATATAACAAAATAATTCCAAGAATTAAAAAGCTTTACTTTCCACCTTCATTTCGTGAAGATTGTTCCATTATTGTATGATACGATTGCATTGAATGGATTTCCTCATCATATGCCTGAAGTTTAGCAAGATAATTTCTTGATTCTGGAATTCCAATAATAGCTCTTAAAAAACCTCCAAGACCATTATAATAAACTTCTCTTTGATGCATCAATGCTTTTAATGATGTCTCAATGCCTATTTCAGATCTGTAAAAATCTACAAGTTTCTGCCATCTATAGATTTCATCATCAATAGATTTTTTTATTCTTTCTTCTCGCGTATCTGCCATTTTACAATCATTAACTAATTTTATTTTTATATCTTCATTGAAAAATAGTCCAAAACCAACCTTTAAGATTATTTACAATATTTTCAATCAAAACTGGAAAAATTATATTTATCATTGTTTAAAGAATTATTTTAATTGTCTTTCTTAATCTCTGCTTTCAGTTGCAGGTAAATAATAGGTCATGACCTTTATCATTCCATCAGGTCTCAACATTTTATTTTTATTTGCATTTCTTAACATATGCTCAATTTCATCTCTGACAAAAAATTCATTTGGAAATCCATATTTGTGAATAACTGCATTAACATTATGCCAGTAAGTTTCTCCTTTAGATACATCTTCATTAACATAACTTATAGGATGTCTTATCGTATCAAGAGTCTTTTGAGTATCATCATAACTGGCTTTCGCATTTAATCCTACTGCTCCTAAGCCTACAGCTATTGCTAACCCTGTCGCAACTTTACCTAAAGTAATTCCACCATTAGATCTTCTTAAGTTTCGTTCGTACCTTTTTTCCATAATTTATATCAGAATCCAAGGTATATAAACCTTTTCATTGTTACCACTTTAGTAGAGTTACAAATCTTATTTTTACTTTTTCTTCACAATTTTCTTATCTTTTTTATCTTCAACTTTTTCTTTTCCGTCAGTTACCTTTTCTTTCTTCTTCGGTAAATTAAGAATAATATGCGTTTCTTTTAGCTGTTTATCGTCTACTTCACTAGGACTTCCATCCATAGGATTTTGTGCAGATTTGTTTTTCGGAAAAGCCATGACTTCTCGTATATCATTATAACCTAACATCAACGCCACAAGTCTATCAAAACCAAGTCCCATCCCACCATGAACAGGTCCGCCATATTCATAAGCATCAAGCAAGAATCCGAATTTTTTATGAGCTTCTTCTTTTTTCATTCCAATGAATTTCATTACAAGTTCTTGTAATTCTGGATCATTTATTCTTATACTCCCACTTCCAAGTTCAGTTCCATTAAGAACAACATCAAAAAGATCTCCGTTAATTTTTCCAGGATCTTTTTCTAAAAATTGAATATGTTCTTTTTTTGGAGAAGTGAACATGTGATGTTCCGGAGTCCAAGTTTTCGTTTCTTTATCGTATGAAAAAAGCGGAAAATCATAAACCCAACAAAACGCGAATTCTTTAGGATTATCTTTATTTTTTCTTAAATCAGGCTTATCCGTTCCATATCTTTCCATCGACTCTTTGTACGTAAGTCTCGCAAAATCTTTTAGAGTAATTCCAAGAGCTTCTTTGAAAATATATTTGTAAAGCTCTTCAACAAAACTCATGATGTCTTCGCTTTCAACAAAACTCATCTCTAAATCCATCTGTGTATGTTCCGGCTGTCTATCCGCTCTCAAGTCTTCATCTCGCAGACATCTCGCAAACTGAAAATATCTATCAAATCCAGCAATCATTAGAATTTGTTTATAGAGTTGAGGAGATTGAGGTAGAGCATAAAACGTTCCAGGATTTACTCGACTTGGAACAATATAATCTCTAGCTCCTTCTGGCGTCGGTTTTACAAGAATCGGCGTTTCAATCTCTATAAAATTATTTTTTATAAAAAAATCCCGAGCGATCTGCGAAACTTTTGCCTTGAATGCAATATTTCTTTGCATATCAGGTCTACGTAAATCGAGGAACCTATATTTCATCCGTATGTCGTCGCCAGTGGCTTCGTTCTCATTGACTTTTATTTCAGGAATTTTTGATTTAGAAATGATATCAATCTTATCTGCAAAAACTTCAACATCACCCGTAGAAAGTTCTTTGTTTTCTGTCCCAGTTTTTCTATTATTTACTGTTCCATGAACGCATACAACATACTCATTTTTTAATTCATGTTTTCCGATGAGGACAATCTGCGTCTTCCCATACCTATCTCTTATATCTATAAAATTAAGTCTTCCATGCTCACGAATAGTATCAACCCATCCGCAAAGCCGAACTTTTTCTCCAACATTCTTCTTTGTCAGTTCACCGCAAGTATGTGTTCGTAACATTTTAATCAATTAAATAAGCAATTCATGGCTTTTTAATGTTTTTCATCTCCCATATCTTCTCCTATTTCGAATTTTAAGAAATTCTCTCACCTCATCTTTTTGCGATTTTCTAAATTTTTCTATTCTATTATCTCTATCTTCATATAGTCTTTTCGCCTCTCTTATTACCCTTTCTGCAAGTTCAACTAGATCTTTCCTTTCTCCATAGAGCGTATAAGCCATATCGTCAATCTGTTTTTCTATTCTCTCCATTCTATCATAAGTCCCATCAAGAAGACCGCCACTATAAGAGATAAATTTTGGATGATAATGTAAAACTTCATGAAATAAAGTCACAACTTGTTCTATCTGATCCGATCTTGGCAATATAAAAATTAGACCACTTGGAGTTATATTTCCGGTTTCGTTCTCAGATTCTATAACCTCTATCTTTTTTGGATCAAAATACTCTAGCAGATAATCTAGAAATTCGTTCATATGAAAACCTAATTTTGGTATTTAAATTATTTTCTATATTTCACAGGCTTCATCCCACATTATAAAGATTAGTTTAATTAAATTAGAAATTTTGTTTGGTATTATGACAAGAGTTTACATTTTGTCAAATTATCTAATCAATACAAAATGTGGGCTCGAGTTGGGACTCAATTTTGGTGAGGGAGTAAATTACAAACAAAATCTCACAAAAAAATTTAATTTGGGATGGAGCTTATTTCACAACAAAATATAAAAACAAATATTTGTCATAAAAAATATGTCAATGAATCGTGAGATTAAAGTTAAACTCAAAAGAACAATCACTCCAAGGGAACTGGATACTATCTTTGACCTTTTTGTTGAATGTTACCCCGCCCCGCTAGAAGGCAGAGATAAAGAGCTCTTCTCAGAATATAGTCACCATGACCTTCATGAATATGGAGGATTTTCACACAGGGTGACATCGGGTGTAACTTTAGTCGGACATCAATTCAAGGGAACGTACACATTCCAGGGAAAAAATTCAAATCTTGCAGATGAGGATGCGTCCCATGAACTTTTCAAAAAACAGCTCGAAAAATTCTTTTCTTCTCCGATATATAGATAACTTCTCTATAACAATATTTTAATAGACATAAAAGTATCCTCAAAAATGAAAAAAGAGTTGCTTGCATTCATAGAAGAGAATAATTTATCCCCTTTTACTTCAGAAAGACTTAATATTAAATCAAATTCTATTTACAAGACTAAAGAAGCAAAAGAGATACACACGAAAGTCATGGACAAGATTTCGTCGAATTTCATATTCTATTCAAGTTCAAAATTATTATCCTGTTTTCCATTTACAGATTCTAAAAATGAAATAAAAAAAAGACAAGAGTTTGTAAGCTCAATCCCAAAAGAGATTGATAATAAATTCCTTAAAGAACTCTCAATCCCAAAAAATAACTGGAAACCAGAATATGACATAATAGTTGTTACGGAAAGCGATAAGACTTTCATGAAACTTAAAGAGATGAACATTCCAGTCCAACTTCTTAATTCAGAAAGAGAAATTTTAGAATTTGAATCAAGAGATTTGATTCAAGTTATTGATGTAGAACAATTTTCATCTTTACTTGAACAACTTCCTCAGTCAGTTTTTTTATCTTCAATTAATGATGTCTATCTAGAGAGATTTTTAGAAAAACTTTCTGGTTGGAAAAAAAACTTAAATTTACTTAAAGAAAAAAATAGTTTTCCTGAAATAAAACCCCTAGTTGAAGAACTTTTAGAATATCTAAGATTAATTGACAAAAACTCCATTAAAACTATATCAAAAAACGAAGTTGAATCTTCTATAGAAAAAATAAATGAAGAAATATCTGAAAAATTTAAGTTAGCTAGTATTTCAGGAGAATCTTTAATCAATATCCTTAGAAAAGGGACTCTCCCAAGTGAATTACAAAAAATAATAGAAGAGACGATCTCAAAATATGATATTCCATTTCAAGTGTTGAATAGACAATATCCAGTTTCTATAGACGAAGAAGAATTTGATAAAATCCTCCAAAGACAAAACGCCGAAAAATTTTCTTCAACCTCTCAACAGATGTCAAAATTCTCTTCTCAATTAAAAACAATTCCTCTAAAAATAAAACAGCTTCAAGCAGAATTGATTTATTACGATTTTATATCCGGAATTTCAAAATTTATCTCTTATTCGCTTCATTATCCTAATATAGATGAACATATCAATCTTGAAAATATTGAAAATATTTTTTTAGATTCACCTCAAGCCATTTCGTTTTCTCTCCATGATGAAATAAGATGTTCAATTCTTACTGGCGCAAACTCTGGAGGAAAAACAACTTTACTTGAGCACATAATCCAAACAATTACTTTAAAACAACTTGGCTTTCCTCTTAAAGGAAAAGTTACAATGCCTCTCTTCACTGAAGTTTATTACTTTGCAAAAACAAAAGGTTCAGCCTCTAAAGGTGCATTTGAAACGTTGCTGACGCAAATGTCTGAAATAACTCCTGGAAATAAAACCCTAATTCTCGCAGATGAAATCGAAGCAGTCACAGAACCAGGTGTCGCTGGAAAGATCGTTGCCGCAACAAGCGAATATTTCATAAATAAAGGATGTTATTTAGTCATAGCAACGCACCTCGGTCACGAAATCCAAAAAATTCTCCCTCCAAAAACCCGCATCGATGGAATTGAAGCTAAAGGCCTTGACGAAAACTTTGAACTCATCATTGATCATAATCCGGTTCAAGGCAGACTTGCACATTCAACTCCAGAACTCATCATAGAGAAAATGGCGAACACACAAAATAAAGATTATTTTAGGTTTGTTAATGAATATATTAAAAAGAATTAATTTCGATTATTCGTTAACGCAGTATCGCCTCGAATGAGAGAAGCAAGTGTTTACTATAAAAAAATAATTTTTCATTAGTTTATTCAGTGTCACCTCGGATGAGATACTCCTCGCCCTAAAGGGCGAGGTATCTTTACGCTCGTATCGGATTAAGTTTGATATAATACTCTTCTAGATATTCAAAATCCCATCTGTTTGAGTTTCTTATATAATTTTCAACAGCTTCCGCCGTCACAGATCCAACACTTCTAAAAAATTTTCCGGGACTTCAGAGATGTGCCTTTTTATGTCCTCTCAAAAAATATTGATGCCAAACTGGAAATCTCTTGAAAAATAATCTTGCTGATCCTCCTTTCAAAACATTAAATGCAAAACTCACCGAAACATTCGGTGAAAGTTCTACAAAAAGATGGACATGATTCTTCATAACTTCCATCTCACAAATTTTTATATTCCATTTTTCAGCAACGACTCTAAGTGCCCTTACCATATAGTCGTGCTTTTCTGGATCCGAAAACACAGAAACATTATACTTTGGTCTCCAAACAAAATGAAAAGCTAACTGACCAACTGAATGTTTGTGATATTTTATTTCTACCATTTTATCTCCCAAACATTTAATTAGGAGCTCAGCTACTTTTCATTGTTAATTTTAACTATAATGAGCCGTGCTAAGCTCATTGTTTTATCTTTTTATAGAAATAAATGCTTTACCCCCTCAGCCTAAAAGGCAAAGGCACCCATCACAGAGTGGGCGGTAGGGGAGATGGCGGTGGGATAGCTAATGAGAAATCTTGATAAAAAAGTAAACTTAAATTAGGAGAGTGAATGGCGGGAAAACGAATAATCAAAATTTGTGAATGAATATATTAAGAAAGGGTGAAAAATTAGGATGATTATGATTTTATAAGTCCCAGTTTATTCATTTCATCTTCAACTAATTTTTTTACGTCTTCTATGGAAAAATCAACATCACTATATTTCATATCTTTCTTTTCTATTACGAATGAAACAGCATTCTCAATCAAAAAATCTATATCCCTTTTATTCCAGTTGTGTTTTTTTGCCTCTTTGATTGCTGAATCTCTATATGTGACTTCTTCTGCCCGAAGAAATCCTTTAGACTCCGGTCTATTTGTATGCATTACTAATAATTTATGTAATACTATATTTCCGATTCTCTTCCCAAGATATTTTAAATCTCTATTTTTTCCCATTTTGCTTTTACTATCTCCTCATCAATATTTTCAGATAAATTTTTTATATAATCAAGTACTAGCCTCTTTTCTAATTTGGATGCAGTATTATTCTTGAGTTTAGATGCAATTTTCTCACCAATTTCTTTTATAACCTCTGTTTTTAAAATTTGATTATCAACAGTTTTTCTTAAGAGCAGTCTAACTAGAATTACGTTTCGAAGTGATTGATAGATATCATTTCCAAGAGAATCTTTATCGTCAATATCACTCCAATCAAGTTTCATCCTCAAATCAAGTTTAGAAAATTTTGCCCTCGATTGAAGTATAATCTTCCCATAAATCACTTTTCGGTCATGAAGTTGGTATATCAGTGAGGGACTTCTAGGATATTCATAAGAAAAAGATTTTTTATCAATCATTTGAACATCAAGTTTCAATCCAATTTCTTTCCCAAGTCCGGTTAACTTCAGAATATAATCATATTTTTCACCTGCATTTTTCCAGATTCTTTTCTTAGTGATTATTAGCAAATCAATATCATTATAATTTTTATAATTGTTTTGAATAGCCGAACCAAAAACAATAATTGATTCCACCTTAGTAAGATTTCCTAGTACGATTTTCTTAATCTTCCCTTCAACTGACTTGGCTATTTGATTATATTCAAGTTTATTTAATAGTATTTCAACATCTAGATTTTTCATTTGTTTAAGTTTAGGTCGAATATATTTACTTAAAATATTTGATTCGTTCTGAGTCAAACTATGATTATTCAATTTTTTTTTAATTATTTGCTTTTCCCTATTTGTAAGGATATTTACCATATAATATATATTTATATTAAGTGATATTTAAGCTTTTCGTCTCATGTAATTACTCAGCATAACGGAAGCTTCGCAAGATAAATTAGAAACTAATTTTGAAGTAAATTCAAAATTCATAGTGAATAATGTCGTCCCGCACATTCAACACCAGAACTCATAATCGAAAAGATGGCAAACACGAAAGATAAAGAATATTTTAAGTTTGTGAATGAGTATATTAAAGGAAAATAACTTATCGATATATTTTAATAGTTAATTACCATAAAAGAATAATAGACAAAAGCTTTGAGTTTTTTTATAAATTACATAAGGATCAAAAATATAATGATAACGAACCATATTGGCCCCATCTGTATAGGGTCGGTGTCCTCGTAAAGAATATTCTCACGATTAATAAAGAAGCACGAAAAAAAGAAATTAAAATTCTCACAATCGCTGGTTTTGGTCATGATTGTCTTGAAGACACAAATGTTTCACTTTCAGAAATAAAAAAACAATTTGGTAAAGAAGTAGCAGATATAATTTTCGCAATAACAAATGAAGAAGACGATAAACATACAACAGAATATATTAAAAAAATATGTGGATCAAGCGAGGAAGTGAGACTTCTTAAATTAGCAGATATTTGTGACAACTTTACTCGTATGATTCATAGACCAGAAAATCCCCAATATTTAAAGAACAAAATCTTACCCATTATTGAACCCATGCACCAAGCGATAATTAAAACAAAATTCAAGAAATATCACAAATCATCAAAACAATTAATAGAATTATCAAATTTACTTTTAAAGAATGTTTATGAAATTTTATAATCAACTCTTCTAATAAATCAAAATAGATCCTTCTCACATTCTCCCCCATCCAGTCAAAAGAAATCCAAGCGATAGCAGGATTTCTTTTGCATCAATACCACGAGCGACATAATCTATCTTAAGGGAAGATTACAGTGACTCCGCATCGCAGGTAGGTGTCTTCGCGGAGCGAGTACAAATTTAACCTCCGTAAACTATAAAAACCCTATTGTATAAACTTATACAATGACAAATATATTACATTATCCGAAATTAGATTCGATCTTGATGGTAGAAAAAAAGATTATTGAGATGAAATCGTATCCGACGAGAATGGAATTATGGAAAGTTCTCCCAAAACAGATGCAATACCAAACATTCAAATTGATATTAAATTATTTAGAAAAATCAAATAAAATAATGTTTGAAGGCAACAAAATCGTCTGGATATTCCCAAACAATAAAAGACTAAACGATCTCATACAAAATTCTGTTAAAGTATGATGGATAAAGATTATGAAATTAGACTATCACCTGAATTATTTAAAGTAAAGACGACTATCTAATACGAATTACAAAATGGAGATAAAACAAATGAGAAACTTTATCAATTGATTCTTAAAGCAATTGAATTCCTTAAATCAAAAAGATCAGGTTTACCAATATCAAAAAATCTTCCTATTTACAAGTATTATGAAAAAAAATTACGGTATAACAAATCTATTTATGATTAAACTTTCTCAAGGTTCAAGAGGATTTTATACAAATGTTTGCGGATGACAATTTAAAGTATTACAGATTATTCTTGAGGTAGAAGAAACTCACAAAGGTTACGAAAGAAAAGGAAATTACTGAATATCTTTTTATATTTCCCAATTCCCGAGATAAAAATTAATTTTCTCTAAATATTTCATTTGATTATTTCTATTCGGAGCGAGTGCAATTTAAGTAGTCTCATTTATCAAATATTTCTTGAATTTATTTCAAGAAATATTGCGATTATTATTTAATTAGAAATCTTTTTTCAACAATTCCCAAGAAAGATTTATATACTCTAAAATATATTTCTCTGTATTCACTAAAAAAGAGGAATAAAAAATGGTTTGGCTCGAAGTTGAAACAAAATCAAAGGTCGAAAATGCCACTGCTCTAAGAAAAAAAATTCTAGCTATTGCAGAGCACGAAAAGACCGAATCTCGAGGCGATGATTATTTCAGGATGACGGGTTCTAAATATCCTAAAAAAGCATTCAGGATACGATTCGACGGAAAAAAATACAAAGTCAACTTCAAGAAACATATCAATAAATTATATAGCGACGGTATCGTCGTAAAAGAAGAATACGAATTTACATTAACAGATATACCTCATATTGACAACTTCGTTGCGCTTCTTGAAGATATGGGTTTTGAAGAATGGGTCAAAAAACGAAAACATACTGAATCATACTTATACAAAAAAGACAAACGAGCCGTCATTGAAATTAATCACGTCGAGCATGTCGGAACTTATATGGAAATAGAGTACTTATCAAAACCCAGCGAAGTGCCAAAAGCAAAAAAAGTGATCTTAAAGATCATGAACGAACTCGGAGTCAAAAAATCTGATATTGATAACGTAGGCTACACAAGAAGATTATTCGATAAAGGCATCAAAGACAAAAAATATTTTATCACGAATAAATTCAAGAAAAAAGAATCTTTGAAATGAAATCTTATACATATGTTGAAAAATCAGGTAAAAACTTTAAACCCACTGCAACTGCACAAGAAGTTAGTTTTGCTAAAAAGGATATCTATGCTAAAGCTGATAAAAATAGGATTGCGTTCTGGGAAGATTTAGCTAAAGAAGGAATTGACTGGATTGAGCCCTGGGAAAACGGTAAAGCTTATCAGCAAAAAGGAAATTCATTCGCTTGGTTCAAAGGTGGAAAATTAAATCTTTGTTATAATGCCGTCGATCGTCATTTAAATAAACCAGAGAAATCTGCAATCGTCTTCGTCCCAGAATTGATGCACGAAAAAAAGATAGTTATTTCTTATAAAGAACTTTTCAAGATGGTGAATAATGCCGCAGCTATGTTAAAATACAACGGAGTAAAAAAAGGAGACGTCGTATCAATATATCTTCCCATGATCCCTGAAACATTAGCGTTTATGCTCGCGTGCGTTAGGATCGGAGCGATTCATGGAGTTGTTTTCTCTGCATTCTCTCCCGACGCTCTAAGAACAAGAATAAAAGACGCCGGTGCAAAAGTTCTTATCACCTCAGATATATACTATCGACGAGGAAAGAAGGAAAGTTTAAAGAAAAAAGCAAACAAGGCAACCAGAGGACTTCGAATCAAAAAAATTATAATTCCAAGAGCAAAGGTGGGAAAATTCCTAAACCAAGACCACTTTAATTATATCCAACCAGAAGTGATGGACGCAGAAGATTTAGCTTTCATTCTTTACACCTCTGGAACAACGGGAAAACCCAAAGGAGTGATGCATACGACAGGAGGTTATGCAGTTTCAACGTACTGGTCAGCAAAATATATATTCAACATGCAAGAAGGCGAAACAATTTGGTGCACAGCAGATATCGGTTGGGTCACAGGCCACACTTACGCTTGTTACGGTCCATTACTTAACGGAGCAACAACAGTTCTTTTCGAAGGAATGTTAGACTATCCGACTCCGGCACGATATCTACAAATAATTAACGACAACGATGTGTCAATATTTTATACGGCTCCAACAGCATTAAGATTATTTGCTCAACACGGAAATAAATATCCAAACAAATATAAATTAAATTCACTAAAAATCTTAGGAAGCGTTGGCGAACCAATCGACGAAAAAACGTGGCTTTGGTATTACACAAATATAGGTAAAAAAAGATGCCCTGTCATCGACACTTATTGGCAGACAGAAACTGGAACAATCGTAATCTGCTCGCCCCCAGGAATAGGTCCATTCATTCCATCTTACGCAGGAAAAGCCTTCCCAGGAATTGATTATGAAATCGCCGACGAAAAAGGTAAAAAACTTCCTCTAGAAAAAAAAGGTCTACTCGTTCAAGTGCCTCCTTTCTCTCCTTCACTTATTAGAGGAGTTTGGGGAGATCCAAAAAGATACAAAACTTATTTCATTGGAAAATATTATTTAGCAGGAGACAACGCTTTCAAAGACGCTCAAGGGAACATAAGAATTCTTGGAAGAAGCGACGACGTAATAAAAGTTGCAGGTCATCGTTTATCAACAGCAGAAATGGAAAACGCAATCGAAGGTCTACTCGGAGTCGTTGAAGCAGCAGTCGTTTCAAAGTCCGATGCTCTCAGAGGAAAAGTTCCTATCGCATTTGTAAAATCACGCTGGCCAATGAAAGAAGAAAAGATTGTCGGAATAGTAAATAAAAAAATTGGTCCAATAGCTAAACCTGCTAAAGTATATTTTGTCAAAGACTTGCCTAAAACTCGTTCAGGAAAAATAATGCGAAGAGTTCTTAAAGCGCTTCTAGCTAACGAAGATCCAGGAAACATCATGACTCTCGTCAATCCAGAATCGGTTAAAGACATCGGTGAAATGTTGAAATCTCCGCCAAGTCCGCCTAAGAAATAATTTTATTTTTCTACAGCAATCTTTAAAAACAAATTCTATAGCCTAAGACATTAATTATTCCCCAAGATTTATATATCCAATTATCTTTGTTTATTGGGAGGTATAAACATGAACAATAAACAAATAGAATTTCTTAAGGAAGCTTATAAAAAAGAAAAAGATG
>Ga0210057_1002603_pt1 | contig 25668 bp, 25 predicted proteins | sample CryGeyCG2114_010_2_FD_183968 | JGI IMG/M metagenome (GOLD analysis project Ga0210057, IMG submission 183968) | Groundwater microbial communities from aquifer - Crystal Geyser CG10_big_fil_rev_8/21/14_0.10 (SPAdes) (version 2) | ecosystem: Environmental > Aquatic > Deep subsurface > Groundwater ...
TACCAACTTCCGTACGTCCGCCAGTGTCTTCCCTGCTACCACATTGGCACGCGCTGCCCCAGCAATGAGGATATCTGCAATTTCATTGTGATTGTCAAGAAGTTCTTTTCTGCGAGCTCGAAATGATTCAAAATATGTACTAATACTCTCTGCCACTTCCTTCTTCAGATCTCCATATCGGATAGATCCATCTTTTTCTGCAGCAACAAATTGTTTGTATAATGAGGAAGTCCCTCCACCCGAGGCGGATCCGTCTGATGCGGAAAAATGACTCAGGAGAAGTAACAAATTTTCTACTCCTGGGGATCCTGCTCCACCTTCGGTTGCTGTGACCGCCTTTTTCAATTTCTTTTCTATCACGGCTGGCTCATCGGCAAGCTCGATCACATGTCCCATGCCTTTACTCTTGCTCATCTTACTCGTTGGCTCGAGCAAACTTTTGATCCGTGGTGTTTTTGTGAGGAGTGCTTTTGGTTCTGTGAAATATTCACCGTATTTTTTATTGAACTTTTTTGCAATGTCGCGCGTGAGTTCGAGATGCTGAATCTGATCGTCTCCGACTGGCACCGCTTCTGGCTTGTACATCAGAATATCCGCTGCCATGAGCGCTGGATACGTGAGGAGTCCTGCATTGATATTTTTTTCTTGTGAGACTGACTTATCTTTGTACTGTGTCATGCGTTCGAGTTCTGCGACGGGCGTGACACAGTTGAATATCCATGCAAGCTCGGTGTGTGCAGGCACGTGCGACTGCACAAACAGTGTAGATTTTTCTGGATCTATCCCTGCAGAGAGAAGCTCTGCCGCCGTACGGGTGATCTGTTCACGACGTTCGTCTGCAGTCATATTGCCAGTCAGGGAGTGAAGATCTGCGATGAACACATACATGTCGTATGCGCCACTGTTTTGCAGATCGACAAGCTGTTTTACTGCACCAAGATAATTGCCAACATGCAGATTTCCTGTTGGCTGTACACCAGATAACATGATTTGTGTTTCTTTTTTCATATATACGAAGAATACTGTATTTTCATAATATTTTCAAATTGAACCCCTGGCCACCCCCATTGCTGAGGGTGGCCAAGAAATCCTCCTTACCAGGAAAAGGAACAGATGTTCCCCTCGTCGTCAGGGTCAGGGTCAATGCCATGGTATCCACAGAAGACAGACGCGATGGCATACAGCCAATGCAGATACTGGGGACGCTCTCTCGACCACACATCGAACGGATCTTCGTACAGCTGTCCCAGCCGAGACCGAGGACACCCCTGTGCAGCCACGAGGGCCAGCTCAATGTGTGACGTACTGATCTCTCTCAGCCAAGCAAGCATCTTGCCCAAGGCACATTCAGACACCATGATCTGTGGATCCATATCCTGAATGTATGCAGCGCCGATCATGACCCTTTCAAAGACATCGATCAGGCTCGGGATGACCTCTTCTTCTGGCGTGAATCCACGGAACAGCGTATCTTTTTCCTCCATAGCGGTAAGAATTTCTTTTGCCACTGTTCCACGCCTTCGAAAAAAGCGCATCCGCTCTTCGAACGCACGAACACTCTCTGCAATACCCATGTATCTCCCCTCCGATAAAGACGCCAGCACTCGCCTATCCTGTAAAAAGATCTTTTGTGCTGGCGTTTATTTTTTTGAAAACAAATGTCAAAACAAAAAACCTGAGCAATGCCCAGGTTTTTTTATATCAAAAATCTAGGCATCTTACTCTCGTGATGCCCACCAAGTATATAGAAAACATGTCAATATCATATTTTTTTATTACGCTCTACTTCACAAGATATGCATGCAATGCTTCGATTGCATCTTTCAATTCTTCTTCGGTCTCACCAAACGAACATCGCACATAGCCACCCACCCCAAAAGCTTCTCCTGGAACCATGGCAACATTTGCTTCAGCCAAGACACGTGTGCAAAACGCATCGGCATCTGTTTCGACGATACCAAACGCGGTCAATGGAATAAACTGATACAACCCCGATCCCGCTGGGGGAAGAGCATGCCCAAATGCTTCTCCAAAACGTTGGCAAAAGACATCTCTGCGTGCCTGCATCTGCGCTCTATGCACGGGCACAATATCATCCGCATGTTGCAAGCCTGCAAGTGCCGCCCACTGAGATATCGTACTTGCTCCAGACGTCGTCTGTCCTTGCAACGTGCAGAGCACACGAATAATCTGTTCGTCTGCAAAGACAAATCCGACTCTCCATCCCGTCATTGCAAAATGTTTTGACATACTCTGCACCACAATCACTCGAGACACATGGTCTGCAAATGATGCACACGATATATAGTCGACTCCATCATACACCAAGCCACTATACACTTCGTCAGAAATCACCACGATATCATGCTGTGCAGCCATGTCCAAAATGGCTTGCAACTCTTGTGTTGTATACAACACACCGGCAGGATTTGACCCGTTATTCAAAATAAGCAATTTCGTCTGTGCGGTACAATGCGCGTCAATATCTGCTGGCGTCACTTTCCATCCATCTTTTTCTGCTGTCGGGATCACGACAGGCGTCGCGCCCGCCATCTCCACCTGACTCACATACGATACCCAATACGGCGCAACAATCAACGCCTCATCTCCCGGAATCAACATCGCATCGACGAGCAAACTCACCCCATGTTTCCCTCCTGCAGTGACAAGCGTCTGTGTACGAGAAAAATGACTTCCATACGTCGTATTCATCCACGTCGAAACAGCATCACGAAGCGCAGGAATGCCAGATACTGATTCATAATGTGTTTTGCCAGCATCAATAGCATCCATCGCTGCGCGAGAGATCACTGCAGGCGTCCCAATCATGGGTTCGCCGGCACTCAGATTGTATACGCGCTCTCCTGCCAGACGCTTTTCCAAAGCAAGACTATTTACAGCGACAGTACGAGAGGGAGAGATGTGTGTCCGTGGAGAAAAATTCATACAACATTATTGTTCGTCAACAACTGTATACGGTGGCTTCACCGGAATAAAGTAATATCCAAGAATATATAATATAACAAAAGGGAACACACCAGTGGCCAGAAGAAGGAATAAAAATATAATACGAATAACCGTAGGATCCAGATTGACATAGTCGCCAATCCCCGCAAGAATCCCAAACAGTATTCCTTTTTTTGTATTTCTATATAGTTTTTTCATATCAGTACTTTAGCAAGAATATAAGCGAATCTCAAGTAATCGAAGTGACGGAGAGCGACGTTTCATAGAAACGTCGCTCTCCGTGCACTATCCCCCCTACATCAGTGTATCGCGGTGCTCGGTGACCACGCAGTCGTATGCTCTTCGGCCATGTCGTCACCTGTCGCGACGCGCTCGATGAGCTCTCTTGCCAGATCCGTGGACCACGGCACAGCCTCAGCGATGAGGCGAAGACTTCGACTGGCGAGACGTCCCAGCGCGTACGCGTATGGATTCGCCATAGCCTCCGGCCCAAAGGTGGCAGCGAGGCGGTTTCTCTCCAACTGCCAAGCAATCCGATCCTGCCTGAGCCCAGGCAGACGATACTCCAGATGCGCTGACATCATGAGCCAATGACAGAGCAAAAAGAGCCTCTCCACCGGCGCAAACCGTGCATCCTCTTCCTTCAGCTGTTGCGTCATCGCGACGATGTTGTCGTCGTAGGTAGCACCCGGTGGCGACGTTACTTTGACAAGCGGAGGAGCACGATCCAGATGCAGGATCTGCCAGGCATCGTCTTCCTGCTGGAACTCAAAGCCGATATCGAACGTGAATGGCTGCTTCTCCTTCCAGCCATTGAACAGACACCGAACGAGTCGCGTCGCGCCTTCGCACAAGATCTCGACGATCTCGCAACTCCCTCGGTACGAAGTTCCCACTTGGACGAACTCGGCAGTGAACGATGTCGCCACGCCATGTGGTCCATACTGACAAGATGTAATGAGCACCGTCATGTCTCTTTTCCCCCTTTGTATTTGTTGAGACAAGACATGTCCCCTCTTTTTTTCATGTCTTGTTCCAACAAAAAACTGCTCTTCTGAGCAGTTTTTGAATGTGTTGGGATACCAAACAAACTACTCAAGAAATGGGCAAAAAATAAAACCAAAAAAAGTAGCTTGTTCGTGATATATTCATATACGTTTTGTATGAGTATACTCTACTATGGTGTGTACGATTGGTCAAAGTGCTGTGTGGATAAACATTATTCTTTTTTTGGATTCATATCAATTAACTCACCTGCATGTCCATCATCTTTTTTGTCTGGCACGTTCATTGGTGATTCATATACACCTCTTTTTTCTACATCTTCCTCGCCTGGTTCCTCTGGTGGTTGTTCACCATATTCTGGAGCTCTCCTATAGAGTGGAATACCGACTTGTGGCATACAAAAATGTTAGTTGTCCCGCAAAGCGGGATCCCGTCTCTGCGGGATTTATTGTTAATTGCTAGTTGTTTCTACACTTCTATCACTACAGGCAATATCATCGGACGTTTTTGTGTTTTGGTAAACACAAATTGTCCAATTTTATCTCGAATATCATTGCGGATTTGATTTGTGTCTGCCCACGATTTTGGATCAGACGCGACAACCATGTGTTTTATTTTGTGACGAATATCTTCAATCAAATCTTTGTTGTCTTTCAAAAAGACAAACCCACGAGAGATAATATCTGGATTTTGAATAAGCTTCCCAGTCTTCGTGTGTACCGTGACAATCACGACAAGCATTCCATCTTCTGCCAACACTTGTCGGTCTCGAAGCACCACGTTTTGTGAATCACTCACACCGAGCCCATCAACAAATACATAATCACTGTTTGCTTTTTCCTTCAGCACTTTCAATCCTTCTTTGCTCAATTCTACAATCGTTCCATTGTCTGGTACGATAGCCTTTTTTTGATCAAATCCGTGTTTGACGGCAAGTCGTTCTGCTTCTTTGAGGAAAAAATGATTGCCGTATACTGGCATGAAATAATCTGGCTTCACCTGATCGAGCATATCGATGATATCACGACGGGTACCATGTCCACTGATATGTACGTCCATGAGATCGCCATGAATGACGTTGTCAGCTTGTCGATAAATATTATCTTTGAGTCGCTGAATAGATCGTTCGTTTCCAGGAATGACTGAAGATGAAAAGACGACGGTATCTTGCTTACGCAATTTGACACTTCGATGATTGCCACTCGCAATACGATTGAGCACAGCATTTTCTTCTCCTTGTGCACCCGTACATACTACAACAACCTTATTTTCAGGATAATCATCACTTTTGTGAATATCAATCAGTGTATCTTTTGCAGGTTTTACATACCCAAGTTCTCGAGCAATTTCAATATTCTTTTTCATGCTGTACCCATCGAGCGCCACTTTTTTGCCAAGTTTATTCGCAGCTTCGATGAGCCATTTCACACGTTCTACTTGAGACGAAAATGTCGCAATAATAATTCTCCCTGGAGCATCTTTCAAAAGCGTATACAAATTTTCATAAAGTTCTTCATGCGTTGCATGTCGCCCCTCTTTGAGCGCACCAAGACTCTCGAGCATGAGAATGCTTGGTCGTTTTTCTTGAAGGAGTTGGTCATAGCGCACATGCGTATGATCATTTGCATCTCGCTCCATAGTCCAGTCTCCTGGATGGAACGCACTCCCGACAGGGGTTTCAATGATCGTTCCCATCGCATCCATGATAGAATGTTCTACCTGAAAAAAACCAAGACGAAACTTCCCAAGACGAATACGATCCGTGATTTGTTTTACCGTAATAACTTTCAATTTTTTTGCACTTCCCTTTTTGTAATCCTCCACACGATCTTTGATCATCGCGAGTGTGAGTGGCATGGCGATGATAGGTGGGTACCCAAGTTTTTCGAGCAAGATAGGAGCCGCACCGATATGGTCAAGATGACCGTGACTGAATACTACTCCACGAATATTTTTTTGCTTTTTTTCAAGATAACTAATATTTGGAATGATATAGTCGATCCCAGGCATATCATCTTCTGGAAATTGTAATCCCATATCGAGAATCACAATATCATCTTCGTATTCATAAATCACCATGTTTCGACCGACTTCTTCCTGTCCACCAATTGGGATAATACGAAACGTTTCCTTTTTGAGAAGAGGAATCTTTGATCCATTTTTATTGCCTGATACTGTTGCTTGTTGACCATGAGAAGCAGAGGATCGTGTCCCTGATTGTTGTGTTCGACCAGGTTGTTGTCCAGAAAATGTTTTTTTATCAAACACTTTTTTTTCTGACAGGACGGTCTTCCCTGAATTTCTTCCGACTGAACGAGAGGGTGGTCGAGATTGTTGCGTGTTCGTGCGTGGTGTTTGTGTATTCATATGTGTGTTTTTGTTGGCGCTATATCCGGAAGTCTTCCGAGCATGTGAACGTGGGCTGGTCTGTGGAGACCGTGGTTGTGTTGGTGTCATACATAAATAAATGTGACGAGCTCAATACAAAACTTGAGACGTCTATATAAAAGGACATACACATACGACGACGGCTTGATGCCATGAAGAAAAATGTGTATATATTTGTGCCGAAAGGGAGACTCGAACTCCCACAGGATAAAATCCTACATGCACCTGAAGCATGCGCGTCTACCAATTCCGCCATCCCGGCGTCTTTCAATTGTGGAAACAGGAAGAGAAAAGTACCTCACTTTACCACGTTTTTTTGGTTGTGTCAAGAAGCCTGTCGTGCATTCCAAACTTTTTTTGTCTTGATATACCACGATTCAATGCCGTTAAATCTATCCGATGGATGAGATATACGAATCACGTTGAAGCCCTGTACCATATCTGTCAACGCATACGTATATGTAGGGATATAGAGAAACACTCCAGGAACATCTGCCAACAGGAGATCCTGAAACTCTTTATATTTTGCAATACGTTCTTCTTCATCCGTTGTCTCTCGTGCATCTTCAAGTACGGTATCCACTTTTTTGTTTACGTACTTACTCAAATTTAATCCAGGAAAATCTATCTGACTAGAATGCCAAAATGGATATTGGTCTGGGTCTTCCCCGACAATCATACCATAGAGCAATACATCATACTGTCGTTCTTTGAGCACTTGCTTTGCGATATCTTTGGCAGGCACCAACGACACGTTTGCCACAATTCCAAGTTCCTGCCACATCCCTGCAATCAGATGCGCCGCTTGGCTATATTCTGTCGTATCACTCGTCACGATGGTGAGTGTTACGATATTTCCATCATCATCAACACGATAAAATGGTTGTGCAGGATCAAGTTGTGCATCGATACTTTCTTCTATTTGCTGACGAACTTCATGAGGAATATCAGCATCGGGATCATTTTGTGTATCGCCTTCATCCGTAGACGTCGTTGTAGTAGGAACAGATTCTTTGTATCGTGCGATTTCTTGTTCAACAAGTTTCTTTTTGTAGTCTTCTCCGGTCAATCGTTTATATTCTGCATCTATCTTTTCATTCGCCGTCGCAGTATCACACCGTTCTGTTGTTCGTGCGGGGTCATAGCCAGGAAATTCTGGCAACACAGGACTATGAATAACATTTCCTTCGTTATCAAGTGTTTCTCTCAAAATGCGTTCCTTATCAATCACACATCTCAATGCAGTACGCACATCCAATGTTTTGAGAACAGGAGTATGTGTCTGATTGTACATGAGTGCCGTATACTGTGGCAACTGCAATGTATAGAGAACAAGATGTTTCCGCGTTACTTGACCACGCAAATTGTAAGGCACAAAATGCAATCCATCTACTTTTTTTTCTCTCAAATCCTGGATAGCGCCTCCAGGGCCATCGTATGTACTATAAAAAGCAAAGATAAATTCTTGTATATACGGTGCTTGCCTATACCAATCTTCAAAACGAGTGAGCTCATATCGGACGATTCTTCCACTGTCATCTTTGATCAATTTTAAAAATTTGTATGGACCAGTCCCTATTGGTTGAATGTTTTTTTGAGAAAGACGCAGTTGATCCGCAGGAATATCTGACCAAATGTGTTCTGGCAATATTCCTACAGTGAGACTCGAAAGAAATGATGGGAATGGCTCTGATAATGTAAAGCGAACCGTATAGTCATCTACTTTTTCTACCAAAACACCCTGAAAACTTACCAAAAGCGGACTATTGATCTCTGGATCCTGGATGGAATCCATAGTAAATAACACATCGTCAGCAGTAAAAGGTTGCCCATCATGCCAGAGTGCATTTTCTCGAAGATGAAAGGTATACACCAATTTGGTATCGCTCACCTCATACTTCGTCGCAAGATCTGGCAACAATCGCTGAGATGCATCATGTCTCATTAACCCAGAATACACCAAACGAGTAATGTCGACATCCGTATCATTGGTCGACGCAAAGAGCGGATTAATACGCTGAGGAGACCCTACCACGGCCTCTGTATACCTCCCACCTACGGCAGGCACTATCGCCATACGTGACAAGAGAAGACCATACCCAAACCATACGAGTGAGGCAAAAAAGACGACTCCTGCAAACCCAAACAATCGTTTTTCTCGCGTACTCAACAATTCAGGAAGACGCGCCCATTGTTTGGCTGATGGTGTTTTTTTTCCTCGCAATGATTGGATGAGTTTGACATCATGGTCATGAGAAACTAACGGAGTCACACCATCAGAACGCCCAACTCGTTTTTTGAGACTTTGCTGAAAATTTTTCAAAAAAGAAGGAATATGCACATGGACACGAGGACAATACCACGCCACGCGTGGAAGACGCGAGACTATGAGAGGATAACAAGCGCCAGAGAAATGATGAAGAAGGTAATAGAAATACCAATAGTAGCACGGAAGAGCATGAGATCACTTCCTCTACGAGTAGATTCGATACCACCACCTCCACCAAAGGCAGATCCAAGCCCAGCTCCCTTTTGTTGGAGCATAATAGCAATAATGAGGACAATCCCCAGGATCATTTGTGCTATAGTGAGTAGTGTTTGCATATAGAGATAGTATAGGAAAAAAATGTCAAAATTTCAATAGTTCCCGCCAATCGTATCACGAGAGAGGTTCTCTGTCAATGGAGACAAGCCACTGAATGTACACAGGAGAAAACGGCACGTTCTGTCACTATCGGCACGAATGAGTGCCACAACATCATATCAAAGAAAACACCCTCACATCTTCAAAAAAAACCGATACAAAAAGTCTCTTTCTCTCGTATAACAGAGAGACTCCCCTTGACATATTCCATGCCACATGATATAGTCGTGCCACAAAATTTCGTCCAAAAAATTTCCAATTTTAGCAATCATTTCTCGAATATTCCTATGAAATCAGACATCCACCCAACAGTGAACCCAGTGGTATTTGTTGATACCTCTTGTGGCGCAGAATTCATCACCAGATCAACACTGTCTTCAAAAGAAACACGTGATATTGATGGTGTATCACATTTCGTCATCAATATTGAAATTTCTAGCGCATCACATCCATTCTTCACAGGAGAAGAACGATTTGTCGATACAGCAGGACGCGTTGACAAGTTCAAAGAAAAAATGGATCGCGTCGAAGCAGCCGCAAAGACACGAAAAGGAAAGAAAGCAAAACGTGAAGCAAAAGTAGCAGCAAACAAACAAGAAGAAAAAAAGAACGCTCCTGCAAAAAAAGAAAAGCCAGTTGTTGAAGCTCCTGTCGAAACTCCAGAGGTAGTAGAAACTCCAGTGGAAGCACCGGTAGCAGAAGTACCAGCAAACGACGCAACAGAAAAATAGCTCTTCATCTCAAAAAACAGACCATTCTTCGGTCTGTTTTTATATAGAAAAATAACGTATCCTATCCCTACCAACAATTACCAAATACGAATGACAAATTACTCTCCCGTATGAAACAAAAATACCTTGATCTCCAGACAGAATTTTCTTCTCTCGAACAGCAACTTCAAGATACCGCTGTTCTTAGCAATACGGAAAAACTGGCTGAGGTATCTCAACGGTATAGTGAAATCAAAGAAACCGTACACATCATCACATCCCTTGGCCACGTAGAAGCGCAAATTCCTGAAACAGAATCAATGATTCTTGCGGAACAAGACGAGGAGATGAAAAATATGGCCATGGAAGAACTCGCAACTCTCAAAGAAACGCAAACCAAACTGGAAGAAGAACTGACAAAACTCACACGACCAATAGACCCGATGGACAAAAAAAATGTCATTGTGGAAATACGCGCAGGCGCAGGTGGGGATGAGGCTGCACAGTTTGCAGCAGATTTACTCCGCATGTACACCCGATATGCAGAACGAAACAAATGGAAAGTAGAACTCCTTGATGAAAGTAGAACAGAACATGGCGGATACAAAGAAGTGGTAGTGACCATAAAAGGAACAAATGTCTATCACCACTTGAAATATGAAATGGGCGTTCACCGTGTCCAGCGCGTCCCAGAAACAGAAAAGCAAGGACGTATTCATACTTCCACTGCCAGTGTCGCGGTCCTCCCAGAAGTAGAAGAAAAAGATATTCATATCAATCCTGCAGACATCCGCGTAGATACCTACTGTGCAGGAGGCAACGGTGGACAGAGCGTCAATACCACATACTCTGCCGTTCGTATGACCCATATCCCAACAGGGATTGTGGCCCAATGTCAGGATGAAAAATCACAAATAAAAAATCGTGCCAGCGCCATGAAAGTTCTCCTCGCTCGTATCTATGAGGCAGAGGAGGCAAAACGAAAAGCAGTAGAAGATGAACAACGGAATAACCAGATAGGAACAGGAGACCGAAGTGAAAAAATTCGTACGTACAACTACCCACAAGACCGCATCACAGATCACCGTATCAAAGAAAGTTGGAACAATATTCCTACGATTCTTGATGGTGATTTGGATGACATTATAGAAAAACTAACGGCCGCAGACTACGCAGAAATGGACGGAGCATAAAAAATAATATGTGTTTGTTCTTATTGGTGTAATCCATGCAATCCGTGTTCCATTCTTCTTCAATTTCACAACTCATTGAAAAAGCTTCGAAAAAAATCGATCGTCTCGATGCGCAACTTCTTCTCGCCCACGTGCTAAAGCAACCACGTGCGTTTTTGATTGCACACGGAGATGAAAAGATTGGAAAAATCGACATCTGGAAATTTGAAAAACTCGTACAAAAAAGAAAGCGTGAAATCCCACTCGCCTATCTGACGGGTCACAAAGAATTTTTTGGATTAGACTTTTTTGTAAATACACACACGCTCATCCCGAGACCGGACACCGAAGTGATGATTGAACAAGTTCTTGAACAAATTACCCAATCACCCGATCGCCCAATTACCTACATTGACATAGGAACGGGATCAGGATGTATTCCCATTGCTATCGCACAGACGCTCACAGACAAAAGAAAACAGCTAAAAATTTTTGCAACAGATATTTCCAGAAAGGCATTACGCGTCGCAAAAAAAAATGCCCAAAAACATACCATCGATATTACCTACCTTCACGGCAACTTGCTTGAACCATGGGTACACCGCCAACAATACAACAATAGAACAATAGAACAATTTGAACTGATTATCACCGCAAATCTTCCGTATCTCACCCAAACACAATTTGATGAAGAACCTTCTATACAACACGAGCCACACGCAGCCCTCGTCGCAGACAACAATGGACTCGCACTATACGAAGAACTGCTATGCCAAATGAAAAAAATCATTACCAATTACCAATTACCAATTACAGTTTTTTTGGAAATCGATCCATCGCAGACAGCCACCATATCAAAGATGATCACACACATCTTCCCAAAAGCAACAATACACATACAAAAAGATCTTTCTGGAAAAGACCGTGTCGTAACAATCATACTATAAAAAATACTCGCCCATCAGCGAGTATTTTTTTAATAGATGTGTTGTGTTATTCAAATGAAACGCCATCATCTCTATTCATCACCACAATCCATATTTTCCCAGGCTTCAATTCAATCTCATGTCCCTCTTCATCAAAATCATAAAATATTGTTCTGTCTTTCCTTGTTTCTTTTCTCCACTGTCCTTCTACTTTAAACCCATTGCGAAACACAATTGCTTCCCCTTTTCCAAGCGTATCCATAGCCAGTCTGCCTACAGCATCGGTAACTGTCGTATCGACGTATTGCACGATAAGTGTGTCAGTCGTGATATGTTCATGTGTCTGAGGATCGACGACAGGATCCCCAAACTCAAATCGTTCATACTGTTCGGTGGATGTATTATATCGCCAGGTTGCCTGATACGTCTTTCCGGCAAACGTCGTCGTAATCTCATGAATACACTGAACGTCACACGTATCCCATGCTCGAAATTTCCATGATCGTACGGGGGTATTCGTCTCAGTACTATGTTTTTCACGATAATCTTTGAGTGCTGCACTCCACAACGCTTGTGAGGTATAGGCATTGTGAGGAGCAAGCCGTGCAGTATCACGCCAATAATACCACCCATGATAAAATTCATTCATGTCAAAAATACCGTAAGAAGCAATATCAGCAAGTGCCTCAGGTGAACCTCCCACATGCATATACATGATGCCAGGGTATTCACTCAGCCAATCTAGATAATACGGGCGGGCACTTCTGACAGGCCCAACCTTTTTGACATCAACATCCTCAGGAAAAATAGCAAGAAATCGACTGAAATTTGCTTCTACAGGAGCTTCATACACGACCGACGCGCGAACCAATCCAGAAAGAGGACGGGCATCATAATGATTTTCTATCATGATCCCTATCAACCCTGGATTTTCTTCTGCTATAGAAGCAACGCACACACCATCAATGGTTCGTGTGTATGTACATGGCGTTGGGTCTTGTGGCAAAGCCGGTGTATCCACAGCAACGGTTTGTGCTTCTTGTGAAGATGCCTTTGGAGAAAGAAAAAAAATACTCAGAAGGATCCCGATACCCAACAGGAAACATACACCAGCAACGATATCGAGTCTCTTGGTTTGTTGAAACCACGTGATTATATATTTCATAGTAAGACAATCATACCAAAAACTAAAGGAAGAAAAAAGACCCACATACGTGGATCTTTTTTATTCGTCATGTAGTTAGGCTTTCTTTTCTGTCGTCTTTTCAGCCGCAGCAGCGGTAGCAGCATCTTCTTCCTTTTTCTTTTCATCCACAGCAGCAACAGCAGCGACATCACCCACTTGGCTTTCTTCCATTGCTTTGAGCTGATCTTCAGAAAGTGGTGCGGATACTTTTGCCACGAGATCATCAGCATCCTCGACAATGGTAATGCCAGGAGGAACAACCAAATCTTTAATATGAATAGCATCGTCAAAGGTTACGAGTGTAGAGACATCCACATCAATATGGCTCACGAGATCTTTTGGCAAACATTTTACTTCTACCGTGTCTCGCTGTTCAAGGAGTGTTCCACCAAGAGCTTTAACCGCCGTCGATTCTCCAATAAAGATAAGTTCAATCGTCGTGTGCATTTCTATGTTCATGTTGATCTGTCGAAAATCGACATGCATAAATCTATCCTTGATAGAATCATATTGTACATCTTGGATCAACACCTTTGTTGGGGCATTTCCGTCGACAGTGAGATCGATAAGACTCGATTCTCCTGCATCGGCATACAATTTATCAAAAGTATGTGCATCTACACGTACAGGAATTGGTGTCATACCAGCACCATATACAATACCAGGGAGACTTCCTTCTTCACGAACGATGTCTGCATGCCCTGCATCACGTTTTTGTACTAAAATTTCAAATGTCATACGTACTCACTCATTGAGTTACAAATAAATGTTCTATTGGACTGTCCGCATACGTTTGCTTTGAAAGAAACGCATGAAATGACAATACTTCATCTTCGTCAATCGGCTCAGTGTCGAGCACACGCTCAGCATCAAGTGCAGAAAGATCAGTCGCCATTCCGACAGAGCTCATGCCGATCTGCGATACTGCAAAAAGCGACAAAAGTGCATGGGCACACTGACTGCACGTAAGGTGCAAGAGGTGCACATTATCATACGTATCGACGACACGTATGTCGGTAGTATGGAAGGCGGTCTTGCACACAGGGCAATCCTTCAGGAGCTTGAGCCCCTTATACTGAGTATCCCTTTGCTCATCGTGTGCTTGTGATTTTCTTCCCATATACGAAGCGAAAAGAATATAACATAAGTATACCGAACCGTCAAGAGGTTGTACAGCCCTCCAAAGCCATACGTACTACGTATGCGACCGAGCCACAGACAACGCGATCCCTATCAGAAAAAAATTGATAACCAACGAGGAACCTCCATAACTAAGAAACGGCAAGGTAACTCCTGTCACAGGAAGCACACCCGTTGCAGCCCCAATATTGACGACGACTTGTGTAAAAAAGAGCAACGCAATCCCGAGAAGCACATACGAAGAAAAATCATCCCGACAACGCCTCGTGAGAAGCAAAATTCTCCAAATAAGCAAACTATATAATACAAATACTCCAACAACAGCAACAAACCCAAGTTCTTCTGCAATCACTGCAAATATAAAATCTGTCTGTGCCTCAGGCAAAAAGTGAAGCTGACTCTGCGATCCAAACCCAAGACCTCGTCCAAACACATTTCCTGCACCAATAGCAATGACCGATTGAGATACATTGTACCCAGATCCAAGCGGATCCAGTGATGGATCAAGAAAAGTCATGAGTCGCGCTTTTTGATACGGAGCAAATAAGAAAAACCATCCAAGAAGAAATGCCCCAACTCCAACCCCAACCAAAAAAGCAATATAGCGTTTTTTTGTATTACTAAAAAGAAGCATCCCAAACCAAATAGACAACAAAATAAAGGCTGATCCGAGATCCGGTTGCAACATGATCAATCCGACATACAATCCCACAACGAGGATAGTCGATGCCACAAATTGCCATTTGTAATACTGTCGTCCATGACGATAAAAAATCCATGAAAGAAATAAAATAAGAGACACTTTCGCAAGCTCTGCAGGCTGAAGAGAAAATCCAGCAATACGAAACCACCCTGTCGTGCCACGGATCGTCATACCAAACACCAACACACCAGCAAGTAATAAAAACACTCCTATATAGGCAATCCGAGAAAATGATTGATAAAAAACACTATGCACACTTGCAGCGAGCACCAAAACAACAATACCCAACAAAAAAGCCACGGTCTGTACGGGGAAAAAAATAAGGGTATCCCCTTTTGACAAATCAACACTATAAATAGCGGCAAGTCCAACAAAGGTGAGTAACAAAACCACAATGAGCAGTGTCCAGTCATACCCCCTGACAAGCCGTAGGGTTCTCTCAAGCATACACATTAATTCATGAATTCTTGCTGGTCAAAAAAGTTGAACAAAGGATACAATGTAACATCTGTGACAAACATATTTCCTCCAAATAATCGAATGTCTACAGGGATGACATCCCCAGCGTTGCTCTGATCGAGAGTAATGAGGACCACACCTTCGCGCTTTGGGCCATCTTTGAGCTCTGCAAAAAATTGTGGAGACCAATAGTTGAACACGGACGCATTGGTGACGGTAAACGTGACTCGATCCCCACTAATATCAGCATCTCCTGCACTCGTAAAAGTGACATCGTTTACTATAAATTGATTTCGCTTCCCTATATAGTCAGCAACATCATACACAAGATGTGGATCAATACTCCGCCAGTCGATAGAAAGTGGTTGAAATCGAATGCCAGAGGGAAGTGTGGAAGCATCGACCCCAAGGATTGGCAAGAGTTGGTGTGCACCAGGCATGATGATCAATTCTTTTTCTTCAGTCATACCACCATTGAAAGAAAATTGATATCGTACTCGAGCAACCCACCGCTTATTTGGATTATCAACATCAATAACCAGATCGTATTTTTGATCACCACTTTTGTACACAGTTGGTGTCCCAAACTGCAACGGCGTTGCCTCATATCTTACATGTTGCAGAGCATAATTTTGAAATCCAGCAACAAGTGCCACATCATTTTCTCTATCATGGGTATAATCTATAAGAAGATAAGAAGTCCATCCCCAAAAGCCATACCCAAAAAAAAGGACATCAAACAAGATAAAACAAGCAATGCCTATTTTTTTGATTTGATCTCTATGTTGCACATACCAAATGCCTCTTTTGAGATCTTGACTCGAAAAACCGCTAATCGGATCTTCGTAGCGTTTGAGAATATCTTCTTTTTTTTCTTTACCAAACATAGGATATACCTAAGTATACCAATGTTTAGTGAGTTTAGAAAGACTCTCTCCCATGTGACCTCTCGTCTTGCTTTCTTCTGTCAAAAATGATAAAATGTGTACATTCTATATTCGATATTCTCTATTTCAATGTATGCCAGAAAAGAAAAACATAGAATCAAAAAAGGATTCTTCCTCCACAAAAAAACCATCCACCAAAACAAGTGGTGAATACAGTGCCAATCAAATCACAGTTCTCGAAGGACTCGAAGCCGTCCGCAAACGTCCTGGGATGTATATCGGATCGACTGGTCCACGTGGTCTCCACCACATGATTTGGGAAGTCGTGGACAACTCGTTCGACGAAGCCATGGCAGGACACTGTGATACCATCACCCTTCGTCTTCTCCCTGATCATTGGATTTCTGAAACAGACAATGGTCGTGGTATTCCCGTCGACATTCACCCAAAGAAAAAAATCAGTGCGCTCGAACTCGTCATGACCCAACTCCACGCCGGAGGAAAATTTGGCGATGGTGGATACAAAGTATCCGGTGGTCTGCATGGGGTAGGTGTCTCTGTTGTCAACGCACTTTCCACAGATGTCATAGCAACGGTTCATCGTGATGGAAAAGAATGGGTCCAGGAATACAAACTTGGTAAACCAAAAGCAAAAGTAAAAGCTGTTGGGAAAGCAAAGGGAACAGGAACCACAATTGCCTTCCGAGCTGATCCTAGTATTTTTGAAACCCTTGATTACAGTTGGAAAACGATCATCGAACATCTTCGTCAACAAGCATATCTGACAAAAGGTGTCCGACTCATTATTATCGATGAACGTACAGAAGAAGAAAAACAAATAGACACGTCTTCCATCCCTATTCACGGCGCCTCCTACCAATTTTATTTTGAAGGTGGTATTGCGAGCTACATCAAACACATCAACAAAAACCGTGAACCAAAACATGAAAATGTGTTTTATGTTGAAAAACAGGTAGAACACATTTCTGTAGAAGTAGCACTTCAGTACACTGCCGATTACCAAGAGTCACTCTTTGCGTTTGCAAACAACATTACCAACCCAGACGGAGGAACGCATGTGGCAGGATTCCGAAGTGCACTCACCAGAACACTCAATTCATATGCACGAAAGAAAGGCATTTTGAAAGAAAAGGATGCAAATTTGTCAGGAGAAGATGTCCGAGAAGGTCTCACCGCTATTATTTCTGTAAAAATTCCTGACCCACAATTTGAAGGACAAACAAAATCAAAACTCGGCAATCCAGATGTCAAAGCAGCGGTTGAAACCACCTTTGGCGAAGCCCTCGAAATTTTCTTGGAAGAAAATCCAAAAGATGGTGAAGCCATTGTTGGCAAATGTCTTCTTGCAGCCCGCGCCAGAAATGCTGCGCGTATTGCACGAGAATCAGTCCTCCGAAAAGGTGCTCTTGAGGGATTCACCTTGCCGGGAAAACTTGCTGATTGTTCGAGCAGACGAGCTGAAGACTCCGAACTCTATATTGTAGAGGGAGATTCTGCAGGAGGTTCTGCAAAACAAGGACGAGATCGAAACACGCAAGCGATCTTGCCGTTGAGAGGAAAAGTTTTGAATGTGGAGCGCGCACGTCTTGATAAAATTCTCACCAACAACGAATTGAAATCGCTTATTATCGCCATGGGCACAAACATCGGCGAAATGTTTGAAATAGAAAAACTTCGCTATCACCGTATCATTGTCATGACCGATGCCGACGTCGACGGTGCACATATCCGCACGCTGTTGCTGACATTGTTCTTCCGCTACTTTCCAGAACTTATTGCCGCAGGACATATCTTTATTGCACAGCCACCGCTCTACAGTATAAAAAATGGAAAAGATGTAAAGTGGTTTTATAATGAAGAAGTGCTCGAAACATATCTCAAAAAACAAGGCATCAGTTCGAGCGATCTCGAAGTCATCGATGAAAGTGAAGAGGGTGGAGACAGTGAAGAAGATACCGGCCCAGCGACAAAAGCAAAACCAGCAAAATCAAAAATAAATATCCAGCGCTACAAGGGTCTCGGTGAAATGAATCCAGACCAACTCTGGGAAACGACGATGAATCCAGAAAATCGCGTGCTCAAACAAGTAGAAATAGAAGATGCAGAAAAAGCGAGTGAAGTCTTCGACGTCCTCATGGGAAGCGAAGTTCCTCCTCGAAAGAAATTCATCCAGACGCATGCAAAGAGTGTAAAAAATCTAGATATCTAAAAATACTAAAAGCTCCTCCCCCTAATAGGGGGAGGTTGGGAGGGGGTTCGTGTAGAAGCAAGAATCTTTTCAATACAGCACAACCACCAAAAAGAAAAAACATCCCGAGTGAATCGAGATGCTTTTTTTATTTCAACTTTTCGTCCTGCTTGCCCTGAACAAAGTCGAAGGGCTTTCTATCGCAATGGACACATCAGTTCCGACACTAGAGGCTAGACTGCTTCTACAGTCCAATCTCTAATCTCGAAAGTATGAAAATTGCTTTCCTATACTCCCAATCGACCAAAAAATATATCACAAAAAACCACTTTTGTCAATAGGAATTCGCTCATTTTTATTCATTTTTTAGCTTATTTTAGCTATTATTTTGTACACAGGTAATCCCACTAAAAACACCGCGATCATCTCCTTTTCTGGGGAGGACTTTTTTTGTGCTACATTCCCCTATTCTCACCCAAGGGGTTTCAAGGGGAAAGCTGTCTGTCCCGATCAAATCGGGATTGGTGACAAAAAGGAAGGGAAAATAAAGATAATTCAAATTACAATCAAAACAATACAGATCAAATTTGAATGCATGTTGTCAACCAACATTCTATGCTATCATACCCCTCGCTATGACACACGAAGACACACAAACAATCCTCTCTGACTCCGACCGTTCTCTTCACGAGATCTATTTTGAATTACAAAAACACTACGAACACATCTATGGCGCCGATACCGTGGTACTGATGGAAGTTGGATCTTTTTTTGAAATATACGGGATAGATAATGATGAAGAAAAAATTGGCAAACCAAAAGAAATCGGCGACCTTCTGAATCTCCAACTCACACGAAAAAATAAAACCATTCCAGAAAATCATATAAAAAATCCATTGCTCGTCGGCTTTCCTACCGCAACATTCGATAGATATATCCGCAGAATTATTGCAGAAAAAAAATATACGATCATCATCGTACGACAAAAAGGCGAACCACCACATATCGAACGCTACGTCGACCGCATTCTCTCCCCAGGCATTCACGCAGACTACACACTCGACCACCAGGCAAACTTTGTGTCGTCTATTATTCTCGAAGAAGATGATGGTCGCTACACCGCAGGCTTTGCAGCACTCGATGTATCGACAGGTGCGTCCTACATCGCAGAGATGTACAGCACAAAAGAAGACCCTACGTTTGCCCTCGACGAACTTTTTCGTCATCTGCAAGCACACCCAACGTCCGAACTTGTCATGACGCTCGACAGTGCATCGATGAAAATAGAAGAATTAAAAAATTATCTTGATCTCGATGGCACACATATACAAACCACAAAAAAACGATTGAATCTCAACTATCAGAACGCATTGTTTTCAAATATTTATTCCATACAATCATTTCTCTCCCCTGTCGAATTTCTTGATCTCGAAAGAAAACGATTTGCATCAGAAGCCATGGCGAGTTTGATTGAGTTTATCATTTCACACGATTACGACGTCATAAAAGAATTGCAAAAACCAACCATTCTTGAAAACGAAACATTCGTCTATCTCGGTAACAATCCACTCGAACAACTCGACATCACATCACGCGATCCGCATAAAGAAACCGTCCTCGGCGTCATGGATAAGACCGTCACGTCGATCGGCAGACGTCTTTTGTTTGAACGCGTGATGAATCCGATCATGAATAAAGCAACACTCGAGGCGAGATACGACTTGTCTGATAGCATCGAACCAGTGTACGCCAAAGTCGACACGCATCTTCGAAGCGTCTACGACCTCGAACGTATTGTGAGAAGAATTCGGACTGGCAGATTGCACCCACTAGAAATAAATTTTCTCTATGATTCACTCGTTTCTGCCAGAGAGATAGACGAAACACTGAATGCTGAAGCAACCAATTTGCACGAAAAGCGTGACGCAATTGATGCACTGATTGTATATATAGAAAAAACAATCAACCTAGACATCTCCACGACCTGCATGCAACAAGAAATAAAAGAAAGTTTCTTTTTGCCAGGTGTTGACGCAGAACTCGATGACCTGCTCGCAAAGATTGCAACCGAATCTGCAAAGCTCGAAGCAGTCAAAACAGTGATTGCAGAACTCCTCACAGAAAAACTCGGCAACGATGCAAGTGAGTATGTTGATATAAAAAAACTCGACAAAGAAGGACACTACCTGCATCTCACAAAAAACAGATACGCACTCATTGCAGATGTATTGAAAAAGCAATTCGTGTCTATCGATGGCACGGTCCATGCGTTCACCAATTTTTCGTACAAACTCCAAACAACGAATGTCAAAATTACCGGTCCCATCATCGATACTATTTCAGAAGCAATCACAGTGCTGGAATCACGGCTCGTCGCGAGAGTAAAAGAACGATTTGCAGAAATGATTATCATGCTGGATCGTGACTATGCACATCATATTTCTGAGATAAGTAACACGCTTGCAACCATCGATGTCGCACTCTCCAATGTAAAATGCACCCGTGCATACAAACTCGTCCGTCCGGACATCGTGGAACAAGATGAACCAATGCTCGAAATCAAAACCCTCCGTCATCCGCTCATAGAACTACGCGAACAACACGGCATCTATGTTCCAAATGATGTGAACTTTGGCATATCCGAAAAAAAAGAAGTATGGGAAGAACATACCCGTGGCATCCTCCTCTATGGTATCAACTCAAGTGGAAAATCATCGCTCATGAAAAGTATCGGCATTGCTGTTGTGCTCGCACAAAGTGGTTGCTACGTCCCTGCAAAAAACATGCGCTTTACACTTGTGAAAGAATTGTTTACCCGTATAGTTTCGAGAGATAATATTACCCAAGGATTATCATCCTTTGCAGTCGAAATGATGGAATTGAAAAATATTTTCAACCGCGCGACCACGCACAGCATCATCCTCGGAGATGAAATAAGTCACGGGACAGAAACACTCTCCGCCATCGCCATCATCGCCGCAGCACTCGGACAACTCCACGATATTGGCGCACTCTTTTTCTTTACCACCCACCTCCACCAATTGCAATCTCTGCCACACGTTGCCAACATGGATCATATCCAGAGCTTGCACCTTGCGGTCCATTATGACGAAGCGACTGATACACTTATCTTTGACCGCACACTCCAACAAGGAAGTGGCAGTAGTATCTACGGACTTGAGTTTGCGCAGTCACTCCACATGAATGCAACGTTCCTCACCAATGCAATGAATATAAGAAGAGAACTTGCAGGAGAATTAAAAGACACAGAATTATTATTGAAAAAACAGACGAGCAAATACAACGACACACTGTATCTCACTCGCTGTGCTGTGTGCGGTGCAAATGTCGAAGACACGCATCATATAAAGGAACAACACACAGCAGATGACACCGACCACATCGAGCACTTTCACAAAGATCACAAATACAATCTCATTCCCCTCTGCAAAGAATGTCATATAAAAGTGCACCAAGGCAAATTGAAAATAAACGGCTTTTTCAAAACAAGTAAAGGATTTGCACTGGATATTGAGGAGGAGAAATAAAACAAAAAATACGAGTATATACCAAATTATTTGTGCAAAATGCTATCTGTTCTGTTTCTTGTGTTATCCACCCACCTCCCTTGACAAAACACCCATTTCCAAGTATAGTCATCTCATATTCGGCCCAGGGCCGTTTTTAAATACAAAAATAAGGTTTTTGAGGTAGCTAAGGTTTCTAAGGTTGTGAAAACAATCCTTTCCAACCTCAACGACCTCAGAAACCTCAACAATATCAATATATGTCCAAACTCAAAACATACTTTCGCGAGGCTCTCTACGAACTTCGCAAAGTCACCTGGCCAACAAAAAAACAGACAATCAACTATTCTATCGTTGTCATAGCGATCACCATCTTGATGGCCATTTTCTTTGCAGTGCTCGACGATATCTTCACATGGCTCCTCAGTGTTATCCTCTAAACATATATTTGTTATACTTGTTCGTAGTTAATTGTTCCTTCTTTCATTGATATATGGCAAAACAAACCCTCGACCTTGGTAAACGTTGGTACGTGCTCCACACATACAGCGGATACGAAGAAAATGTAAAACGAAACCTCGAACAACGTCTCGATACCTTTGACATGACAGACAAAATTTTTGGTGTCATTGTCCCAAAAGAGAAAAAAATTAAAATTAAAAATGGAAAACGAACAACCGTGGAAGAAAAAATCTTTCCAGGGTACGTGCTTGTAGAAATGATTGTTACCGATGATTCTTGGTACGTTGTTCGCAACACACCAAACGTCACGGGATTTGTAGGATCAGGAACCACACCAACCCCAATCGATCAAAAAGAAGTAGAATCTCTCATGAAACGCACGCAAGCATCTGAGGCATCACACAAAATTGATGTGTCAGCAAATGATCCGGTTCGTATTACCGATGGTCCATTCAAGAATTTTGAAGGAAAAGTAGAAAGTGTTGACGAACATCGTGGCAAGGTAAAGGTACTCGTCAGTATGTTTGGACGAGAAACACCGGTAGAACTCGACGCGTTGCAAGTGAAGAAAATGTAATTGGACAACAGACTACAGACAACTGTCAACAGCATGTGATATGGAGGGATATTACAAATTTGAAAAGTTAGAGACATGGCAACTGTCAAGGCAGTTTCTACACGTAATCTATACTATTTCAAAAGAATTCCCTGATGATGAACGTTTTGGTCTAACATCACAAATACGACGAGCAACGCTTTCAATCATGTTGAATATTGCCGAAGGATGTCAACGAGACTCCGATGCAGATTTTCTTAGATTTTTACGGATGTCATATGGGTCTCTGATGGAAGTAGTAAGCTGTTGTTATACTGCGACTGATCTAAATTACATGAGTCAAGCAAGATTCCAGTTTATCTACAACAAAAGTCATGTGCTAGCAAAAAAAATACAGGCACTAAAGAAATCATTGACAAAATAAGAAAAAAACGCTATTATTACACACCAAGAAATATTGAAGCGGGGTGTTCCCAAAAGGAAGCTTCTCACTCCACCACAATATTTCTAAACAGGGCTGTTGTCTCTAGACGGTAGTCCGTAGTCCCATGAATATGGCAAAAAAACTCATCACTCAAATCAAACTCCAAATCATCGGAGGCGGAGCAAATCCAGCACCACCAGTAGGTCCAGCACTTGGACAACAAGGATTGAACATCCAAGATTTTTGTATGCAGTTCAACAATGCGACTGCTGACAAAAAAGGGGAGGTCGTGCCAGTCGTGATCAACGTGTATGAAGATCGTACATTTGATTTCATCATGAAAGTAGCACCAGCAAGTGCACTTATCAAAAAAGCGCTCGGTCTCAAATCTGGTTCTGGCAATCCTCTCAAAGACAAAGTAGGCAAAATAACACGAGCACAACTCAAAGAAATTGCTGAAAAGAAAATGCCCGATCTCAATGCAAACGATATTGATGCAGCAATGAATATTATTGCCGGCACAGCTCGTCAGATGGGTGTGACCATCGAAGGCTAAAAAACAATCCCCCTTTCATTCCAAGAAAACTCGCCAATGTGGCGAGTTTTTTGTTATACTGGGGAAAATAATATCAACTATGAAAACATCCCTTACCCCCACACGAGTCGCCATCATTGGCGCAGGTGCCGTCGGCGCGGCGGCTGCCTACGCAATTACATTACGCAATGTTGTCGCAGAAGTTATCTTGATCGATATCAATGAAGAAAAAGAAGCCGGTGAAATCATGGATATCTCCGATGGACTTTCTCTTGTAGAAACAGGTCGAGTTATCCGTGGCGATTATCCAGATGCTGCCGACGCTGATATTATCATCATTACTGCAGGCGCAGCACAAAAACCAGGAGACACCCGCCTTGATCTATTAGAAAAAAACACAGGCATCCTCAAAAGCATTTTCAAAAGTATTGGAAAAATTCAATCATCTGCCATTGTCCTCATTATTTCAAATCCAGTTGATGTCCTCACGTATCTCGCACAAGAAATTACCGGCCTTCCAATGCATCAAGTCTTTGGGAGCGGGACGACACTCGACAGTGCACGCCTTCGTTCGGCACTCGGCAAAAAATATGGCGTCCATGCAAGTACAGTAAACGGGTATGTCATTGGTGAACATGGGGATAGCGAATTTATTGCATGGAGTAGTGTCTCGATAGGCGGGACCCCTGCAAAAAAACTTCCTCGCATGACAAAAAAATCTATGGATACCATAGAACACTCCGTGAGAAAAGAAGCATACGACATTATCAAAAAAAAGGGAGCAACCTATTTTGGTATTGGGCTTGTCGCTGCAGATATTGTCGAAGCTATCGTATACGACCAACACACTATCCTCCCCGTATCTGCACGCTTGTCAACATGGAATGGCATCTCAGATGTGTGTCTTGGCGCACCAGCAATTATTGGAAGAAAAGGAGTCATCGAACACTGGCCATTGAAACTCGACATGAGTGAACGAAAACGACTTGGGAGTTCTGCAAAACTTATTCGTTCATACGTGAAAAAAGTTGTATGAAGAAATTTTTTCTGGTATGTACCATACTCCTTCTCACAGGCGCAGGATGCAGTAGCTCAAATTCGGGCGACACCACCAGCACCTCGACAGACAGTGCAACCAGTACACATGACGTGGTAAAAAAACCAGGGGGTGTAGACCCTCTCGATTATGCGATTGCTGCATGTGAAAACAATGGCTATGGCGTTGTCCTAAAATACGATAATGAAAAAAAGACCACCAATACGTATTGTCAATTTTCTGGTGGCTATGCATGTGAAGCTATCTCCTATATCACTGGCACATGCACGACCACATCCACCAATAGAATGTATCTGGTAACCACCGATGGCACACCAGACAATATCAGAACCTGCACCACAGACGAAAAACCTGTCTGTGGCAAAGATGGTATTACCTATGTAAATAGCTGCATTGCTGGACTCCAACGCGTCGACATAAACCATGTAGGAGTCTGTACAGAAGCAGAACAACAAGCAGCGGCAGGAAAAGCCGACAACGCCGCAGGATCTTCTAGTTCTTCTGGCAGTAGTTCATCTGTTTCAAATTCGATCGGCACTGCCACAGCCCCAACCAATGCAAATACCGCATGGCTCAAACACCTCAATGCTATCGCATCAGGAAAAAATTCAGGAGCAAGTAGCCCAATAAAAGAAGAATGTGTCTATGGCACCAACAGAGTCTACTATATGGTAGAAAGTTGCCCAAACTGCTTTAGCACCCTCTACAATA
>Ga0210057_1002604_pt1 | contig 25668 bp, 24 predicted proteins | sample CryGeyCG2114_010_2_FD_183968 | JGI IMG/M metagenome (GOLD analysis project Ga0210057, IMG submission 183968) | Groundwater microbial communities from aquifer - Crystal Geyser CG10_big_fil_rev_8/21/14_0.10 (SPAdes) (version 2) | ecosystem: Environmental > Aquatic > Deep subsurface > Groundwater ...
GGCCGGGGACTACTGGCGTTCGATTCAGGACGCTGGTGCCTCGCACAGGGTAAGGATAAAGGTCCCTGTGCAGCCGGGCCAGCCCGGACCACCAGGACCGCCGGGTCCTGCGGGCAAAGATGCACCGCCCTGCCAGCCCGTCCCCGGTCCCGTGGGGCCGGCTGGTCCTCCGGGTTCTCCCGGACCACCCGGGGCTCCCGGGGTCACGGAGACAATTTCCACCCAGGTGACCATTCACCGGATGGAGCACGTCTTGACCATTCCGCCTGGCTATGCTTATGCCGGCGGGCTGCCACAAGTACCTGGCCAATGCGTGACACCCGGGGTCACCCGGGTCGAGTCAGCGCCGTTCTTCGGCGGGGGTATTTCGTACGCCGAGGGGACCAATATCATCCTCGGGGGGGCAACTGCCACCGCTACCGGAGGCAGTGCCCGGGGTGGTAACGCCCAGGCACGAGGCGGCAATGCCACCGGAGGCACGGCCTACGGTGGCCAGGGTGGTCAAGGTGGAACTGGTGGTAGCGTGTCAGGTTCTGGGAACAGTAGCAACCAGAACTACAATCATAACCAGAACTATAACGCGAACCAACAGGCGGCCTACCAGGCCACCTATCAGTCCACCTACAACAACATTACTGCCCAGGGCGGCAGTGCCTCTTCGGCGGCCTCAGCCGCCGCCTCGGCCGCCGCCGCGGCTGCTGCCGTAGCGAAGTAGGCAGCTACAACTTAACCATAAGGGGGCTCAGGAGGGTCTCGCGTCATCGCGACGCGAGATCCTCCTACGACTTTACAATCTTGTTCGGACGCTTTACATTCAACAAAATTGTGGTAAAAATACCTTAATTTGGTGGATATAAAGTTCACTTCTGCTACGGGTCTGTCGGCAAACGCCGTCGGCTCAGTCGGGTCGATAGCAGATAGCATTACGACTTAGATGCATAAAGTCGTAATATGTAGGAGTAATTATGAAAGCGAAAACACTAATGATTGTCTTGGCGTCAGCTTCTATAGTTTTAGGAGCTGCAAGCGTTGCAGGTGCGAGTAATGATATCTTCTCCGGTACCAACTGGGGAGAAGATTCCCCATTTTCTTCTATGCCTGAGACTGAGAACTGGAACACCAATAGCAACAGCAACTTCAATTCGAATTTTAACTCGAATGAAAACACGGTTGTAAGTGAAAATATTGTGTCCAATGAAGTTGTGAACAATGTTACCACGGGCGGATCAACGAACGAGGAAAATAATTCTTCTTCCTCGTCTTCTTCGTCATCTTCAGCCGCAGCTGCGGCTTCGGCGGGTGATGAAGGTGCCGCCGCCGCTGGGTCAGGTTCTGCCGGTTCTGCCGCATCAAACGGCGGATCAAACGGTGACTCGAGCTCTTCGAGCTCAAGTTCCAGTTCTGCTGCTACGGCCGCCTCTGCAGGCGGTTCAGCCAGTGCCGGCGCAGGTGCTGGTTCCAGCGCTAATGCTGGAAGCGGATCAGGAAGTTCAGCTTCGTCATCTGCTGCGGCTTCAGCCGGAGAAAATGCTAATGCTTCGAGTTCGGCCGGAAATGGTTCCGCAAGCTCTTCTGCGAGTGCCGGAGCACCTGCTTCGACCAGCTCTAAAAGTGGCATTTCTGCCAGCGCCTCTGGCAAAAAGGTTGCTCTCTCTACCAGTACAAAAGAACTTCCAAAAACAGGATTGCCTTTGGCAATTCCTGCTCTTGGATCGCTTTTGACAGGCGGAGGTAGCGCCGCACTCTTCAGATTCAGAAAAAAGTCAGCGCTTATCGCTGAATATCTCTAATCGAAAGATCCAAAAAATCCCCGATCGAAAGAAAGGGGATTTTTTGGTTGGTGCGAGAGAGCCCGCCAAGCGAGAAAGCCAAGAACCACGATTTTTTACCTTTCCACTTTCATCTTTTAGCTACCTTTCAAAATCTTTTCACATTCGGCATTTTCAGGTATAATTGCAGTATGGAAAAAGACGAGTTGGCTAAATTGCTCAAAATCGACGAGAAAAAAGAGGAATTAAAATCAATTGAGGACAGAATGTCCGAATCGGATTTTTGGTCGGATCGCGATAATTCTTCTACGCTCAGTAGTCGCTATAATTATTTATTAGGTTTAGTTCGGAAGTTTGAGAATGCTGTTAGCCGAGAGGACTTAGAACTATTAAAGAAAGAGACTCTTTATAGTGGAGAATATGATAATAATGATGCGATTATTTCTATCCATTCCGGAGCGGGCGGAACCGAGGCGCAAGATTGGGCAGAAATGATTATGCGAATGTTAATGAGGTATGCTCAGAAAAATAAGTATGAAGTTGTGATATTTGAAAAGTCTCCAGGCGAGGAAGCGGGGATTAAGAGTGCTACTCTTGGTGTAAGGGGACCAAATGCTTATGGAAATTCGAAAAGCGAAGGGGGTGTGCATAGGTTGGTAAGAATATCGCCGTATGATGCGGACAAGGCAAGGCATACTTCATTTGCGCTCGTAGAAGTAGTACCAGAGTTTGAGGAAGTAAAAGATGTTGAAATTGACGAGAAGGATTTAAAAATAGATACTTTTCATTCAAGCGGGCATGGCGGGCAATCGGTAAATACGACTAATTCTGCGGTAAGGGTTACGCATTTGCCGAGCAGGATTGTTGTTACTGTTCAAAATGAGAGGAGTCAGTTGCAAAATAAAGAGACTGCGATTAAAATATTGAAAGTCAAACTTTTAGCGCGCCAGCTTGAGCAGAAAAAAGAGGAAGAAGCTAAGATAAAAGGCGAGCATATTTCGGCCGAGTGGGGCAATCAAATCAGGTCTTATATTCTACAACCTTACCAGCTGGTAAGGGATCACAGGACGGGCTATGAACAGACTAATCCGCAAGTAGTGTTGAACGGTGATTTAGACGGATTTATCAGCGCATATCTTAAGAAATTTAATAGTTAGGAGACAATATGTTAGATAAGGCAAAGCAGTTATGGCAACTGCAGAAAAAAGCCAAAGTAGTTCAAAAAGAGCTTAAGAATACGGAAGTGGAAGCAACGAGCTCAGACGGGCTGATTACAGTTATAGTTTCCGGCGATCAAAAAGTTCGAGAAGTCAAAATATCAGAGGAATACCTGCATCCGGAAAAGAAAAACGAGCTTGAATCGAAGCTTAAAACCGTGTTTGCAGAGGGTATTAGCAGAGCGCAGGCAGTGGCAGCTGAGAAGACCAAAGGAATTATGGGTGATCTCGGCATCAATTTGCCCGGGATGTAAAAAGGTAAAAATAAAAAATTAAAATTGAAAATTATTATTGGTTTGGGAAATACAGGTGCGCAGTACAAAAACTCAAGGCACAATATTGGCTTTGAGGTAATAGATAAAATTTCTGCTATAAAAGGCGCTAAATTTATTGTGAACAAAAAGTTTGAAGCTGAGATTGCAAAAATAAACGGCTTCATCTTTGCAAAACCTTTGACGCTAATGAATAAATCTGGCCAGGCGGTACAAGAAATCAAAGATTATTATAAAGTCTCAAATAGTGATATTTTTGTCACGAGCGATGACTTTAATCTCGAGATTGGCCAGGTTCGTTTTCGCCGCGGGGGAACATCGGGCGGACACAAGGGCCTGGATTCGATTATTGTTCACATCGGGGATGATTTCTATCGATTTAGGATTGGTATTGGTAAAGATGAGGGTATGGATGAAACTGATTATGTACTTAAAAAATTTAGCAGTGGTGAGAAAAAATTATTTGATCATATCATTGACGAGTCGGCAGATATTATGTTAAAGTTGATAACTCAAGATGATTTTGAGAATAAAACAATAAATATCAATCCGCCTGAAGCGGTTTAAGTGGGAGCTCCGCTAAGCGGGGCGTAGACCACGGAAAGGAAAATATGGCTAAGAAAAAAGATATTGCAGTAGAGGGTTTAGAGGAAACAGTTGCAGGGGAAGCAATCCGGGAAGATGACGATATAGATAGGGAAAAAAGCTCACAGCAGTCCGAGGATGATCAGCAAGTAGATCTGGAAAGCGCTGAGCACGAAACCGAAACAGAGGAAGAGACTCCTTCCGAGGTTAATGCGGTTAGAACAGATAATGAAACTGCGAGAGAATTAAATAAAAGCGAAATACAAGGGAAAAAGGCTCCGTCTAAGAAGGTGCCAGCTTTGGCCAAAAGCAAGGCCAAGGCTAAGAAAATCCGATCCGTAAAGTATAAAAAAGCATCTGAAAGAATTGACCGGGATAGAAAATATCAGGTGAAGGAGGCAATAAAGTTGGTTAAAGAGACTTCGTATTCGGGTTTTGATGGTACTATAGAGATTGCTGTTAAAGTTCAAAAACCAAAGAAAAAAGGCGCGCAGGAAAACGTACGTGGCATAGTTAAATTGCCGAGCGGGACGGCTAAGAAGAAAAATGTCATTATTTTTAATGAAGATCTTGTTGAGAAAATTAAAAAAGGTTGGGCTGATTTTGACGTACTGGTTGCGACGCCGGCGGATATGCCCAAGCTTGCTCCCCTTGCTAAGATATTAGGTCCGAAGGGTAAAATGCCTAATCCTAAAAGCTCGACAGTAACAGATAATCCTAAAGAAGCAGTTGAGGAATTGTCCGGCCAGTCTATCGAATATAAAATAGATGCAGCGAGCAATATTCATATACCGATTGCAAAGATCTCGTGGGATGAAGAAAAAATTCTTGCTAATTACCAAGTAGTGATGAGGGCATTAGCGAGGTTAAAAATACTAAATGCAACTCTCTCGGCGACAATGGGGCCCGGGGTGAAAGTCGATATAGCTAAGAAATAAATCCTGTCGATAAATTTGTCTGCCTGTTTTTATTGTTACTTTTCGTGATCCATAAAACATTATTAGGTTTTTATTTAATAATAGTGGTGATTGGTGATTAACCATCAAAAGATTGATATAATAACCCTGAAGAGTGGTATGTTAGTTTAGTTGACACTTTTTTTTGTTATTCATTTCTCTGAATTACGGAATTACAACACTTTTTCTTGTCAATTTATAATTTAAAGTAATTTGTAATAATATGCGTAAGAATAATTATAAACAATTAGCAGTTAGTTTTATCGGCTTGATCGCATCGTTAATTTTCGTTGTTACTAATTCAATTCTCGATGTATCAGCATCTGTTTCTGACGGAACTTCTTACACCCATCTTGGATAGACCGATGTCAATAATCTGCCGGATGTGACAAAGGGCTGCAAGGGGAATCTATCACCGAAACAAATTGGCCAGGCAGCGGTTATGACTTTTGACACTGTAAACCATCGCCTTTACATTCTCGAAGGCTATAGTGAATTTCATCGGGCGATTTTTTATAATCTAAATAATGATAATTCTCTTCAAGATAATTTGATAGACGGAGTCATCGGCCAAGCGGATTTGTATCACGGTTGCAGCGCCAATCGCGGATCAACAGTTAATAACAACACCTTGTCAATCGATTCTTTATGGTCAGGCAAGGGAATTTATGTTGATAGCCAGCAAAACCTCTGGATTTCCGATCAGGGCAATAATCGGGTACTTCGCTTTCCGGCGCCGATTAAAGGCGACGGCACCGATACTGCCGATAAAGTTATCGGCCAGGCGAATTATACCACCGGCAGCGCTAACCGCGGCGGATCAAGGTCAAATAAATCTTTCAACGGCCCGGCCGGATTATTTCTTGATGCATCAGAAAATTTGTGGGTAGCTGACAGCGACAATAATCGAATTTTGCGTTTCCCGGCGCCAGTTGGCGATGGCAATGATACTGCCGATAAAGTTATCGGCCAGGCGGATTTTACCTCTGCCAGCGCCAATCGAGGGGTTTGGGTTGCCGCCAATAGTTTAAGTAACCCGATTGATATTTTCTTTGACGGAGATCAAAGCATTTATATTATTGATCAAGGCAATAATAGCGTTCTTCATTTTTCAAATCCGTTAGGCGATGGCACGGACGCGGCTGATAAAGTTGTCGGCCAGGCCAATTTTACTTCAAAAAATCCTAATCGAGGCCTGACGAGAGCGGCAAATACTTTGTCTTCTCCTCTGGCAGTTGCCAAAGTCAATGATGATTTTTTTATAGTTGACACCAATAATCACAGAGTTTTGCGTCCCCCCGGGCCACTGGCAGGAAACGGCTCCGACAGCGCAAATCTGGTGCTTGGTCAAGATAATTTCGCTTCCGGCAGCGTGAATAAAGGAATGAGCGCTCCGGACGGGACAAGCTTTAACTTTCCGAGAGAGGTATTTTTTAATGGCCAAGACCAGGTTTTAATTTCCGACTTTTTCAATGGCAGAGTGATAGTTTTTAATCTTTATCCGATTGATACTTCAATTACAATTAATGGCGGGGACTCTGAAACAACATCAGTGGATGTTACTTTAACTCTTAGCGCGCATGAGGTTTCAGAGATGATAATTTCAGAGGATACTTCTTTTTCCGGAGCTTCTTGGGAGCAATATTCTGCAACAAAAACATTTATTTTATCTTCCGATGTTGGTATTAAGACAATTTATGCCAAATTTAGAAATTCCAGCGGTGATGAATCTCCCTTAATAAATGATACCATCGAATACAAAATAGCAGAATCCGATGGAGTTATAACATCTCCCGATAATGGAGAAAGCTCGGAAGATAGTAACGAATACTATACCTCATATTTACAATCACTCGAAGCGTTGTTACAAAAAGACAATTTAGTGTCAGTGAATGGAAACGGTGATATTGGGAAAAAGGCTAATATAGAGATAGGCGATAATAATAACGATAACAATAATAATAATAAAAAATCCAGTAATTTGACTTTATTCCTTGCTATAGCCGGTGGCATAATTTTAATTGCCATTCTGGTAATTATTTTTAAGAAAAAACTGATTCAACCGTTTAGCCTGATCCGAAGGTAATTTCTTTTCTATCCTTGACAAATCATCTTAATTCCGGTATTATTTTTGTGTCGAAGAAAGCCGGGTCTTGCTTGCCCCGCTCAGCGGAGTAAACGGGATTAAATCACAACCCTGCCGAGGCATTAGTAGGTAGAAGATAGAGTGTAGTAGATAGTTTACTTTATTTTCGGCGCTTCGACGCCGAATTTTTGTCATCCTTAATTTAGAAAATAATTGACAACCCTTCGAAGCCCGCGCTGAAAGTAGGGAATATAATCACTTTTTCAGTAAGAGTTTAGGAGGATAATCACAGGAGTTGCATTTTGCTTACAAGAGAAAATAAAACACAGAAAATCGAAGAGCTGACGAAACTTTTTTCAAGTAGCGGTGCAGTTGTTGTTTCCAATTATTCGAAACTATCCGCTACTGAAATAACAGATCTTAGAAAACAACTCAATGGACAAGGAATCAAGTTGGTTGTTGCCAAGAATAGCTTAGTCAAAATTGTTCTTGAAAAATTAGCTCGGTCAATGCCTGAAGGTATTTTGGACCAACCAATTGCGATTGCCTTTGGCGCAGACGAGGTTGAAACAAGCAAAATTCTGTATGAATTTTCCAAAGCAAATGAAAACCTCAAAATTTTAGGTGGAATTGTCAACAGTGAAAATACCAATGCGGCTCAAATTAAAGCCTTAGCACTTTTGCCTGGCAGAGATGAACTTTATGCAAAAGTGGTTGGTTCTATTGCTGCGCCGATTTCCGGATTTGTAAACGTAGTAGGTGGAAATCTGAGAGGATTGGTCAGTGTATTGGGTCAATATCAAAGTAAAATAAAATAAAGAATAAATAGCGGAAAGGAATTATTATGGCAGAAGAAGAGAAAAAAGAGCCTGAGGCAAAAAAGGAACAACCTGAGGCTAAAGAGGCCAAAGAAGAAAAGCAAGAAACCCCAAGTGAAAAATCGGAAGACATAAAGACGGCTCCGACGCCTCAACCAGAGGAATCGGACGCTGAAGCCCCGGCTGTCCCGATGCAAGAGAAAAAGCCGAAAGAAGAAAAGCCCTCCGACACTAAGGTTGTGGAGGATAAACCTGCTCCTAGTGGCAAGTATGCGGATTTGATAAAACAAATCGAAGAATTGTCCGTAGCGGACCTGGCCGATCTTGTCAAAGAGCTTGAAACGAGATTTGGCGTTTCTGCATCAGTTGCAGCAGCTCCAATGGGTGGCGGTGCTGCTGGGGCTCAGGCTGCGGGGGAGGCGGCAGAAGAGAAGGAAAACTATACAGTCATGCTTAAGGATTCCGGCGCTCAAAAAATCGCTGTTATTAAAGCGGTCCGAGAGGTATTGTCCGATCTTGGCTTGAAAGAAGCTAAAGATTTGGTTGATGGTGCGCCAAAAGAAGTGAAGAAAGATATGCCGAAAGCGGAGGCCGAGGAAGCCAAAAAGAAACTCGAAACCGCAGGCGCGACAGTTGAGTTGATATAGGTAAACTCACTTGATAGAATCTAAAATCCCTACCATCCGGTAGGGATTTTAGATGAAAATAAAAATATGTTCAGTTACAGAATATTAAAAAAATCTAAAAAATCGAGTGCTCGAACGGGCATGATTAAAACTCCGCACGGGACTATTAATACTCCGCAGTTTATGCCTGTCGGGACGGTTGGAGCAGTAAAGGCGGTTCATCCTGAGGAACTTAAGAAAATTGGAGCCGAGATTGTACTTGCAAATACTTATCATCTATATTTGCGTCCGGGCGATAGAACGGTTAAGAAACTTGGTAAACTTCACAAATTTATGAATTGGCATCAGCCAATCTTAACGGACAGTGGAGGGTATCAAGTATTTTCACTTTCGTATAATGGGTTGAAGAGGGGAGTAGCACAAGGAGAAATCAAACCGGCAAAAATTACGAATAGGGGAGTCGAATTTTTCTCGCATTTAGATGGATCAAAGCATTTTATTGGACCACGTGAGTCGATAAACATTCAAGAAAATTTGGGCGCGGATATTATTATGGCTTTTGATCATTGTCCGTCAACAGATTCTAATAAGCAAGAGGTTGAGAGGGCGTTAAACAGAACCAATCAATGGCTCGGGCAATGTTTTAAGGCCAAGACTGCAAGGAATCAGCTTTTGGCACCTATTTGCCAGGGCGGTATATTTCAGGATTTGAGGAGTCAATCGATAAGTCATATTATAAAATATAAGAGCCCGGTCTATGCGATTGGGGGCGTTTCAGTAGGGGAGTCCAAAGAAAAGATTTATCAAATTTCTAAATTTTGTGCTGATAATTTACCGCAAGAGTCAGCGCGCTACGCAATGGGCATTGGCTATCCAGAAGATATCGTAAAGTTGATAAGTTTTGGTATGGATTTGTTTGATTGTGTGTTGCCGACAAGACTGGCAAGACATGGGGTAGCTTGGGTTAGGTGCGAGAAGGGAAGAGGTATTGAGCTGGAAGACATATCTTATAATTATGAACAAATCGATCTTGCTAAAAGGAAATATTCTTCAAGCTCAGAGCCGCTTGACGATGAGTGTGATTGCAATTTTTGCCGTAATTTCTCCAAAGCGTATTTGCATCATCTTGTTCGCGAGAAAGAGATTTTAGGAATAAGAATATTGTCGATTCATAATCTTAGGTTTATTTTTCAACTTATAGAAAAAATTAAAAAGAATATAGAGAAGTTCTAATCAAAATCTGATATAATTTACTAAAGAGGAGTCATGGAGGAAACGACAATACAAATTGACTGGCTTACTTTTAGTTTGTATTTGGCTGGTTTTGCTGTGGTTGCCATTGCAATATATTTGATATGGAGAAAATCATACCGCAAGAAACTGGCGGAGAGATCTTCAGATATAGTGATGCTGGAAGTTCGGGTTCCTAAGAAGTTGGAGAAGAAAGAATACGAAACATTAAAAAGTTTTTCAGAACTTACTTCAGTCGCCGATCAAATGTTTGCGTCTCTAAATTCCCTATACGTTACAGGGATTAAAGGTTTTCTCTATGGTCAACCGAAAATATCATTTGAGCTTGTGGCCAAAGATAAGGAAATAATTTTTTATGTCGGGACGCCTAAGTATCTACAGAGCTTGGTTGAAAAGCAAATTCTGAGTTTCTATCAGCAGGGACAAATTGATCCGGGTGTTGATTTTAGAATATTTAAAGAAGGAATGAAATCTGCGGTTGGTATAGTAACAACGACAAAGCGATATTTATATCCGATTAAGACGTATACAGAGCTGAATTCCGACACTATAAATAACATTACAAATGCTCTTAGCAAATTAGGCGAAGACGGCAGGGCGACAGTGCAAATGGTTATTTCTCCGGCTAATCCGGCATGGAGGCAAAATATTGATTATGCGCTTGGGCGCATACGTGAAGGTAAATCAGTTCCGGCAATGCTTTCTTGGTATGGCAGAGCCTTTTTCTATTTTTCTGATGTGATTGCGCACTGGTTTAGAAGTCAGACTACTAAGGACAAAGGTTCTACGGCGAGTCCGTTGCAGGAGGAGTCGGTAAAACTGCTGACGCAAAAAAGCGCAAAGAGCGGATTTTTGACACAAATTAGAATTGTCAGTTTGGCAAAAACAGAAGAAGAAGCTGAAATGAATTTACGAAATATTTTTTCAGCTTATGCGCAGCTTGGTGCACCGGATCGAAATAACTTTAAACTTAAAATCAATCTCGATAAAAAAGCCTTTATCACACACTTTATTTTAAGAGATTTCTACGGTTTGGATAAAATGCTTCTAAACTGTGAAGAGCTTGCCTCGGTGTATCATTTCCCAAATGAGCATATAGAAACACCGGGTATTAGATGGTTTCTGGCCAAGAGGGCTTCTGCACCAAGCGGAATACCGCAGGAAGGACTTGTCCTTGGTGAGAATATATACCGCGGAGAAAAGACAATTGTTCGTATCAAAGATGACGACAGAAGAAGGCATATTTATGCGATAGGAATGACTGGTACAGGCAAGTCGACCCTGTTTGAAACGATGATTTTACAGGATATTTATGCCGGTAGGGGTGTTGCGCTTTTTGATCCCCATGGTGAAACTGTAGAAAATATTCTCGCAAAAATTCCCAAAAGTAGGGTTGAGGATGTTATCTACTTTAACCCTGCAGACACGCAAAGACCGATGGGCCTGAATCTGCTTGAGTGGAAAACGCAAGACGAGAAAGATTTTCTCGTTCAAGAATCTATCCAGATATTTTATAAATTATTTGACCCAAATGCGCAGGGATTTATTGGTCCCCAATTTGAGCACTGGATGAGAAATGCAGCGCTGACTCTTATGGAGTATCCGCAAGGGGGAACCCTGATCGAAATACCAAAACTTTTTACGGATGATGGGTTTAGGCAAGATAGAATAAATTATGTCCAAGATCCAGTTGTCCAAGCTTTCTGGAATCAGCAACTGGCGAAAACAGCGGATTTTCATAAATCCGAAATGTATAATTATTTTATCTCAAAGTTTGGTAGATTTATGACTAATCATACGATGAGAAATATTATCGGACAGGCAAAGTCAGCATTTGACTTAAGAAGTGTTATGGATAGCAGAAAGATCCTACTGGTTGATTTAGCAAAAGGTAAAATTGGTGAAACTAATTCGAACTTGCTCGGTATGATTTTAATCACGAAACTTATGACTGCAGCGCTTTCGAGAGTGGATATTGATGAGGAACAGAGAAAAGATTTTTATCTTTACGTTGACGAGTTCCAAAATTTCGCTACAGATACCTTCTCAGTAATTTTATCCGAGGCGAGAAAATTTAGGCTTAATTTGAATATTACTAACCAATATATTGCCCAGATCCCTGAACCAATTAGAGATGCGATTATCGGTAATGTCGGAACGCTTATCTCATTTAGAATCGGGGTACCCGACGCCGAGTTTATGGAAAAAGAGTTTGAACCTGTTTTTAATAAAACAGACCTTAATAATATTGAAGCATTTAACGCTTATGTCAAACTTTTAGTAGATAAAGCGCCGCTTAAGCCATTTAGTATGAAAACAATTAAGAGTCCACTTAAAGAGGACATGGAAATGAGAAAAGCAGTCAGTCAGCTTTCATCACTTAAATACGGTCGGGATATTTCGATTGTTGAGGCAGAAATTTCTAATCGAGTAAGGAGCTATACGCCAGTAGAACAAGAGCGTTCGGTAGCTAGGGAGTCGGGATTATGATCAAAGACGGCGTGTTGCTAAGGTTGTTGGTTCCGAAGAATAACGAAAAAACGCCACTTGCAGCAGAGCAGCTTTTCGCTACGATTCACGGAATTTATAGTTATTCAACTACTGCACAGCAATCGGTCTCTCTCGAAATTGCTGTGATAAATGGATTCATACAATTTTATGTTTTTATGTCCAAGAATTTACGTCGATTTATTGAGGGGCAAATTTATTCGCAATATCCAAATGTGGAGATAAGCGAGGTTCCGGATTATGCTTCTTCCGTAAAAGAGGGCCAATACATTGTTGGGACTGAAATGATAACAACAAAAGAAGATGTCTATCCTATCAAAACCTTCCTAAATTTTGATGTTGATCCTCTTGCCGGTATTACCGGAGTGCTAAGTCAAGTGGGAGCAAATGAAGAAATTTGGGTACAAATAATCATTAGTCCAGTAGACGATAGCTGGCAGAGGAAGGGACTTGATTATATAGAGAAGATAAAATCAGGATCACTTGAGCACGAACCACTCTATAAGTCTACGTTAAAAGGTACTTTTAAGTGGGCTAAAGATTTGGCAAGGACCGCTATCAATCCTGTATATAAAGAGGAGGAAGAGGAAAAAGAAGCCGAGCTTCCTGGTCCGGTCAAAGCTGCCATCACAGGAATAGAGGAAAAGGTCACAAAACTGGGCTTTATGACGAAAATCAGAATTGTTTCGTCTGCCGGTAATGTCAATGCAGCAAGAAATCATCTAAACTCAGTAGCTGGCTCACTTAAACAGTTCAATTTGACCAATCTGAACGGTTTTAGAGAAGGTATGGTCGTTGCTGATCAGGCGATGGCAGATTTTTATGCTCGTAGAGAATTTGGTGAAAATAATTATATTTTAAACATCGAGGAACTCGCTTCCATATTTCATCTTCCAAGTCAAACTGTGCAAACGCCAACAATTGTATGGTCTGGAAGCAAAAGGGGAGAGCCACCGTATAATCTGCCAGTTGCCGGGACTCCGCAAGCAGAAGAGGCTACTATTATAGGCAAAACCCATTATAGAGCGAAAGAGGAACAGTTTGGGATTAAAATCAAGGATAGATTATTACATTCGTACTGCATAGGTAAAACTGGCACAGGTAAATCAACGCTTTTGCAGAATATGATTATTGATGATATGCGCAAAGGTAGGGGAGTGGCAGTAGTTGATCCGCACGGGGATTTGATAAGAGATGTTTTGGAATTTGTCCCGCAAGAAAGAATAGATGATGTGGTATATTTTTCGCCAGCAGAAAGAGATTTCCCGGTAGCTTTTAACCCTTTGGAAAGTGTTGATCCGGATATGAAAAATATTGTTGCATCGGGTGTCGTCGGGATATTCAAAAAAATATTTGGTGATTCATGGGGACCTCGATTAGAGTATATTTTAAGAAATACCATACTGGGGCTGCTTGATTATAAGGATGCAACGATGCTGGGGATAAACAGAATTCTGGTTGACGCCCAGTACAGAAGAAAAATTGTCTCCGAAATAAAAGATCCGATAATTAGAGATTTCTTTATAAATGAATATGAAAGATATGACCAAAAATTTAGAACAGAAGCAATTGCTCCGATCCAAAATAAAGTAGGGCAGTTTTTGAGTTCGTCTACGATTAGAAATATTGTTGGTCAGCCAAAAAGCAGCATTGATATTAGGGATATAATGGATAATGAAAAAATATTTTTCTTGGATCTATCGATTGGGAAGATAGGGGAGGACAATAGTGCGTTACTCGGAGCGATGATGATTACCAAAATGCAATTGGCAGCAATGAGTCGAGCGGGGCTAGAAAAAGAAAAAAGAATACCTTTTTACCTCTATGTTGACGAGTTCCAAAATTTTGCCACAGATTCATTTGCAGTGATACTTTCTGAAGCGAGAAAATATGGATTGTCAATTGTGATGACTAATCAGTATATTGCACAAATGCCGGAAGAAGTAGCACATGCTGTTTTTGGGAATGTTGGAACGATAATATCATTTAGAGTTGGTGCCTCGGATGCAAATGATTTGCAGAGGGAATTTGAGCCTGTCTTTGACGCGAACGATTTAGTTAATCTTGATAATTATTATGTCTATGTCAAGATGTCGATCGATGGTGTAACGAGCGTGCCGTTTTCAGCAAAGACCTTGCCTGCTCCTGAGAATAAGTCGGGAGTAGGTAGGGAAGTAATAGATAAATCGTTGAAGAAATATGGAGCAAATAGGAAGGAAATTGAAGAGATGATTGAGAATGAGTCAAGGAGTGAATTAACATCAAAAATTGGAGAAACAGAGAAAGTAATCGAAGGACATGCCACCAAGAACAAAGCGGAAGAAAAATTTGATAATCTTAAATCAGCGTCGGACGAGGCGGGGGAGAGCTGGTATTTTGTGACGAGGACACAATATCACGATTTTAAAGAAAAAAATAATAAATTACCCGATAAGAAAAATAAATCAAACGAATTAGAGAAAGATAATATCTCCGAAGAAGGTTAATTACCGTCTTTTTATTTGATTAATTCGTAAATAGAATTGTGTTATTACCTTAGTGTGGATACTCCGGCTCACTTCAGACTGACGATAACCGCCCTTGTTGTTTTTCTTAAGTTTTGTTGCGTTCACTATGTCGCACAATATATCTTTTGCGACATTGTATATACGTGTTATATTACGCCAATATGAAACATTAAGTATCTATGACTGCACGCCATAGCATGTATTGAGAGTGTAAATAGGCCTTAAAATACCGTTTAATCGAGCAGTAATTCGAGGCCTAAAAGGTTCATTAATAGTAGTTCAATATACAGGTACGGATCCTTATACGGCACCAGATAGTATGGTTTGCGTAGGTTTAATGCTTCGGGTTTTATGGTAATGTGGGCAAGGTGTCTGAATTTTTGCAACTAAAGTAACGACCGTAATTTAATAACTGATTAAAAGGTCATGAGAGCGCGTAAGACGCATTTTTAATATATGTATGATGAATTGATCGGCTAAAGTAGGAAAAATAACAAATAAAATTTGTATTAAAAACTAATTTAAAAAACATAAAAATTTATTGTCTTTTTACTGGCAAATTGTACATTTTTTTAATTTTTTAAATAAGCCCGGGATTTTAATGAATATCCCTAAATTAAAAATACTTTGAAAAACCTTACCACTCCCCTATTCCTTGCGTTCAGGCATCTATCTTCTACTACCTACTACTTCTGGCTTTCGGCTTCATCTTGCGCGTGTTGCTTGATAGTTCTGGAATCAACGAACTTTTTAATAAGTGAGTATCGGACAATGCTTAGGTTGTTTAGTATCCTGATTGTGAATGCGACTAATACTGCTAAATATAAATCTAAAGATAGTTTATCTCCGATAAATGTAATTAAAGCCGCGATAATCATGTTTGTGACAAGACTCGAAAAGAAAACCGTGGCATTATAACTGTTTTCAACATCGCTTCTTGCGGCGCCGATGATAGAGTCCAAAACAGCAAGAATCATAACCGCAGTGTACCTTGCAAATTCTACGGGGATGGAGAGCGGAAATATTATTCCAACTGCGATACCGATTATAAATCCGAGAATTCCCCATCTCATAAAGCTCCTTCCTTAGCTGATCTTTTATTATATTATATCACTTATTTCCGGTGCGTTTCTGAATGTATTTGTTCCAATCATACATAATTGGTGAGGCGATAAAGATTGAACTATATGTGCCAAAAAATATTCCTATTGCCAATGTTGCGACAAACGGTTTGATTGTTTCTCCACCCAAGATTAACATTGATAAAAGTACTAAAATCACGGTTAGGGATGTATTTAGTGATCTATCAATTGTCTGCCGAATGCTGTTATCGACAATGACTTTGAAATTCACACCAGGGTTCTTAATTAGATTTTCTCTTATCCGATCGAAAACAACAATTGTGTCATGAACGGAAAAGCCAAGAATGGTTAAGATTGCAACAATAAACAGGCTATCCACTTCCCACCCCAGAAATTTGCCTAATATTACATACATTCCTGTTGTAATAACAACATCATGGATTAATGCCACAATTGCCGAACCTCCAAAGGACCAATATGAAAGCTGCTTGGGTATTTTTCTGAAGGCGTAAGCAATGTAAAAGATAATTCCAATTATGGCCAATATCACCCCAATCACAGATTTTTGTGTCAAGTCCTTCCCGACAGTTGGTCCAATCGTTTCGTGGCTTAGTATTTCACTTTGAGGGTCAAATTCAGAGAGTTTTTTTCTAAATGCGTTAAACTCTACGTCGCTTAATTCCCTGGTCCTAATTGTTGCGGTTTCTTTACCTGACAATTGAATACTCGCTGAAGAAATCTTGCCAATATCGCTAAAATCTTGTCTAATATCCTGCGTGCTGGATATTTTTGAGGATTTAAACTCAATTAGTGTCCCCCCAACAAAGTCGATCCCGATTCTGAATTTAAAAACAAATATTGCGACTATTGATAGCACGAATAGTGTTGCTGAGAGAATATAAAATATTTTTCTAATTTTTATTATGCTTTTCATGCTCGTCCCTTTGCCCAAACTCTAAGGAAAGTTCGTGTGACCGTAATTGCCGTAAACATCGAAACCATCAGCCCGATTGACAAAGTCAGGGCAAACCCTTTTACAAGGCCTTTGCTCATATAAAATAGTATTATAGCTGTAATCAATGATGAAATATTTGAGTCTCGAATGCTGGGCCACGATCTTGTAAAGCTGTTTTCAATCGCCTCTTTTGTACTTTGGCCTTTCTTTTTTTCTTCCTTATATCTCTCGAAAACGAGTATATTAGCGTCAACTGCCGAACCAATTGAAAAAATAAATCCTGCTATTCCGGCGAGGGTTAGCGTAACCGGCACAAGTTTAAATATTGAAAGTGTCAGCAGGGTGTAGATAATAAGCGCAAAAACTGCGAAGACTCCCAATATTCGATAATATGCAATCATAAATATTGCAACTAAGATAAGCCCGACTAATCCGGCCACCAAGCTTTTTTCTACTGAGCCTTGGCCAAGTATTGCGCCAATTTGGTTTTCTCTGACAATCTCAATAGGTGCCGGGAGAGCTCCTTCGTTGATGAACTGTGCCGTATCTTTTGCTTCTTTAAGTGTTTTGATTCCGGTGATTACCGCTTTGCCGTCCGAGATTACGGCCTGTACTGTAGCTATATTAATTACCTCGTTATCAAGCTTTGTAATGATGGGCTTTTGGAGATTCCGCTGTGTTATATCTTTGAATTTTTTTGCTCCTTCCGGCGTGAAGGTAAGTTCAATTTCCGGACTGGCGCCAGAAAATCCAGTTGAATTTGAGCCTTGCGCGACATTTGCAATTGCTTTAATAACATCTGAGCCGTTAAGATCGGTTTCCTTCTCTTGATTGTCGCTATCATATTCGTAAAATTTTAGCTGCGCTGTCTTTCCGATTACAGATTTTGCCTCGTCTATATTATTTATTCCGGGCAGCTCCACGATTACTCCGTAATCGTTGCCGACCTTTGTGCCTTGGATTAAAGGCTCGCTAACTCCAAGCCCGTTTATCCTTCGGTTTATCAAATCGACAGTTTCCCGCTGGGCTTCTTCGGGGATTTTCCCCTGCAACTCGTTTGTTTTGATTCTGTAGACTAATTGCACCCCGCCCTGCAGATCAAGCCCCAAATGCATTTTTATTTCATGGCCGAACAAGTTTAACCCCTTCGGCCAGACTACCAAAATAGATAACGCTACCAGAAGTATTACGCCTATTAACGCGATAATTCTTTTGTCCATATTTATTTACTAAACCTTATTTGGAGGTGTTTTGCAAGTATTTATTGGCTGCTATTGCTGCCTTGGCGCCTTCCCCCGCAGCGATAATTGACTGCTTGGATAAAACATTTGTTATATCCCCTGCTGCAAATACGCCGGCCAAAGAGGTTGCGTTTTTTTCATCGATAATAATTTCGCCTTTATCGTTGAGATTGATTATCTCTTTAAATAATTCGGTATTTGGCATATACCCTATTTCAACAAAGATAAATTGACAATTAATGCTTGATTTTTGAGTATCTTTTTCGTACTCAATTTCTTTAATAAACCCATTTTCACTCATTATTCGAGTTACTTTAGCATTGAAAATTGTTTTAAGGCCGCTAATCTTTTTAACCTGCTCAATTGTAACGGGCTCGCCGGAAAAACTATCCGCACTGCTAATGACGGTTATAGATTTGGCTATTTTAGCTAAAATTAGAACTCCTTCGGCTGCCGAATATCCGCTACCGACAATCACAACGTCTTTGTCTTTGGTAAACATACCGTCGCATGTTACACAATAACTCAAGCCTTTTCCGACGAGTTCATCCTCCCCTTCCAAACCTAATTTTCTGTGTCGTTTACCTAAAGAGATTATAATGGATTTGCCGGTGAGACTATTATTCTGCGTGGCATTTGTATCTACCTTGAACATGTTCCCGTCTTTGGACAGTTTGGATATGGTAATACCCTCTACGACTTTGCCACCGAGTGTTTCAAATTGAGAACGGATTTTTTGGATTAACTCAAAGCCGGTCTTACCGTCAAATCCCGGATAATTTTCAATTGCGCCAGAGAGAGCCGTTTGTCCGCCGATGTCTTTTGTTAACAGGATTGTCTGTAGATTGTATCTCTGGGCGTAAATTCCTGCAGTTAATCCTGCCGGACCACCACCCAATATTATTAAATCGTAATCCATCTATTTATGATATTTTACCAAATTGTATTGCTTGCTCGACCAGCCTATTTGAATATCCCCACTCGTTATCATACCAGGCAACTATTTTTAGTAAATCCTTGTCAACCACTTGGGTCAAAGGAAGATCTATAATTGCTGAGTGAGGATTACCGATAATGTCTGTCGAGACGACCGGATCACTTGTGCAAATAACGATCCCTTTCCATCTTGGCGTGCCGGATTCTTTTTCGAATAGTGCATTTATTTCTTCGACTGTGACCTCTCTTTTGGTGACTATTGTTATATCAGATATTGACACCACGGGGGTGGGAACTCTGATTGATAGGCCGTCAAAGATTCCTTCAAGTTCAGGAATAATTTTGGTTGTTGTGATAGCTGCGCCCGTTGTTGTGGGCACGATATTGATAGCTGCACTACGTGCCCTCCTCAGATCTTTGTGCGGTCCGTCGACTAAAACTTGATCTGCAGTATACGAATGAACTGTTGTCATCATTGATTTCTTGATCCCGATGTTTTCTTTGATTATTGCCATTACCGGTGCGATGCAATTAGTGGTGCAAGATGCGTTGGAAATTATCTTTTCGCTTGGAGTTAATTTGTCTTCATTTACTCCAATGATATACGTGTTTACATTGCTCTTTTTTGCAGGCGCAGACATCACAACTTTTTTTGCGCCGGCTCTTATATGGGCACGGCAGTCTTCGCCAGTGACAAATCTCCCCGTGGATTCTACCACAACATCAATCCCCATCCTTTTCCATGGCAGTTTGTTTGGGTCGGGTTCGGAGAGTACGGTGAATTTGTGTCCATCGACAGACAACTCACCAGATGATTTACCACTTGATTCATCATTCCATTCGACATTATTTGGCAAGATTCCGTAGATAGAATCAAATTTTAACAAGTGCGCAAGCGTTTGCGGATCCGTGAGATCATTAACGGCAACGACTTCTACCTCGCCATCTTTTATCTCACCTTTCGCCATCTTCTCAATCATCGCACGGTAAAATTGTCTGCCAATTCGTCCAAACCCGTTGATTGCGATTTTGATTGCCATATTATCTCCTTTTAATAAACATTATTTTTTATTTTTCCACTTGATAAAAAATCCTCTATATTTCGAATAACGCACTCACCCATTCCCTTTCTTGCTTCTTCCGTTGCGCTGGCAATATGCGGTGTCATAACGATATTGTTTAATTTGAGCAATTTTGCAACCGGGTTGGGTTCAAACTCGTAAACATCAATACCAGCGGCGAAGATTTGCTTTTCTTCGAGTGTATCCGCCAGAGCTATTTCGTCAACAACTGGTCCCCGGGAAGTGTTAATAAGAACGGCTGTTTTTTTCATTTCAGAAAGTTCATGTCTTCCTATCATATGTTTTGTTTCGGGAAGGAGCGGGACGTGGAGAGAGACAAAGTCTGATTCTTCCAAGAGGTGGTTAAGTGAGACGTAATCTGCTTGTAAATTCCTTTCGATATCCTCGCACTTTTTTATATCGTGGTATAAAATTTTCATACCAAACCCATGGTAAGCAATCTCCGCAAGCGCCTGCCCGATTCGGCCGACACCGACAATCCCAATTGTTTTGCCGGCAATTTCCGGGCCCAGCAATAACTCTGGCATCCAGTACCTGTATTTCCCTTCTCGCATAAAGCGGTCTCCTTCGATGATCCGTCTTGCACAAGCCAGCATTAAAGCCATTGCATGTTCGGCAACTGCTTGAGTCATAATATCAGGCGTATTCGTAACAAAAATATTTTTTTCTTTAGCCGCTTCAATGTCGATGTTGTCAAACCCTACCGCGTAATTTGCAATATATTTTAAACTCTCGCTTCCAGCTTCAATAACATCTCGGTCAATTTTATCCGTCAACAAACTTACGACAATATTCATTCCTCTAACGGCTTTAATCAGCTCAATTTTTGATAATACCTTATCGGAATCATTGTAATAAGTCTTAACATCTTTTAGTTTGGAAATTTCATCTTTAAATTCTTTAGGAATTTTTCTTGTGATTAAAATATTTACCATTATTTCTCCTTTAATCAGTTAGGCTTTTAAGCTTAAAACTTTTCCATGATTCTTCTAAGCGGTCAATGTGATCTTGGTTTAAAAGTCCTTCAGTCGCACCAAATTTTTCAACTACGCTTGCTGAATTAATCATTCCCCACTTAATAGCTGTAACGATGCTTTTACCTTGCGCTATTGCTCCGATAAATCCGCCGGAAAATGAGTCTCCTGCCCCAGTCGGATCGAGTGTGTCAGACGGAAATATCCCACTATGAAAAGATGCATTTTTGTCGGCAACATAACACCCATTTACTCCGTCGGTGATTACTACAAATTTTACTCCTTCATCCAGGATTTTTTTAATCATATCTCGGACTTTGTCTTTGCCCGATATTTCTTTCGCTTCGCTTTTATTTACTATCAAAATGTCAATTTCACTTAGATAGGGATTAAATAACCGGAAGTTTTCCATCTGCCACGATCCCGGATTGAAAACAACAATTTTTCTCTCGGCTAATATTTTAGGTAAAATTTTTTCACTGCCGCCGGAGGCAGAGGTGAAATAATACCAACCAGTTTGCGGCAATTTAATCTGTCTATAATCTCTTTTTGCATGGTACGAGATGATAGTCCGTTCTTTTTTATATAAAATCACGCTCGAAATGTTAGTCATGCCTTCTCTTATGACATGCGAGCAATCAATATTTTCCTCTTTAAGTGCAACAGCCATTGCTTTTGCGTCGTCGTCATCTCCAATTATGGAACATAACTTTGTATCCAGTCCAAGCTTTGAAAAAGCAATCGATGTGTTGTATGCATTGCCCCCAAAATGTTTTTCAAGACTTTCGGCAACAATTTTCCCGCCGTAGTTAAAACACATCTCTTTGCAATGTTCTTTTGAATCATATCCGAGATCAGCGCCCGGACCCTCAACACTAAAAATTAAATCTTCACTGCAATCACCAATTACAGTTATAGAACTATTAGCCAAAACAACCTCCTTATTATTATATTATAGCACTCAAGGAGGCAAAACAAAATTTTACCCCCACGCCAAATCCTGACGAATTTTGCTAAAATGACTGGGTCAGCGAATATAATTACCCAAGTCATTAGAATAATGTTGTTGCGGGTTTGGTGTGGGGGTTTATGAAGCTTTTTCCAAATCTATAAATTTTAAACTTAAATTCTTTAAATTAAAAATCGCTGCTCTTCCCAATTGAGCGGATTTTATTTGAATCAAGCGTGTTGACGGAAAATTTTTCTCGCCCTCGGCAAAATGCCTGTGTCCGGCGAAATGAATAATCGGGCAGTTTATTAATCCCTGCTCGAGTATTTTAGTTCTCGGAGGCACGTGCGTGAGTAGTATTTTGCTCGCGACACTCCTGCCGGTAAAATATTGTTCGTAGCCAAAATCCACTCCTACAAAAGTTCTCCTGCCAATCATCTCCTCGTCTAAATGCCACCCGTTTTTGATAAATAATTTTCTCATTGCCTGTGAGTCTGAATTTCCACAGATTGTTTTAAAAATTAATTTATATTTGTAGATAATTTCTTTTAGTTCTTTAATAAATAAAGTATTGTCGCTTGTGGCGCTGGTGAGATCTCCACAACAAAACATTGCCTTTATATCTTTGTATTTGCTAAGAGTTATATCGAGGCGTTTTAAGATTGAGCGGTATCCGTGAAGGTCTGAAATGAATAATGCCTTCATGTTGACAATACGTTTTCTACTTCGTTAGTTAAACTGCCTTGCACTTCCTTGCCGTTAAGATAGAGAGTCGGGGTTCCCTGTAGATTTAGTTTAGTTCCCGCATCTACGTCTTGGTTTATTACTGACTTTACACTCTCCGAGTTGAGGTCTTTATTAAATTTATTTGTATCGAGTCCCAGCTCCAGCGCCCACTTTTTGACATTATCTTCATTGATATTATCCTGATCGGAGAATAATTTATCGTACATTTCCTTAAATTTGCCTTGCCTGCCGGCCGTCTCAGCTGCCTGTGCGCCAATCATTCCACCCGGATGGTAGCTAAGTGGAAAATATCGATAGGTCAAACTGACATCATTTGGATATTTTTCAAGCAATCCGTCAATTTCGCTTTTTCTTGTCTTACATGCCGGGCATTGGAAGTCGGAAAATTCCACGATCTGCACTGTGGCATTTTCATTCCCTAATCTAAAGGCACCAGCTCTTTCCAAGAGGTCTGGATTTGCTGCTTCGTCTTGGTTTGTTGAAGATTGCTTGTTCGGTGGAGTTGCTAAGACGACGTATCCCAAAATAAGTCCAATAATGGCAATAAAGACAACGAATGTAGTTGCTCCTCTACTGCGTGCCATACGTTTCCTTCTTTAATATTTTTTTAAATTCCGCAATTGCCTGGCTTAATTCACCCTGTCTATTTTCTATAACATAATTAGCGCGTTTTGAAAAGAGCATTTCTTCTTTTGCAGTTTTGATTCGCCTTTTAATTTCCTTTTCGTTTTCATCAGGATTTCTTGTAATTAATCTTAATCTGATATCTTTAAGCGGAATAGTAATGAATATACAAATTGCATTTGAAAACTTTTTTAAGAATTCTTTTGCGCCGTTTATATCAATTTCAATCAAAATATTTTTGCCTTTAAAAAGAGGGTTTTCTATTTCTCTATACAGACTCGCGTACCAATGTTTTCCGTGTACTCTAAATTTTTCGATTAGCTCTCCCCTTTTTTCAAACTCATCGAATTGCTTCTGGGTCAAGAATAATCTATATAAATCAGGTTCTCCGGGCCTTTTCGGTCTGGTAGTTGCGGTACTGGCGCGATAGAAATCCTTACCCTTTATTGCGCTTAGAATACTTCCCTTTCCGCTTCCACTCGGTCCGCATACTATAAAGATCTTAGGATACTTTTTTCCGATTATCATTTTATTAACTCGGGAGATAATTTTTTTGTGGCTTGCGTAAGAAAGCGACGACAGTGCGTTGCTTAGAGTGTATAATTGTGCGGATTTCATCTCACGCCGCTCAAATTGCGGTATTTTAGGCTCTATTTCGATTGCAAAAATATGTTCTTTTATTTTAGTTCTATTATTGTTCCAGATGAAATGCTGATTTGTGTTTATAATATTTCTGAAATGTTCAAGCCCGATTTCCTCTTTGATTTCACGCCGCGCCGCAGAAATAAAATGTTCATTATCGATATTGTCGGCTACGTGGCCCGTAAAAGCTGTTATTTTACCATCATGAACTCTTTCGCAAAGTAAAAATTTTACTTTGCCACCGAAAAATGCGTATGGAACAAAAAGAATTTTTTCTTTCATTTAATTTCAATTTTAGTTTTATTCTTTAGGTCGAGTTCCTTCCAAAGTTCCCTTAAATCAATAATTCTATGGTTGTGTTTCTTCTCTTTTCCCATACAGTCGCAAAGTATTTCGTAAACCTCAACCTCTCTGTTCTTTCCTCTAATATTTATCATCTTTTTTCCGGCAGGAAAATCATCCCATAATTTTTTGGGGATAATCGCAAATTTATCAATTTCACTAAAAGATCCCAACGTTTTGTCGGAGGTGGATAGTTTAATCATTTCTTAGGCCTATTAATGGTTAGCCCGCCGCCTATTATAGCAATTAGTGCCACTGCCAAATTGGCGTATGATGGGATATTAAGGGCAAAAATTAGAAGTGATGCGACTCCTATTGCGAATATAGTGACAAAAGCGATAATGAGATTTTTTTTGTTGCTTTGGTAAGGCATAGTTTTAAATTATTTGATATAGTTATCTTGTTAAAATTTATCAGTTTATTTCCAGTTTGCAAAGGTATGATCAGATAAAATGATAAAAAAGGAAAAAATGAAAGCAAAAGTAGATAAAGACAAATGCATCAGTTGCGGAACTTGCATAAGTTTATGCCCGAGTTGTTTTCGCTTTGACAAAGATAGCAAATCAGAATTTGTGGATTCAAGTTGTGAGGATTGCGACTTGCGGGAGATAGCAAGTTCCTGTCCTGCGGAGGCGATTGAAGTAGAAGAGTAGAATAATTTAAAACTTATACCCCTTATTTTATCTTTTAATTGATTTGAGTTCGATAAATATTTGCGGGTTTATCTTTGCAGCGCGCCCCACCAATACACCGTCAAGATTTCCGATTTTTTCTTTTAAATCTTTAAGTGATTTTATATCACCGTTGCCGAGTATATAAAGAGACGGAAATTTTTCTTTGACCGCATAAACATGTTTCCAATCGGCTAATCCCCGATATTTTTGTGTCGGTGTACGAGCGTGTATAGAGACTAATTTCACTCCGGCATCGTATATGCTCTTTACGAAATTTATAGTTTCTTCAATATCTTTGCTTGGGATTCTCATTTTCGCGCTCAAAGGAGTATTTTTGAGCGCTTTTTTGATTGAGCAGACGATCTCAGCGGCAGCTTCGGGATCCTTAAGCTGACAAGAGCCAAATCCTTGTTTGGCAGCTTTTTGTACAGGACAACCGAAATTAATATCGATTCCATCGGGTTTAATTTCGTCTTCGATAATTCTTGCCGCTCTTGCCATCGATTCCGGATTAGCGCCAAAAATTTGGATAATTATCGGTCTTTCTTGCTTGCTAAATTGCGCCATCTCAAATGCTTGTGGAATTCTTCTGATAACTGCCTCGCCTGCAATCATCTCGGAAAAGACGGCATCAGCTCCAGCACGGCGGCAAAGTATGCGAAGCGGCGATTTGGAAACTTGATGCATGGGCGCTAAACCCAAAATAGGTTTTTCTATTTCTTCAAACCATTTTATTTTCATTATTTATTTATACCATAAAATGATTGCCTAAATCCATTGTGATTTCCCCTATCTTCAGTTATCCTGTGGCCAGCAGCAACTCAA
>Ga0210057_1002608_pt1 | contig 25630 bp, 24 predicted proteins | sample CryGeyCG2114_010_2_FD_183968 | JGI IMG/M metagenome (GOLD analysis project Ga0210057, IMG submission 183968) | Groundwater microbial communities from aquifer - Crystal Geyser CG10_big_fil_rev_8/21/14_0.10 (SPAdes) (version 2) | ecosystem: Environmental > Aquatic > Deep subsurface > Groundwater ...
ATTCCGGATAACCAAGAAAATCAACTGCCTCTTTTCCCGCAACAGCTACGGATAAAGCATTGGCGTCCGCATTTCCGATGTCTTCTGAAGCGAAGCGAATCATTCTTCTAATGATATACTTCGGGTCTTCTCCCGCGACAATCATCCTCATTGTCCAATAAACGCTTGCCTGCACATCGCTGTCCCGCATAGATTTATGCAACGCCGAGATTATATTGTAATGCTCCTCTCCATCTTTGTCATACCGCAAAGTTTTTTGCGCGGCATCCTTAATTTCTTCAGGACCAACAACAACTTTTCCCTCGCTGTTCTTTTTTCCCAAAGAAGAAACAATCTCTAAAACATTCAGAGCCGAGCGCGCGTCGCCATTAGCCAACTGTGCAATTATCTTTTTCTCTTTTTCTCCTAAAATAACTTTATTGTCTAAACCCCTCTCCTGAAACAAAGCATTCTCGAGAATCTTCTCAATCATTTCCTCGTTCAATTTTTCCAGAACATAAACTCTTGAGCGGGAAAGCAAAGCAGATATAACTTCAAAACTTGGATTTTCCGTCGTCGCACCAATCAGTAAAACAGTTCCGCGCTCAACAAAAGGCAGAAGGAAATCCTGCTGTGCTTTATTGAATCTGTGAATTTCGTCTAAGAACAAAATAGTCTTTTTGTGAAACAATCCGGCTTTATTTATTGCTCTTCTCACGTCTTCTTTTCCGGCGGAGACTGCAGACATCTCAACAAATTCGCTTTCTGTCAGACGCGAAATTAATTTAGCCAGAGTTGTTTTTCCACATCCGGGAGGTCCCCAAAAAATAATTGAAGCAGGCAGTTCTTTCTTTTCAATTGCGATCCTTAACGTCTTTCCCACGCCGACTAAGTGTTCCTGCCCAACGAACTCGTCTAAATTCCGTGGACGCATTCTGTATGCTAGTGGCTGGCTTATTTCCATTCTTTGAATTTGTAAGATAATTATTTAATGATTTATGTGCTTTAGAAAATACCAAAGAAGATTTTTGCGAGGGTTCGGATAAGACCGCAATATTTTTGTTCCACTAAATCGTATTAATGTTACATTGTGTCTTTGCAATAATTATTTTTATCCTGGAGGTTTAAACTGGAATATTAATAGCGCAATTATCAGATGGATTGAATATATCCTCTTATAAAATTCAGTTCACCCAAATACGTGTTAAGAAGTCGGGAGTTTTTCTTTTACTAAAATTTCTATAACAAGCTTAAAATATTAGGAAATTTCTTAACAGAAGTTTCCCGATGTTATCGCGATAAATATAACAATCTCAACTCCTGAAAACTTAACACGCCCGTAATTTAAGAGAGTGCCACATCCGCGGGAGTTGGGTAGTTTTCTCCTCGTTGATTTTAACTTAGCAACCGATTTTGCGACAGAGCCATAATTCAAAGTATTGCCGCAAAATTGGGGGTTGTCTAATTTCTAAAATTCTAGAAGATAGTTGCTGTAAGTTCTAGAAAATTTCTTAACAGAAATTTCCCGACAGTATCGCGTAATAACTTTACAAATTATTTCGAGACCTTGCCTACTGCAAATGCGACACCGCCATAATTCAAAAGAGTTAAATATCTCTGTTTTCAGTAATTTTTATGACTGAAAGAAAAAATTGCACTCGGGAAGGGTTGCCGATTGTATTGGAGGAAACGGCAAGAAGCTATAAATCTGAACTAGAAAGGAATCTACCTGATGATATTACAAATATAAATTTTGCGGATATTCTTGAAATCATTAAATCTGAAAATAGAGAGTTCTATGAATTTGCAGTGAGAGAAGCTGACTTAATGTTGGAAAAATCCGGCGAAAGTGCAAGGGCGGGTTATCTTGTGGGAATTTTGCAGGGATATGGCTTGTTAGTCAGACAGTGCGGGGTTAACAGTCTGGACGGAAGAAAATGCGAAGAATAGGTGCACTTCTTCTATAAAAAACGAAAACCGAAAGGATTATAATTAATTTCTAAAATCCATCAAGGGTTTTCTGTCCTGTGGTTGGAAAAAGCTTCTTCCATGTTGCCCAAGACTTCCTAAAAATCCCGCTATCTGACAAACGCCGACCATTTTTTTTTAAGAAAGTTTGAGTGATGGGGTCGGACGCATAGCCAGAGCCAATTCCCCCATGAACTTTCTTAATCTTTGCAACCTCCTGCTCACGGGTAACTTTAGCCATGATAGAACCCGCGGCAACGGAGATGTGATTAGCGTCTGCTTTATGCTCGCAGATAACTTCCAAATTATCTTTAAACTCAATAAATCTCAACAACGTGCCTTTCCAAGCCATCAGATTATTAGAGGGGCAATCAACAATAACTTTAATCTTATTTTTTCTGAATTTACCCTTATTTATTGAGTTTATTATCTCTCCTGCTTTTTTCGCCTCAAGAGTGTTCAAATTACTGGAACCTTCCACTGCCGAGTCAATTTCAGCTGGAAAAGATTTCACAATTTTAATCTTCAGAGAATTTTTTTCAATTAAACCAGCAAGTTCAACTCTTTCTTCCTGAGAAACTATTTTGGAATCCCTTACTTTCAACTTTTTCAGTTTGTTTGCCTGTGTTGAGTCAACAAGCACGCCTGAAAGAATCATTGGACCTATTAGAGGTCCACGCCCCGCATCATCAATACCAAGAGTTAACATCTTAGATTAAACAATTTTGAATTTTTAAGTCTTTAGAATGGAAAATCTTCACTAAGTTCTTCTGTAAGAATAATTTTCAATTGAAACTGATTTAATATTTAATATCAACACTTACCGGCAACGTCATTGCTTTAACTAATCTTAATTCTGCTGGAGTTATTCTCTTCATGCCATTTAAATAAATAATTCCATTTTTCTCCGCTACAAGCACGTTGTCGCACTCGCGAAAGGTTTACTTAGTAAAAAAAAGTTACAACTGTCTGAAGCGTTCAGGGAGAATTTGTTGCAACTCCCTGAAATATAATCTTTCTAGAATAAATATTCACCGCAATTCATTCGTCGGCTTCAAAGCCAAGGATTTCTTACGGGAGGATTAAAATTCTATCAGGGTCAGGAAAAAGGTAATCATAGCGGGGGCGGGATTTGAACCACGCGACCTCGAGGTTTCCTATTCGTTAGCGTAAGAATAAAAATCTTACGGATTTGCTTATGGGCCTCGCGAGCACTCCAGACTGCTCCACCCCGCTATGATAACCAGACAATAAAACAACTTATAAAGTTTCCCATCTTGGAGAAAATATGTCTGGACCAGGAAAAGGAAAAATCAAAATAGGTAAAGCTGATATTTACATCCACCTAAAAGGACAGTTGGGTGCGACCGTAACGCATCTTGACATTGAACTTCCAGAACTAAATAAAATAATAAAACCTGGAGAAAGCTCTTATGTCGGTGCTAAAAAAGGTGGCGTGTTTATCGGATTGAAAAAAGAGATGATTAAACGGGCTGAAGACGAGGCGGAGAAACAGGAAGATTTAAAACGCTGAATTACAGCTATTTTTTATGAGCACTCACGAAGAATACAAAGCAGTTGCTATAGAGACAGTGAAACACGCTTTCCGGATAGCTAAAGATTTTGAGGAATCCGGAAGGAACAATCCGATTTACATAGATGGTCCGAAGATTGCCGCTTTGAGAAAACATCCCGATATTGACCTAGAAGAATTAAGTCGTTATCTTGATGAAATAGGCAGGCAGTTGTGTGAAGAAAGACTTTTTCCGACAATTAAAAACGCGAGAAGTTAGACTTAAACTTCGCTAAACTCTATCTGAATATCGCTGTCTTTCGCTAAATTCTGATAAAAGCCGTCATACTCCTCTCTTTCCTTCTGAGTTTTCAGGTAAGCCATGACCTGTTCCTTCGCTTCAGTGTAAAGGACGGTTCGTGCAGGAATTTTCTTAACAGTCCAGATTATATGGGGGCCGAACTGCGTTCTGACAATTCCCATTTGACCGGCTTTCTGTTCAAAGGCAAGCTGTTTGAACTCTTCAACCAACTGCGCGTCTCTCGGAAAAGTATATTCTCCGCAATTTTCAATGCTCGCGGTGTCAGTGGTATAATCTTCCACATAATCACAAAAGTTAGTTTTTGTAATTTCGGAAAGAAGCAACTCGGCTTTCGCATCCTGCTCGTCCTCTGTTAAATCAGAATCACCAATTAAAATATGTTTTGCAACAACCTGTTCGGCAACCTTAAACTGCTCAGGGTTACCTTTGTAAAACTCCTCTGCCTCCTCCTCGCTAACTTCAATCTGGCTAAGAAAATTGTCTTCTAAAAATTTCTGAACGGTCAACTGCTTCGCGTATTGATTAGTCAACTCCTTTTCCGTGATTCCCTTTAAGAAATTAGCGGCAAAGTCCTCGTCCGACATTCCGGATGAAACCTTAATTTGGCTGATTTCTAATCCGGCTTCTTCCTCGCTAACGACAATGCCTTCTTTTTCAGCTTCCTGATAGAAAACTTTCGTCTCAATAAGCTGGTTCAACAATTCCGTTTTGCTCACAGCTCCCGCGTATTGCACCGGCAGAGAATCGTAAGCTCTGTTCAAATCGTCAATAGTGATTACCTCTCCGTTCACGGTTGCAGCCACAACATTTTCAGGCGAACTCTCGTAGTTCAAACCGATTATAGCAGCAACCACGACTATTCCGATAACAACTCCCCAAACCAGTTTTACGGGAATTTTAACGCTTTCTATCTTTGCAGATTTAACTTTCACATCGTCAAAGTGTTCAGCTTTTTTTACCTCGGATTTTTCCATATATTTAATTTATTGTGCTATTATTTAAACTTTCCCCATATTGAGTTTTATCCGGAAATAGGTGTTTTTAACTCGCGATATTTGAAACACCAAATTACCAAGCTCTCGGAAATTTCTGTTAAGAAATTTCCCGACATTATCGCGTAACAAATCTTGCAGGCATCCTCTGCTTTCATCTCCAGAAAATTTGACAACGCTCCCTATATTCGAACCAAGCTCTGTCGCAAAATCGGGAGTTGCCCAATTTCTAAAATTCCGGAAGATAGTTGCTATAAGTTCTCGGAAATTTCTTAACAGAAATTTCCCGACATTATCGCGTAACAAATTTACAAATTATTTTGAGGCCTTGCCTCCCGCAAATGCGACACCGCCTTCGAACCAAAACCTTAAAACCCTTTAATTCTCAATAATGTCCTGCCCAGATGGCGGAGTGGTTAACGCACCAGATTGCTAATCTGGACCCTCGCGGGTGCGCAGGTTCGAATCCTGCTCTGGGCGTTCCAAGGCCTTTGGTCTTGTACTTCGCGCTACTGCGAAATACAATTCTCTTTCCAGAAATCCTTAATATCTCCCATCTTCAAAAAAACAAAACTAAAAGTTAACCCTAAGTTCATATCTCAGTCGGAGAGTATAAACCCGCCTACATTCAAAAAATTTGTCATAATAGTCTCCTTATACTCTTTGATTAGAAATTCAATTGTTGGATGCATCTTGTAAGGTTTTTGTAGTATTCAACCCGATGTTCCAGTTCAATATAAAGGTAGCAGACCCCCTTGATTAAATATTGTTTAAAAAGATTCCACCGGCACGCCCGTTTCATTTGCAAATAGCTGATATTTTTAAAAAAAACAAGAAAAAGATATTAGAAATAAAAAGCAAGATAGAAAATACAGACACATAAATAAACGGGGAGGTTTACAAGTCTTCTCTATAATTTCTCTCTTCTTTTTTAAGCATTTTTATTCTCATCAGCACCCGTTAAGTTTGTAATGTAATGCCCTAAAATTTAAATAATTAATAAACAAAAAACATTAATGAAAACAGCAATACTTATAACAGCAATAATCCTAATCATCACAGCGGGAGCATTTTACAGCATGACAGGAAACAAAATCAAGACAGAAGACGGCGCTAAAGTCTTGCTAAAAACAAACTTCGGAGACATAACGCTCCTCCTTTACGACGACATGCCAATAACCACAGGAAACTTCTTAAACCTTGTAGAAAAAGGAACATACAACGGCGTAATCTTCCACCGGGTGATTGATGGCTTCATGATTCAGGGCGGAGACCCAACAGGAACTGGCTTCGGCGACCCCTCAATTCCAAAGATTCAGGACGAATTTTCACATGAAGACGGAAATAAAAACAACGGGGGAACCATCTCAATGGCAAATGCAGGTCCGAACACCGGCTCAAGCCAATTCTTCATAAACCTCGTTGACAATAACTTTTTGAACGACAAGCATCCGGCTTTCGGCGAAGTCGTAGAAGGAATTGATGTAGTTGACAAAATCGCCAAAGTCAGGACAGACGCACAAGACCGCCCGTTAGAAAAAGTTAAAATTCTTGAAGCTAAGTTGATTTAATAGTTTCTTTAAAGTAGTTACAATAAAAAGTTTTATATACCCAAACCAAATAAAAATATCATGGCAACTTCACTAAAAAGCTATCTCGGACCGGTAAGAGATTACTTACTTGGAAATGAGCAAACAATCACGGCTCAAACAGTCGTAGCAAGAGCTGGTGGAAGAATAGGGGAATTAACAAGAGGATATATTGAGGAAAGAAGACCTTCCCAAGTGGGAGATATGATTAGAGAAGAATACCGCGAATTGACTAATCCTGATGGGGTAAGAAAAGCCCTAAAAATTATCGGTCTTAGCGCCTTGGTTTTTGGCGCTCTAATGTAACATTCCACATTTAACAACATGATGATGTCGAAAAATTAGGCAACTCCCGATTTTGCGCAAAACTTAACAACCAAATTCTTAAAAACCTCCTTTAACAAAAGACAAAATGGTATCGCAAACAAACCAAATGTTAAAAGAAAATTATGCAATTCCCAACAGCCCAGATTATATCATTGATTATTATAACTTTGCACAATTAAATATGGGGGCGGCAATTCCTCAATCTGGCTCAAGCCAGAGATATACTCGCCGTTGATGTAATGGGCAGATTACAATTCAATCCTCAGGGCAAATTGGTCGGAGTAGACAACAAATTGTTAGATTTTAAAAAACAGGAAAGACCAAACCACGAACTAAAAACCTCTGAGTCTCTCCAATTTCTAAAAAAAGAAAAACCAATAGAAAACATTTTCGACAAGGACTACTGGTCGCTCTACCAAAAATCTCAGCCTCTAAAACCTTTAAAATTCTCAAACGGCAAAACGCAGGAAGATGTGGTAAAGGAGATAGTTCAATTAATAAAAAACGGCAGAAAAATAATTTTCCTGCACGGAGTCTGCGGAACCGGAAAATCCGCAATCGCCCTGAACATCGCCCGTTCGCTCGGAAAAACCTCAATCGTCGTCCCGATAAAATCTCTCCAAAAACAATACGAAAATGATTATATGGGAGAGAAACAAGTCTTGCTTCCGAACGGAGAGAAAATGAAAATCGCGATGATAACCGGAAGAGAAAACCACGACTCAGTTATAGAACCGGGGAAATCCTGTGCCGACCCTTTTCTGCCAGATACAATAAAGATAACCGAAAAAAACAGAGAAAGAATAAAAGAATACTATAAAGAAAATCCCTTCATCTCAAACAACTCTCTGCCGACGATAAAAGCGTTGAAAAGAATCTCAATTGCTCCTGCAAATCCATACTGGAGTCCGATTCTCCCAAGCATGATAGAACTAAATCAGTTAAAAGACGCAACGCGAAAATCCTACAAAGCGATGGATGGAAAAGAGTTCACTTTCTACCACAGAAAACAGGGCTGTTCATACTACGACCAATATCTTGCATATCTAAGCGCAGATGTAATAATCTTCAATTCCGCAAAATATCTGACTGAAATCGCAAGCGGAAAAAAACCAGAAACAGAAGTGGAAATTATAGATGAGGCGGACGAATTTTTAGATAGTTTATCCAATAGTGCACACATAAACCTGACAAGATTAAACCTCGCTCTAAGAACAATCGCAACAGAAACCGATGGTGCGGAAGCTTCAAGAAAAAGGGCAATTGAACTGATAGAACTGGAAGAAAAAAACAAAGCAGCCCTCGGTATTGATGAAACAGAAATTTTCGAACTCAGAAAAACAAATCTTCTTGAGTTGTTAAAAATTCTTCTGTCAAACATTGAACTACAAACTGAAATCTCAATTGATGAGATGAATTACGCGAACAAAGCTCTGGAGGCGGCACAGGATTTCAAAAGTTCTTTTGAAGAAACATATTTAACTTATAAAAAAGAAGAAGAAAACCTATACGCCACCCTTGTAACCACAAACTTATCAAAAAAATTCAAGGAGATAGTTGACAAAAACAAGGCTGTTGTCTTAATGTCCGGAACGCTCCACTCCGAGGAAACGCTAAAAAATATTTTTGGAATTGAGGACTTTGTAACCGTCAAGGCGGAAACTCTAAATCAAGGGGCAATTGAGATATACCGGACAGGAAAGGAATTTGACTGCAAGTACGCGAATTTTAAAGCAAAGCGGTTTTCAAGGGAACAATATCTCTTTGCTTTAGAAGAAGTTGTAAAAAAATCTCAAAAGCCAAGTTTGGTTCATGTCAATGCATTTGCAGATTTGCCAACTTTTACGGAGTGTCAGGAACTTGGAATTTCAGAACTTGTTTCCAAAGAAGAGCTAATAGAAATACAAACCGGGGACAAAAACTCCAAAGCCATAATTGAATTCAAAGAAAAAAAATTCCCGACTTTGTTTACAACAAAATGTTCGCGGGGCATTGACTTTCCGGGAGACACTTGTCTTTCAGTTATCTTCACAAAATACCCCAACCCAAATGTGCAGGATACTTTCTGGAAAGTCCTGAAAAAAACACACGAAAATTTCTACTGGGAGTTTTATAAAGACAAAGCCCGCAGAGAGTTCTTGCAAAGAATTTATCGCGCCCTTCGCTCTAAAGAAGACCATGTTTTTGTTTTGTCGCCTGATTCAAGAGTTCTTCAGGCCGTCAGAGAACTTCAGATAAATGGTCGCTGATTTATGCCCAGTTTGACAACTTATCCTGCTAAAAATTACTCACTCACTTTCTTTCCTCTTGAACTGCCTTCCTCGAAACCAGCAGAGGTAATCTCAATAAACTCCGCATTCGTCTGCATTTCAGCAATATTCCTGCCTCCGCAATAACTAACCCCGCTTTTTATTCCTTTAACCAAACTTTTAATTACATCTTCAACCGGACCTTTGTAGTCAACCAAATTAGAAACTCCCTCTACAAAAAAATCAATCTTTTCCTTAATCACTTTTCTATTTTCCTTTTCTTTCCTCTCGTGCCCACTTTCATAAGAAGCCGAACCGATATATTTTTTGTATCTTTTTCCGTTTTTCATTAGGATTCTACCGGGTGCCTCATCACTTCCGGAAAAAAAACTTCCTGAAAAAACACACGAGGCACCTGCCGCCAAAGCTTTAACCGCGTCTCCCGGGTTTTTCATTCCGCCATCGGCACAAACAGGCACGCCAAACTCGGAGGCAACACAACAAACATCAATAACCGCGCTCAATTGAGGAACGCCAGCTCCTGAAATCACTCGAGTCGTGCAAACAGGCGAGGGTCCGACACCAACCTTCAAACCATCAGCACCTGCCTGAATTAAATCTCTCGCCGCCTCCGCCGTGGCAATATTTCCAACCATCACATCAACACTAAAACTATTCTTTAGCTCTTTCAAACGACTAATGACTAAATCGGAATGTGCGTGCGCGACATCCAAAACAATGCAATCAACACCTGTATCAATCAAAGCCCGAGCTCTTTCCATAGTATCCTTCATGCCTACCGCCCCAGCAACAATCAATCTTCCCTTCCTGTCTCTGGCGGCGTTTTTCCAATATTCCAATTTAACAATATCTTGCGTCGTAATCAAACTAACGATTTTCCCGTTTCCATCAACCAACGGCAGTTTCTCAATTCTGTTTTCATGCAAAATTTCCTTAGCTTCCTCCAAGCTAATTCCTTCTTTAGCGGTAATCATTCTTTCACGTGGCGTCATTACATCCAGAATCTTTTTATCCAAATTTTTCTCAAAAAGATAATCTCTCTTCGTAAAAATCCCAAAAACTTCACCGTTAGTCCTAACCAGCAGGCTCGTAACGTCTTCTTTTTTCATTAACTCCACAGCATCTCGCACGCTCATTTCCTGTGAGACGGAAACCGGGTTTTCAATAACATAAGAAGTGCTCCTCTTAACCTTCCTGATTTCCTGAACCTGCTCCCAAATCGGACAAAACTGATGAATAACACCCAAACCACCCTCTCGTGCCATTGCAATCGCCATCTTGCTCTCCGTAACAGTCGCCATATTTGAGCTAACCAAGGGGATATTCAAATTAACATTTCTTGTAAAGCGCGTTTTCAACTCCGCCTCGTTTCTTGAACTTAATCTCGTTTTCTTGGGAACAAGAAGAACGTCATCAAAAGTCAGCCCCCTTTTGCTAATTTTCATACCGTCTTAACTCTCTGCAATTAGCATATATAATAATTGTTATAATCAAAGTTTTATCGCAAAATCCGGAGTTGCTGTAAGTTCCTGGAAATTTGTCGAGGACAAATTTCTCGACATTGTTACATAATAACTTTACAAATTATTTTGAGATTTTACTTACCGCAAACGCGACACCGCCGCACATAAAGGGATTGTCAGAAATTCGGGGCTTTTTGTTTTGGTGATTAGTACAGCTCGGCACTAACTTTTTTATTTCTTGCAGTTATAATCATTAATAACCCTATAAACAATGATTTTAAATTGCTGGTGATGCCTGGCAATTATTTTATTATTAATTATCGTCGCTATTTTACAATAATTTGGCTATTGTTTGGTGCTAAAATTTATCAATCGTCTTTGTTTTTTTATCTGGCATTTTTTGAAAAGTCCCCCAAACTTGACACCGCCACACATAACAAATTTTATAAACTATCCTGAAACCTCACCTCCAGCAGATGCGACACTTTTCATAATCAAAAACAATTTAAACGTCTTTTTCCTTAAAATAACAAAGGAAGTAAAATGAAAACCAAACTCCTTCTAAAAAAAGAGCAATTTGAACCGCTTTTCAAAGAATGGGAAATAACCGGAATCTTCAACCCCGGAGGCGTAAGAATGCCGAACGGAAAAATCGTTCTCTTCGTCAGAGTTGCCGAAGGCAAAAAAAACACAAAGGGCACGCACACCTGTCCGACGATAGTCTCTCATAAAGAATACAAACAGACAACTCACATGATAAACAAGAAAGACATAATAAAAATAGACGGAAACAATGTTTTTCTCAGGGAAGGAATTTGCGTGCTAAATGACCTCTCCCACTTCAGGCGCGTCTTTCTTGACGAAACCGGATTTAAAGTTGAAAAAATAGAACAGAAACCAATTTTCACAGGCGATTCGGAAGAGAGCAAATATGGAGTAGAAGACCCAAGAATAACCAAAATAGGAAACAGATATCTGATGACTTATGTTTCCGTCTCAAAGAAAAACGGAATATCTACTGCACTTGCCGTATCGAAAAATCTTCTTGATTGGGAAAAAAGAGGAATTATCTTTCAGGAACAGAACAAAGACGCTGTTATCTTCCCTGAAAAAATTAACGGTCTTTATGTAGCTCTCAACCGTCCAGAAACCGCATTCTCAAACCGCTCAAGTATATGGATTTCCTACTCTCCCGACCTGACTTACTGGGGAAATGAATCTCCACTAATAAGAACGAGAGACAAATCATGGGAAGAATCCAGAAACGGCGCGGGACCACCACCAATAAAAACAAAACATGGCTGGCTGATTATCTATCACGGAGTGAAAGAAATTCAAAAATCCAAGAAAGGAAAGATAAAACATATTTACAGCGCGGGGGCGGCTCTTTTAGACCTGAAAAATCTAAAGAGAGTAATAGCGAGAACTCCAAAGAACAAACCTTTTTTCAAGCCGACACAAAAATACGAGAAAGGAGAAAAAGATGTCATCTTCCCAACTACTGCAATAAAATCAAAAAACGGAAAAGACCTGCTGATTTATTCGGGCGGTGCGGACGCGGTTATTTCAGTAAGAAAAATTCCGATAAGTTCAATAATTAAAAGTTTGAAAAAAGTTAGTTAATCTCTCCCGTAAACATCCTCAACCCTGACGATATCCTTCTCATTAAACTTCCCAAGAGAAATCTCCAACACATTTACACTCTTTGAAAACGCCTCAACTCTATGCAACTGCCCCCGTTTTATCTTGACTTCGTCTCCCTTTTTCATCCTGAAAGTTTTCCTACCAATAGTAACTTTTGCAGGATTATCCAAAAACCTCCAGAACTCTTCCCTACCTTTGTGGAACTGCAAACTAAACTTCTGCCACGGCTTAATAGTTAAAATTTTGACGGTTGAAACTTCATTGAAGGTAAACTGTTCAAAACCTCCCCACGGTCTTTTTTCCGAATGTTTTTTCATCTAAACAAGAAGAAAACTTGATTTATATTCCTTTCTCAAAATCGTGTTAGAAAGTCGGGAGTTTTCCCTACCAATATTTTTATAACAAACCTTAAAATATTCAAAAATTTCTGCCAAGAAATTTCTCGACATTATACAATATCAGCTCCCGAAAACTTAACAATCCCCTTTCTCAAAACACTTAAAAACCACCTCTCCTGAGAAATGTTATGGACGAAGAAGAACCTCCCCCCAATGGTCTTGAAGAGAAGTTATCTAGTCCTAACTATAACCACCACATTGATGAAGAGGGAACTTTAATAGAACCCGTTAAGGAAAAATCTCAAATCGCGACTCTTAACCCAGGACTCTGCCAGAAACAAATAAACAGTTGTTGGCCATTTTTGTTCAGGACGCGCCGCGTGAAAGAGGGAAAAGGAGAATTCTCAACCCTCGATTTAAGCTTTCTCTCAAGCCCTACGGAATTAACAGGAGAGCTCACGACTTTAATCTCACCCGAACACTCCTACGAATCCAAAGGATGCGAAGACCCAAAACTAACACACCATAATGAAAAATTCTACATAACTTACATCGCGTTTGACGGCATAAACGCAGTTCCTGCCTTGGCGACAACACGAGACTTTCAATCGGTGGAAAAACACGGACTGCTCGGACCAAACATACCTCTTCAGGAAGCAATCAAAGTAACAGACAGCAAGAGGTACAAAGAAAGATGGGAAGAACAGACCCAATTTCGCGAAGAAAACGACAAACAGATGATTTACACCAAAGACGCTTCCCTGCATTACGACCCAAAACGCGACAAATGGATTTTCATTTATAGAATAGAGCCAGACATTCAAATAGCAATCGCGGATGACATAAGAGAACTGCAAAGTCAGGATTTCTGGAAAGAACAAATAAGAAACATCGACGAAAAAGTTGTTTTAAGAGCTGATTTGGACGACTGGTCAAAAGAAAAAGTCGGAATAGGCTCTCCGCCGATAGAAATAGACGGAAGAATGATTGCACTCTACCACGGAGTTGAAGAAGTGGGAAAAGACCTTTTGATATACAGGGGTTCTTTTTTGGAATTTGACGAAAATTGGAGAGTCAAAGCAAGAATAAAGTCTCCCCTTTTTATTCCGGATTTGGAGAAACACGTCATAATAGAAAAAGATACAGAAGGAAATGAAAAAAGAAAAGCCGTTAATTTCCCGACGGTAATCTTGAGGAATCCTGAAAAACCGGAAACTCTCTGGATTTACGGAGGTTTGGGAGATGAAAACATCGGCTATCGTTCAACGGAGCTTGAATGGGTTCTGAGCGAACTTAGCAGAGAGCACAGCAGACTGCCCAACTAAATCTCTGCCAAGAAATTTCCCGACATAATAATAAAACAAATTATCTTGAAACATGCTCCCCGCAAATACGACAGTAACTCTAACAAATAGATTTATATTTTAAACTTCCCACTCTCAAACATGATAAAGAGGACGAATCTGGCACTTGGAGTTTCCGTAGCACTTTTTTTCATCCCGCACGTAAATCACAAATTCGTTTTCTTTGTTACAGTCTTAGTCTCAACACTAATCCCTGAATTTAACTTCTCTCTTTCAAAAAGCGGATTCAAAGGCACCCGACACATATCCTTTCTCAGAAAATTATTAAGAACTTACATAACTCCGACAATTATCTCCATAATTCTCGCATTCGCCTATCCAATTTTAGCCCTGCCTTTCTTCCTCGGCTACTCTTTCACCCTCTCGTTAGATGCATTCTCAAAAGAAGGCATCCAACCTTTCTGGCCGCTCTCAAAAAAACACACGAGCGGGCACATAACCTCTGGACGCAAGTCAGACACCGTGCTCTTTTACGCTCTCGTAATCTTCGACATTGCCCTCCTGATAATGATGTTTTTGTAGAGAATTTGAATTATTCGGATTTCTCCAAAGTTATCTGAAAAACTCATAATACATCTTTAATAGGATTTATCTCTTATAACACAACTTTTATAAGTATTAAAACATATATAATAGGTAAAGAAAATGGAGAAGCTAAAAAGAAAAATAGCTTTGTGCGAAAAACATAAAGAAAAGATTATGGAGTGGCTTCAGGATTCAAAAAACAAGCTCGTAAAAAGAGAACTCTCTTATGAAAACTACATAAATCTGTTAAACAAAAAACACGATGGAAGAACCCCAAAAGAATGGTTAATCTACTACGACAAATATCTCGTAGGGTGTGAGAGAAAACTAAAAAAAGAAAAAACAAAATCGGCTATCAAAAAAACCGCCCTCCTAATCATAATTCCTCTGATAATTTTATTACTCATCTTAACTCCCGCCCTCCAAAAACAAAAAGTTTCACTCGCCCCGTCAACACAAAAAGCCCACACCGACATCTTGAACATCCAAACAAGTGAAAGTCTAAATCAAAATTGGCAGCCGCAAAACACAGGCACTCTGATTTCCGCAAGAATTTCCGGTCAAATAGAAGGTCACGGACTCGTTCTGATTTATCTTGGGGACAGATTAATCCTCGACAACTCCAACCTTCAGGAAATACAATTCTCCCCGAACATAACAAAAAATAATTTCACAGAAGAAATCCCGACTCCGAAAGAAAAAACGGAAGCATCTGATAAAAACACAACACTTCCCGACACAAACATCACGGAAGAAAATACAACAACTGCAACAGAACCTCCAATCAAAGAAACAGAAGAAGGACCTGCACCAACACCAATAGAAATTCCAATAACAAATTTCTTTGAACACTGTGAAGAAACCTGCGACCTCACATCGGCAAATTTAACCGCAGACTCATACAACATAAAAATAGAAATCACAGGAAAAGTAACTCTAAACTTAGACTCAATAACTTACGAAACTGAAAACGAACAAGTTCAGGAAAAACCACAAAAAATAACACAAACGGAACAAAAAACAAAAGAAGGAAAAAAAGTTTTCATCTCCAGCTCCCAAAATATAAAAAACGCGGTTAAAATAAAGATAGAAGAAAGCTGGAACATCAAAAGCCAAACCAGTCTTACTGTAAAAGACAGCTTAGGAAACGAGGTTCTGTTTAAGGCAATAGACTCAAACATTGATGGAAAAATAGACGAAATAGAAATAAAGCCGACAGATTCAGCCACAATATTGGAATACGAAGTAATTGTAATCACAAACGCGGAGCACTTAAGCACAAACCGGGAATTTTTATCAAATATTTTTGAAGAAGTAAAAGAAAAAGACGACATCTGGAGCGAAACAATCAACGCTGATGAGTTCGTCCGCGTTACATTTGAAGAGCAGTTAGATTCAGATAAGGATATTACTCTCTACCCAAGAGTCGTGAAGGGCTTCCCGAGAATTGAAGTCTACGAAAAAGACGAAAGCAAATTAATCGCAGAGTTCACCTCGATAAACAACAACGAATACAACAAAATTTTCCTGACAAACCTTGTCGGACAGCAAGACACATTCGATTTAAAAATTATCGGAGGCGAAATAGAATTTGACCACATCATTGACCCCTCTCAGGGTTTCAATACTCCGACAGACAATTCTCAACCAACGGGAACTGGTTGGACTTCTCCAACAAACGCTTACACCTCCGATGACCAATATGCGGCGGGAAGAGACGGAAATATCCATGACTGGAAAACATTTAACTTCGCAATTCCAACCGGAGCGACAATTCAGGGAATCGAGGTGCAGTTAGAGTGGAAAGTAGCTAAATCATCGGATACATTCAAACTTCACGCTCAACTTACCGATCCAACAGGAAACTTGATGGGGGCAGAAAAAACCACGCCTCAACTATCAGGAACAACAGAAAAAACGGATTTGCTAGGTTCCGACAGCGATTTATGGGGAATACCTTTTGGAACCTTGAGCGAAGCAGACATCAACTCAGATAATTTCGGAGTGAGAATAACTGCCGAAATCCTTCAGGGAATTGGACAACAAGGTGGAACTCCAAGCTTTAACAGCAAAGCCCTTTTAGACAGCGTCGGCTTTAAAGTAACCTACGGAGGGGGAGCAAACCAGCCTCCGACGATAATCCCCGGTTCAATAATCACAGACACGGACGATATAGTTGATTTAAATGCCGGCGGGACGCAGGTCGTTCCCGTAGAATTCACGGCGGAAGACACAAATGGGGCTAACACACTAATATCTTCAACAGCGAGTGTTTCCTTAACTAAAACGGGAGAGACTCAAAGAGACTCACTGCCTTTCTCATGCACCGCCGGAACGCCATCAGGCAACCAGATAACTTATACCTGCAATGTCAACATGGAATACTTTGACGCGGCGGGAACGTGGACAGCCGAAGTTTACATAGAAGACCATTTAGGATTACCTGCACAGGAAACCTCAACATTCACCCTGAACCCGCTATTAGACATCGAGCTTTTGAACACACCGATTACATTCGGGCAGGTAGAAATAGGACAACAATACCCTATTGCCATGAGAATCAAAAACAACGGAAATGTCGAAGTCCCGACAGACAGGGTTTTGCAGGTTGTAAGCAGTGCGTTAGGCTCACCAACGGTTCCGGACACTATCTCTTCAAGCCAGTTCAAAGTTGCAGGCACACCAATAGCAGATGCGTGCACTAACGGCAACGCCCTCGACGATATAAACCCGACAACACTCAACGCCACTCTCGGAAGAGGAGACGGAGTCGGAGGAAACAACGAAGAAACTCTGACGTTCTGCTTACAAGTTCCAAATGTCGCGGAGTCCACATACTCTGCAGTCGATGGCGGAGGAGCATGGACAATAACAATTCTCGCAGCAACATTCACTCTCGCAGGAAAGAAAAATAAAAAAATAAAAAAAGGCAATCTGATAAAAGCACTCTCTCTAATCGCAGAAGAAATCAGGGAAAAATATTCCCTAAACAAAAAAGAAGCAATTGAAATAATAATAAAAGAAATTCAGGAAAAATACAAACTAACAAACAAGCAAATCTCCGAAGTCTTGGAAAGCGAGCAGGAAACAGAAATTCCCGTCTCGATATTCACTAAAGAGCTTGGCGGTCTCGAGGCTTTATGCAAATACTTAAAAGAAAATGTCTCAATGTCTTACCATAAAATCGCTCTGGCTTTGTCAAGAGATGATAGCACAGTCTGGACCGCATACAACAAAGCAAAAGAAAAAAACCGTGCTCCAATAAACGGGGCGGAAAAAACAATTTCAATCCCACTCGGCGTTTTCAAAAACAGAGAACTAACAATTTTAGAAACCTTAACATCATTCCTAAGAGAGAAAGGAATGAAATTCCGTGAAATCGCCGAGTTAATCAAAAGAGACGAAAGAAACCTGCAGGCGATTTACTCCCGTGCAAAGAGGAAACAAAAAGCTTTGACCGGAGTTTGATTTTTCAACAACCGAAAAATAGTTATTTTCGGAGTAATAGATATGCTTCAACGCGATTAAACAACCCAGGGGGCTCAAGTAGAACTTTAGCGACCTCGAGAGTTCAAAATCAAAGATTTTGAATTTGGGAAAATGCGTCCCGAAAAAAGAGGGTGAGCAAAGCGAAAACATTTTTCTGTTTAATCTGCTGTTCCCAGACCGAAGTTCGAAGAAAAAGGCACGAGCTGAAACACAAAGTTTCCTCGTGAGTTAAAAATTCTCTTTAGGGTGGGCAATTAAATCTAAGAAATTGTTGTTCTATTTTTCCGTTTGTGAGTCGCCGACTTTTTTTTGCTTCTTTTGAGATATTGATTTGCAAAAATTGAATTGAACAGGAATTTAACGGAAAAATGCGGGCTGAGCATTTTTCCCAAATCGCCTTCGGCGACTTCGTTAAATTCTGATGTTATGCATAATGCGAAGCATTTTATAATTTTTATATCAGTTAATCATATAAACAATTACATCCTAATTACTTTATGAATGTTGTATTTTCTGCTCATGCTAAAAAGAGGATTAGAGAAAGAGGTATCGGGAATTGGGAAATTGAACATTTGCTCAAACATCCCTCTTATATCAAGAAATCATTTGATGAAAGAAGAATTGCTGTTGGGGAGATTAAAAATAGGAAACTAAAGATTATATATGCTGAAGAAGAAAGTTATATAAAGGTTATCAGTGTTATGTTTTTATGAAATTTGAATATGATAAAGAAGCGGATGCTGCATATATTTATTTAGAAGAATCCATAGCCAAAGGAGAAGCTGAAAAAACAATAGAGTTAAATGATAATATTATTGTTGATTTTGATAAAAATGGGAAACTATTGGGAATTGAGATTTTAAGTGCAAGCAAAGTGCTAAATCAAAAGTCACTTATTGAAGCACAATCAATTTAATTTTTTTGGTCCTATAAAAAAGTATTTTTCTGTTTTTTACCTCACTGAAAGCGACTATTTGTCGCGAAACGACCGAGACGACTCACATCTGACAACAATTTCTACTATTGGGTGGGAGAGAATTTTTAATTTGGACGCAGTCTGGGAACAACAAATTATCCAGTCTAATTTCAATAATGGACTGGAAAAAGAAATAAATAAACTTTTTCATCCTCCAGATTTGCCGTTGCATTTATATTTTTGAATATTTTTAGGTGATTGATACCTCTTCTCGCCCGTTCATTTCCTTTTTTTACTACAAATTTAAAACAGAACTATTTTTCGGTTTTGGCTGTTAAGCCATCACCCGTTGGCTTAACAGAATCAACAAAAGAAAGATTTAAAAAAAGAAAAGACCTAACAGACAGATAAAATGTTCAATAAAAAAAGAGTGCTGTATACTGCAGGTTTCTTACTCCTGAGTTTATTATTAACGATTTCCGCGGTGAGTGCATTCTGGCCTTTCGACAAACCGAAGCTCTCTCCAAATCCATCAACAGATGTTCAACTTACCGTAGGAAACTCTGCTCCCATCGTTACAATAAATTCCGTAAATGGCGGAGTTCCTGTAACCTTAAACCCCGGAGGAACACAACCAGTCACAGTCACATTGAATGTGCAAGACCCCAACGGTCCTGCCCCGACCAATATTGTTGAGTCAACACTCACGATAACCCTCACATCTCAGGATAACCCCTCGGAAACAAGAAACCTTGCCCTTGTCAGCACCGATTGCTCAACGTTTGACTCAGTGAACTACAACTGCGTCATCGACATGGAATACTATGATAAATCAGGAATTTGGGACGCGGTGGCCAGCATCGCGGACACTTCCGCCGCAGTTGGAACATCAGAACTGTTTCCCTTCAACGTTAATCAGTTATTAGACATCGCTATCACCACCCCAATTTCTTTTGGGACGGTGGCGGCAGGTGAGCAGGACAGAATAATAATCACTCCGACGACCATTACAAATCAGGGAAATGTAGAAATTCCGGCAGATTACTCTCTGAAAATCACCGGTCAGTTTCTTGGTTCAACACCCCCAGGCAATACAATTCCATCCTCAAGTTTAAACGCCGCCGGTAATGCCGGAGCCGCAACTGTTTGCACTGCAGGAACAACTCTTATCGATGCAACACCCGTAATAATTACAGGAGCAGCCCTTACAAAAAATCCTCCTACAAATACAGAGGACATTACTTATTGCCTTGACGTTCCATCACCATTAGCGGAAGCTTCATACTCAGCATTAGGAGGAGGAGGTCTATGGACTATAGAAATAGCATAATAACATTTGCAGTCTTATTTCTGCTGGTGGCTACCCCAACCGCTCTCGCTTTAGGAATCAGCACACCCTACTGGAAAGACCACCCACTTGAAATGTACGCAGGACAAACAAGAGATGTTGAATTCCTTCTTGTAAACAAAGCAGGCAACCCGACAGAAAATGCTTTCGTAACTCTTGACAAAGACGCAGGAATAGCTAAAATAACAAGCGGAACCGATTACTCCATCCCTGCCGAAGCGCGCAACATTAAAGTTATCCTGCAGATTAAAGTTCCCGAAGAGGCGAACATAGGAGACACCTACGATGTGGAGTTCTCTGTCAAGGCCGCACCCGAAGAAGAACAAGGGGGCAATGTACAGTTAGGAGTAGGGTACGGAGTTAAATTTCCAGTTATTGTAGTCCCAGAATCAGAAGCACCCGCTCTGCCTCTGACTGAACAAAAAAATCAGAACATAAGCGGAACAAGCTTAGCAGTTATAATAATTATCACTTTAGCTATCATCTTCGTTGTTTACCGAATTAAAAAAAACAAATTTAAATAATAAGTAAACTATTCTTCTTAGATGGATTATCTGCAAATGCAGAGTCTAATAAAAAAGATGTTACCACAAAAAGCTCCGTTGATTGAAACTAAAAGATTTCTTTTCGTTTTACCACATAGAGCAGTCATTCTGTTTTTGATAATTTTACTCCTAACGACAGTCTCCGGAATTCAACAGCTAAGCCCTTCAGAAGACAGCGATGTTAATGTCTTAGTCGACAACAATCCCCCAATTGTCATAATAATAACTCCGGAAAGTATCGCTTACTCTGTATCAGCCCCAGTGCCGGTCGATTATGCGGTCTTGGACATCTCAACAAATTCTGTCTGGTACTCGCTAAACGATGGAGAAAACACAACAACCTTCGAACCTTTTTCCCTTAACCTTCCTGAAGGAATCTACACGCTAAGAATATACGCAAACGATAGCTTCAACAGAATCGGCTTTTCAGAAGTGTCCTTCACAGTCGAGGACTTTTCTCTTTTCTGCGGAGACAACATTTGCGACGCGACAGAAGACTGCTCTTCTTGCTCCATTGATTGCGGAGTCTGCCCGGTCTCTTCAAGCGGGAGTGGCGGAGGCGGAAGTGTCCTTCCATCGATTCTACAAAAAAAAGAAATAAAGGTCATCCCGTCCGAGATTACAATTGATGTAACAAAGAATGTTCCAGAACAGGCAGAAATTACAATAATAAACAACAAAAACAGAGATATTTTTTTAACTCTGAAAACCTCACCCGAACTTGAACAAATCACCACTTTTGAACAGGAGTCAATAACCCTGCCCGCAAACGGAGAAGAAAAAATAACAGTATCTTTCTTAGCAAATAAACAGGAGCTAATCTTAGGAAAACTGCTGTTAAAAGAAAACTCCGTAACTCTCGCTGAAATCCCCGTAAGGATTAATATGAAAAGCCAAAGCTTTCTTTTCGACACAATGCTCCTGATTCCAGAAGAATTTAAATCCATCTCATCCGGAACAACAATTCCCGCCCAAGTCTCATTATCTCAAATTGGAAAAACGCTAAGAATTGATTTGACTGTAGATTACGAGGTTAAAGACATTGAAGGAAAATTCTACAAAAAAGAAACGGAAGTCTTTTCTATCGCAGGAAAAAAAGAATTCGTAAAAGAAATCAGCACTGAGGAACTGCCTGCCGGAAAATATGTCTTGAGCATGAAAATTTCTTATTCTGGTTATTCTTCAGTTTCATCCGAAAAATTCGAAGTAACCGGGAAGAGTCTGTCAGCAAGTCTTCCGCTAATAATCGGAACTTTCCTGACAGTCTTTATCTTAATAATAACCGCATTCTACGTCTATAAAAAATTGCGGAAAAAACCGGAATTACCTCGTCTCGCGCTTAGGTAATTCTTTCGGCATTCCGACCACCTCACTCAAACCTTTTTTTCATCAATGGTTTTCTTAATCCAGTAAGAACCGAACAAAGCCACTACAACAGCGATTACCAGAAAAATTATTTTTCCCATTGTATAAAACAGGATAAACAAAACTATCGCAATCAGCGAGTAAAGCCACGCACCGTTCTTTTTCTCCATTTAAGACAGGAGCAATCAAAGAATAAAAATCTATCTTAATTAAATCGTGTAAAAAATCCGAAAAACTTTTTTCTTCCATAAAACCTATTTCAACGAAATTCGGGGCTAGCGAAAAAGAAAAAAGACTGGAAATGCCTCCTATTTGGAAATGTTAATGAAGTTTACCAATGCATAAAAGAGTGTAAGTTATCAGTGATTAACTATCCGAGAAATAAACCACAATTTCACAAAATAAAGAAAAAGAATTTTTCTCTTATATTGAAGAAAAATCTGAAGCAATTGATAAAGAGCAGCAAACTCTCTAAGATTTTAAAAACAAATGTAATCTGGCTGATAAGAAGTCATTTCAAAGTGATTACATTGTAGAAAAATATATAAGGACACGCTTCATTAATTTGTGCTATGAAGAAGAAAGAAAAAAGATTTGGGAGACAAGGGACAAAATCTCATAATCTGAAAAGAAGGAGAAAAAGAAGATGAAACTTTGTAAAAAAATCTGGTTGAAATATCAGATAAGAAAATATGAAAAGTTTTTGTTAGAAGAAGGTATACAAGAAGCCACTAATAGGGGAATAAATATTCAGTTTGGGTTAGAGGGAAAAGCAATTATTAGTAACAATCCTTTTGAAAGAATTTATTTACCACAAAGCGAAGAAGGCAAAACTGACATATCTCCAATTTTAGCTTTGGGTGCAGAAAGACATCAAGAAGAAGCAAGAAAATATTTGGTTTATCGGAGAATGCTAAAAAGATTAGAAAGATAATTATGCGTGTGCATATTTCTTTGTAAAACTTGATTCACCAGTAGCCAAGGCCTCTAAAATACTTTTTGCAGTTCCCTTACCTCCTATCTTTCTATGATTAGGTATAACTGTTAAGACTTCATGCCCACTGTAAACTCTTGTTCCTTCTTTATATCCTTCCATTAAATTATATCCCATTTTCCTAGCAATTTTCTTTAGTTCTTTTGTGTCATCGACATATCTTCCTTGTTCTAAAATCTCCCGAGCATAATTTATTTCTCTTTGGGAGGTTAATATCAAACCTACAACCAATAAAACAATCGCGACAAAACTTATAGAGTTAGTAATTGAAGTGCCTATTACTGCACCAGTGATACTTACATTTGAAGCTATCATTACCAAAGAAATTCCTATAAGAACAAGTCCAATAAATCTCTTTCTTTGCATGAACTTCAAAAGAGAAAAGTATTTATTAACTTTTTGATTAAAGTAGCACGAGTTTGTTACAAACTTTGAAGGTATTAAGGAATACATTAACTTCGTTTTTCCAGACGAGATATTTGTTGTTGTAAATATCTTTCTTAACTTCTTCCATAAAAATGCTCCTACCGGGAGTCGAACCCGGGTCTCCGCCGTTCTCCGTGCCTGCACAATCTGTGAAGGCACTTTATTACAAAGTGCCTGTTCCAAGAGGAACTGAAGGTATAAGATCACCTCAAATAACCTTCGGCAGTCGAGAGGGCGGTGTCCTTGACCACTAGACTATAAGAGCCAGACAAAACAAGAACAAGGTGTTTTAAAAATTATTGGTTTCTTAAAAACTCCCTATGTAGAAACTTTCAGAACCGCCAACTTTTTTTGAAAACATCCCTCTGAAAAACTAATCCAAAAACTTAGCTTCATCCGAACCTCTTATAACATCCAAACCAACACTAACAAATCCCGCATCTTCATTAGAAACTTTACCGCTGGTTAAATACTCATCAAATTCCCTGGAATCTTCCTCACAATGGGAACAATGCGCATAATATTCCAGCACCGAAGGTTCCTGGTATGTTCGCGTTGGTCCGCGAACCACTTTGGCACTCCCACCAAGAATAATCAAAAGCTCAACATACCTCTCAACATCAAAATCCTCACATTCCATGCAAAATCTAAACAAAACGTCCTAATAAAAATTATTGGTTTTCAGAAAGACCTTTCCTCTCCCGAATCTTTCTGACAATACCTGCCTGTAGTTCCTGAGGCATCTTCTGGAAAGTCTGGTCAACTAAAGAAGAAATCCCTCTGCCTTCTGTCGCCGAACGCAAATCATTGCTCCACCCAATCATCTCCGAAACAGGAATCTTCGCCTGAATGACGGTTGATTCATTCTCCTGCTGAACATCCAACAATTCTCCTCTCTTGGAACTAACCAAAGAAGTAACAACACCCATAAACTCAATCGGCGCTTCAATCCTATGCGTCTGCACCGGCTCCAAAAGTCCGGCTCCCGATTTTGTCATCGCTTCCTGCATTCCGTGTCGGACAGCAGGATAAATCTGTGCTGGACCGCGATGCATATGGTCAACGTGAATTTTCACATCATGCAAAATGAACTTGCTCTTCATCAACGGCTCTTTAGCCAAGGGACCGCCATTGACAATCAATCTCCAACCATCCATAACTGAGTCAATTATTTCTCCAAGCAAAACAATCCCTCTTGTCCTATCTTGAAAAACATTTCCTTTGTAAATTTCTTTATACTGCCTAGCCTCATCGTTGCTCACTCCAATCTCAGCAAGTTTCGCCCAAGTTTGCTCCGCTCTCTTTTTCATCCTCTCTTCCGACAACTCGCCCTCCTGAATCGCATGATAAACTTCATCCTCCAAAGGTTCAATGCTAAAATAAAAAATGTTGTGCCCGTTCGGCGTCCTCACTTCAATGACGGGAGACTCTTTTGAAACAGTTTCGCGATAAACAATAATCGGAGGACCAGTCCGAACATCAAGACCTTTCTCGCTCTTAATTCTGTTCTCAATAATTTCCAGATGCAACTCTCCCATTCCTGAAATCAAATTCTCTCCGGTTTCTTCGTTAATCTCAATCTTGACATCCGCGTATTCCTTTGCAGTCTGTCTCAAAATCTCAACCAGCTTCGGCAAATCCGCCGGGCGGGTGGCCTCAATGCTTTTTGTAACAACCGGCTCAAAAATATGCTTCACAGATTCAAACGGCGTGATTTCCTCGGCAGAAACAGTTTCACCAGCAAAAACATTCTTCAGCCCGACAATACCGATAATATTCCCCGCAACAACTTTGTCCATCTGAACTCTCTTCGCGCCCTTGTAAACGCTAACCTGCTGCAAATTCAATTTCTTCTTCGCCTGATTCATGTAAACCGAATCGCCCTGCCTCAAAGTTCCGGAGAACAGTCTTCCCGCCGCAATCTCTCCCGCGTTCTTGTCAATCACAACTTTAGTGCAAATGAAAGCAGGCGCACCTTTAGAATCGCACCCCATCAAACTCTTCCCTAAAGAACTCTCAAGCTCTCCGTGCCAGATTTTTGGAATTCTATAAACCTGCGCAGTCTTCGGAGAAGGATGATGACGAATAACCATATCAAGAATAACGTTGTGCAAGGGGGCCTTCTTCGCCAACTTCTTGTGCGCATCTTCCTGCGTGCTATAAGCCCCGATAATATCCTTAAAACTAATTCCGTGCTTCATCATGAAAGGCACAGACAACGCCCAGTTGTGATACGCCGAACCAAAACCCACC